>Ga0182739_1002910_pt1 | contig 15505 bp, 13 predicted proteins | sample eDN5th30CBELigBY_FD_128873 | JGI IMG/M metagenome (GOLD analysis project Ga0182739, IMG submission 128873) | Enriched backyard soil microbial communities from Emeryville, California, USA - eDNA 5th pass 30_C BE-Lig BY (version 2) (version 2) | ecosystem: Environmental > Terrestrial > Soil >... | reverse complement strand
GCCAATTCCACAACCTAAGGCGGTAATTAAGGTACCTACCTCCGCCGAAGATAACATCTTATCAAAGCGGGCTTTCTCTACGTTTAAAATCTTACCTTTAAGCGGCAGAATCGCTTGGGTTCTGCGATCACGGGCTTGTTTAGCCGAACCACCCGCCGAGTCTCCCTCAACCAGGTAAATTTCACATAAGGCCGGATCACGCTCTTGGCAATCTGCTAACTTACCGGGTAAATCGGCAATATCAAGCGCGCCCTTACGCCTTGTCATATCCCTTGCCTTGCGAGCCGCTTCTCTAGCGCGAGCCGCTTCAATGATTTTCATGACTATGGCTTTAGCGTGAGCTGGCTTTTCTAATAAGTAGTCTTGCAGCTTTTCTGCCATCAAGGATTCAACCACTGGCTTCACTTCGGAGGAAACCAATTTATCTTTAGTTTGTGAAGAAAACTTGGGATCGGGTACCTTAACGGATAACACCGCGGTCAAACCTTCCCGAGCATCGTCCCCCGTAGTGGCTATTTTATGCTTTTTGGCTAGGCCTTCTTGTTCAATATAATTATTTAAACTACGCGTTAAGGCGCCCCTGAAACCGGCCAAGTGGCTACCGCCATCCCGCTGTGGAATATTATTGGTAAAACAAAATACCGTTTCCTGGAAGTTATCATTCCATTGCATTGCAACCGCTACGGTAATACCGTCTTTTTCTCCTTCAAAATAAAAAACATCTGGATTGATGACGGTTTTGTTTTTATTTAAGTGTTCGACAAAGGCCTTAATTCCACCCTCATATTTAAAGGTATCTTGTTTGCCACTGCGCTCATCCAATAAATTAATTTGTACGCCGGAATTTAAAAAAGATAATTCGCGTACTCGCTTAGCTAGAATGTCATAATGGAATTCGGTGTCGGAAAAAATTTGGGCACTAGGCTTAAAACGGACTTCGGTACCACGCTTATCGGTTACCCCAATTTCTTTTAAGGCATCTCTTGGAATACCTAAATCATAAAACTGTTGATAAACTTTGCCACCACGGCGAATGGTCAATTGCAGTTCTTCGGATAGGGCATTTACTACGGAAACCCCCACCCCATGCAAGCCACCAGATACCTTATAAGAATTACTATCGAATTTACCACCGGCATGTAACACCGTCATAATGACTTCGGCAGCAGAGCGGCCTTCTTCCGGATGAATATCTACCGGAATACCTCGCCCATCGTCTTTTACACTAATACTACCGTCCACATGAATAATAATATCAACATTTTGGCAATAACCCGCTAATGCTTCATCTATAGCATTATCAACCACCTCAAATACCATGTGATGCAAACCGGTGCCATCATCGGTATCACCAATATACATACCAGGACGCTTACGTACTGCATCTAGGCCTTTTAAAACTTTAATATTTGATGAATCATAGGTTGGGGTTGTTGTTACTTCACTCATGCATGCCTCAGCTCATCTGTCTTAGCTAAATAAAAAACTTCGCAAGTATACCATTTTTTATGGGCTTAAGCACACTTATAAATTTTAGAAATTTATAAAGATTTTATTTCCATAATTTACCTGAAAATTAATCATTTATAATTAATCACCATAGCTCTTCTATCATTTTTAATTGCTGAATTATTTATTGCCGAATCATTTTCCTCTTCTATATTTTGTATGTCTGCAATTACACATTCTGAATTTTGTTTTAAAGTTTCTAAAGTCTGCTCAGAAAAAATATCCTTTGCTAACGCAATGAATTGTTTTAGGATGGTCTTGCCATTATTACCTAGAGTCGGCTTTACAGAATCCAGCTCGGATTTTAAATCGTGCTTGAGTTGTTTATAGTCTTTACTTATCCAAGTCAGAATTACACTATCCATAATTCCAGCACTTTCTTCCAGCATTTGCTCCAGGCCACTTTTATACAGGTATTTCTGATCAAAATTTTTAAGCTCGGATTTTTCCTTTTCAATAGAAGTATTGATCTTGGCCAATTGAATTATGATTTGTAAAATTTGTCTATTGGTAACTGGCGTTAAATCCTTATTCAGTAATTTTTCATTTAATTTATCGATGGCTTGAAAATCCATGTCCTCCTTTAAAATTGAAACATGAAAATTTTTTAAAGCCATGTGTTTTCTTCTGTACAAAATAGATTCATTAATTTTCGGTATTATATCTCTTTTAACCATATTCTCCGTTTCATACAAAATTTGGGAATCTAATACTTCAGTTAGTTGCTTACAAAAATCTTTAATCGCTATTTCATCCAATTTAGCAGGCTTAGTATTCGTACCGAATAAAAACTGCTTAATGGAGTTTTTCCTAGTTTTCTTTTTATCAAGCACACTCTTATCTAAAGTTTTTTGCTCTTCGTTTAGACTCAATTCATTACTAGGCGTAGCAGTTAAGCAATCATCTTCCTGTTTCTCTAATTTATTCTTCGTACTTATTTTATTAGTTAGCTCTGCCATGATCTTACTATGCGAAATTGCTTCAGCTGAACTTGAATTTTTATTTTTCATGATATATTGCCTTATGTTATATGAAGTATTTACTGCCTTGGCTTGTTTTGAACTGGATAGGAACTTAGTATTATTTAAAAATAGCCTTAATAAAATGCCTTAGTACAAAAATTATTATTATAAAAGGATAAGCTTAAGGTTTTATTAAGTTAATCAAGAGGTAATTAGATGCTTATAATATTTTTACAAATAATCTTAAGCCAAAACAGCCGAAGCTTATCCAAAAAAAAATAATTAAACAAGCTGTTGCAGAGTTTTTTATTGGTAATACCGGTAGATCTAGCGACATTATGTCACAAATTTCAACTGAGGAATGCTTTTTGCCGCTCAAGCCACCTACGCCTTACAGGCTACATCCTTAGTTAAATTTATATTTCAGCTAATTAAGCGCTAGATAATTACCAATCATAAAATTGGTATTTTTTAAAAAGTCATGGATTGTGAAATGTGGTAAGAGTAATTTAAAACATTTTTTGAATGAAACGATAAAACCAAAAACTAAAAAAATAATTACAGGCTTTTATAGCTAAGAATTTTTAATCATTATGACACCTTGTTCCACGTGGAACAGCTTAATATTGGTTTTAAGTACCGATGAAATAGTTTCGGGATCAATACAGGTAATAAATAATTGAGCTTGCATTTCCGTTAAACAAGTTAATACAGCTTGAATATGAGACCTATCTAATTCCGCAGGCATGTCATCAATTAAATAAATACATTTTCTATGCGTTGATTCGGTAAATAACTGGCCTTGAGCTAATAATAAACTATAGGTCAATATTTTCTGCTGTCCCCTTGAAAGCAACTGGCTAGCCGACACTCTACCAATTTTTATATCAATATCAGCTCTATGAGGCCCATCATGAGTAAAACCGTATTGCCTATCCCGAGATAAGGATTCTGCTAAAGCTTGTGCTAATTCGAGTTCGGTATTCCAACCTTGCCTATAATTTAATTCAAGCTTATCAATAGCATTGAGCTGATTAAATCTCTGAAAAAAAATCTGTTTAAATTGTTTTAATTGTCGGGTACGTAGCTGGTCGATGAGAATTGCTGTTTCAATAAATTCCTTATCCCAAAATTTTAATTCGGCATGAGAAACTTTAGCTTTTAAAGAGGCATTACGCTGCTGTAAGCTTCTTTGGAACCGCTTCCAAATTGGAAAAAAAGAGGGTTCCACGTGGAACAGTCCCCAGTCTAAAAACTGCCGCCGTTGTTTTGGACTACCGGTTAATAGCTGATAACTGTCTTGATTAATGATTTGTAAGGGTAAATAATGTGCAAGTTCGGCAATACTATGGATAGTAGATTCGCGTACACGAATAACGGCCGCTCCATCTTTTTTCCGCTCAATGCCCAATGGAACTTCGCTGTACTGCGATTCTTTAACCAACCCAAAAACCGTAACGGTCTCCTTACCCAGTTGAATAATGGAACTCATAGTACGACTACGAAAAGATCGACCTAATCCGAGTAAATAAATGGCCTCTAGTACACTCGTCTTTCCACTACCATTTTCACCATAAATAATATTAAATTGCGGCGCTGGCTCTATGGTGGTATGACTAATATTTCGCAAATGTTGGATAGTAAGACGGGAAAGCGTCATAATCCTATAACCGCATGGGCATAATTACATATAAGCTATTAGGCTCGTCGCTACCTTGCAGTAAAATACTGGCATAAGAATCCGATAAACTTAATTTAATCTGGCTAGATTTCAACGCATTCAGAGCCTCTAATAAATAATTAACATTCAATCCAACGTCTAAATCATTGCCAGAATAATCAACCTCTAGCTCCTCTTCTGCCTGCTCTTGTTCGGCATTATTTGCCATAATTTGCAATAAGTTAGTACGCAATTGCAAACGCACTCCGCGATTTTTTTCATTAGCGAGTACGGCAACTCTTAATAAACCCTGTTTAAGCTGCTGCTTATCCAATAACAATTGCTTATCCCCTTGACGTGGGATCACCTTATTATAATTTGGAAAACGCCCGTCTATTAAGCGAGATTTAAAAATAGTTTGCTTAAAAATACACTGAAACTGGCTGGCGTTAAAGGCTAATTGAACTTCATCTTCATTATCCGCTAATAAACGCAATAGCTCGCTTACCGCTTTGCGGGGCAAAATAATTTGCTTAAGCTCGGGTGAAATATGAGTCTCAAGAAAGCTCATGGCTAACCGATGGCCATCGGTTGCCACAACATTCAAACGGTTATCGGTAGTTTCAAATAAAATCCCATTTAGGTAATAACGAACGTCCTGCTGAGCAATACAAAAGTGGGTATATTCTATCAGCGATTTTAGTTGTTGCGATTCAAGTACAAAACTGACGTCCGCTGCCAAGGGTTCCGAATTAGGAAAATCCGCAGCCGGCAAAACCGCTAAATTAAAACGGCTACGCCCCGATTTTATTTGTAATCTGTTAGTATCTAATTTTAATTCAATGGATGCCCCTTCAGGCAAAGAACGGGTAATATCTAATAGCTTTTTTGCTGGCACGGTAATTTGACCAGGTTGAGCCTGCTTCGACAAAATAGCCTTACTCACTAACTCAACTTCTAGATCGGTGCCCGTTAAGGTTAATTCCTGTTCGCTAACTATTAATAAAACATTAGCCAAAATAGGTAAAGTTTGCCGACGCTCTATCACACCAATCACGGCTTGTAAAGGTAGTAATAGATTTTCCCTGACCATTTCAAACTGCATATTAATCCCCAGATAAAACTCTAAGTAGATTTTGATAATCTTCTTTTACATCAGCTTGCTTGGCAGATAATTCATGAATCTTCCGGCAAGCATGTAATACCGTGGTATGATCACGGCCACCGAAGGCGTCACCTATTTCAGGCAAACTATGTTGAGTCAACTCCTTAGCTAGAGCCATGGCCATCTGCCTAGGCCTTGCTATAGAACGATTACGACGTTTTGCTAATAAATCGGCTACTTTAATCCTATAATATTCGGCTACCGTTTTTTGAATATTATCAATGGTAACTAATTTATCTTGTAAAGATAACAAATCTTTTAAGGCTTCTTTTACTAATTCAAGTGTTATAGGCTTACCGGTAAAATGTGCATGAGCAATGACTCTTTTTAAAGTACCCTCTAATTCACGCACATTCGATCGGATCCGCTTGGCAATAAAAAAGGCAATGTCATAAGGCAATTCTATTTCCGCCTGCTCGGCTTTACTAATTAAAATGGCTACTCGAGTTTCCAACTCCGGTGGCTCAACGGCTACGGTTAAACCCCAACCAAAACGGGATTTAAGACGCTCCTCTAAACCATCGACTTCCTTGGGATAACGATCGCAGGTTAAGATAATCTGTTGTTGGCCTTCTAATAAAGCATTAAAAGTATGAAAAAATTCTTCCTGAGATCGATCCTTACCAGCAAAAAATTGGATATCATCAATGAGTAAGGCATCTACGGTACGATAACGTTCTTTAAAGCGCTCCATACTATTAGTTTGCAAGGCTTTAACCATATCGGCTACAAAGCGTTCCGAATGTAAATATAAAATTTTTGCACCTTGTTTATTTTGTAAAATGGTATTCCCAATGGCGTGCATTAAATGAGTTTTACCTAAACCAACTCCACCATAAATAAATAAGGGATTATAGGCACTACCAGAATTTTCGGCTACCTGACAAGACGCTGCATAAGCCAACTGATTAGATTTCCCCTTAATAAAGTTAGCAAAAGTAAAAGAGCGATTTAAGTTACTATGGTGTATCTCCCGTTTAGTTTTTGCAGACTGAGCGGGTGGAGATTCATTGGTCTCTATCTCAACTTTTTTATTAACTATGGATTCAGGCTTATGACCTATATCTATAGGCTTAGCGCCTACGGTAATATTAATTTCAAGCTGCTGATCTTTATGTAATTCAAATAATATCTCTTTTATACGCAGAATAAATTTATCATTTATCCAATCAAGCACAAAGCGATTAGGTGCATAAAGATATAATTGATTTTGATTAACCATTTGAGCCTGCAGTGGACGTATCCACATATTAAACTGCTGAGTGGGCAGTTCCTCAGCTAATTGCTCTAGGCATTGCTGCCAAAGTGTGGAATCCAACTAGACTCTCCTGGTTATAAAAATGAAGTTATAGCAGATACTATAACTTATCCACAGGCAGTTGTTAACAACAGGTTAGAATAACTGAATAAAAAAAGCTAAAAACTATAATTCATTATCAGCCTGTATAAAGTGCGAAATTATAGACATTAAACACAAGGCATGTACACCGAATATCAACAAACAAAATCCAGTTAAATTGTTGATATATAAACATAAATAAAAGTTATCAACAAAAATTATCGTTACTAATAATAAACATAAAATAAAAAATTAAACTCTATTTAATAAGTAAAAGCTTTTTAACTTCAAAATCTCACTTCTAATTTTTCTGACTTGGATTGTTCAATAAATAAAGGGTTTTCAACTTTTGGTGATAAATTTTCAAGATTAGCACCATATCTGCCGGTTATTTGTGAAAACATATGACCTATATTAATTATAGAAGTGATTTGTAGTATGATTATAGCTAGAATTGAAAATAAGGTTATTTTCATTTGGCATTCTCCTTTGCCTTATAGCGTATTAAACTTGCCCACAAATTAAGTATAGTACCCAAATCGTAAACCGCAAATTCACAGGCAATTTATTTATTAAAAATTTTTGAGTCTTTCAAGCTAATGGTGAATCAAACTTAATAATTTTTTAAATTAACTTACAATAAGAGATTGACAAATTTAAGGTAAATTACCTATTATTAACAACTTTTTGCAAAAACACGACAAGATATAGGTAGTAAAGTTATGAAAAGAACATATCAACCCAGCAAAATCAAACGCCAACGTGATCACGGTTTTAGGGCTCGTATGGCAACTAAAGGTGGACGTAACGTGTTAAGAAGACGTCGTGCTAAAGGTCGCCACGAGTTAACTGTATAATTTGTTGGAACAACCATCCTATCGATTTCCAGCACGGTTAAAATTACGTTCTGCTTTTGAATACCGACAAAGCTTTCAAGGCCCTATTAAACTAGTTGCTGGTAATATAAAAGTGTTTGCTAAACCTAATGAGCTGGCTTATCCACGTTTAGGTTTAGCCATATCTCGTAAAAAAACTGGCAATGCAGTAATAAGAAACCGCATAAAGCGCATTGCGCGAGAAAGTTTTAGGCTGCAACAACACAAACTCCAATCAATTGACATAGTTATCATTGTATTGCGAAAGATGGATGAAGTTGACAATAAAAAATTACAGATATGGTTAAATACCTTGTGGCAAAGACTAAGCAAGGCTTAGTTCTATTGATAAAAATCTATCGCTATACCTTAAGCCCAATAATCGGCCAGCAATGCCGATTTTTGCCTACTTGTTCTCGTTATGCCGAAGAGGCCATTTTACAGCATGGCATTTTTAAAGGTTTGCTGTTAACATGCAGGCGAATTTTACGCTGCCATCCTTGGCATGCGGGCGGCTATGATCCAGTACCTAATAAACAATGTGAGTAATTATGGAATCAACACGGATATTTTTATTTATTGCCTTGGTTACGGTCTCTTATTTTTTATGGAATGCTTGGGAAACCGACCATCAAATAAGACAGCCAGTAACATCTGTATTAACAACCCCTTCTATCCCTGGTGAAGTTAAACCATTGGCAGCTTCTACTATTAAAGAACCTGCTACCGAAGCTGCGGCTCGCTTTATTACCGTGCAAACTGACTTATTAGATGTAGTTATTAACACGCAAGGCGGCGATATTGTTAAAACCAGTTTACGCAAATATCCTAATACCCTCAAAAGCTCTGAGCCCTATGTCTTATTAAATAACGATCCTAATTCTATTTATCTTGCCCAAAGTGGATTGGTTAGCCAAGCGGGACCTGATAATCAACAAACAGCAGCTGTTTATCAAGCCGATCAAGCTCATTATCAATTGTCAGACGATCAAAAAGAATTAACCGTTAAGTTAAAATGGCGCAATAATGAAGGGCTAGCTATTGTTAAAACCTATACCTTTAAACGAGATAGCTATGTAATTGATGTGGGTTATCAAGTCAACAACCATTCTAATCAAGTTTGGACCGGCCAATTTTATACGCAATTAAAGCGACTGAATTTGCCGGAACATAAACAAATGTTTCAATTTTCAACTTTTACGGGTGCCTCTATTTCAAGCCCCGAAAAACCCTATGAAAAAATTGCTTATAAAAAATTAAGCGAACACGATTTAAATCGCCAAGTTAAGGGCGGTTGGCTGGCTTTTCAACAGCATTATTTTTTAAGTGCTTGGATACCTAATCCTGAACAAGTAAGTACTTATTATTCACATGCTAATGGCGATATTTATACCTTAGGCGCTATCAGTTCAGTTTTAACTGCTGCGCCCCAGGAAAAATTGCAAACCTCGGCAAAAATTTATATTGGCCCTGAAGTTGCCGATTATTTAAAAACGGTCGCACCAAACCTCGATTTAACCATTGACTATGGCTGGTTATGGATAATTTCCAGTTTCTTATTTTGGTTAATGAAGCATATTTATAATGTAATAGGTAACTGGGGCTGGGCCATTGTTATGGTTACCTTATTAATTAAATTAGTGTTTTATAAACTGTCTGCAACGAGTTATCGCTCCATGGCGAGAATGCGCGAATTACAGCCTAAAATAGAAACTCTTAAAGAAATGTATGGTGATGATCGGCAGAAAATGAGCCAGGAAATGATGAAGCTTTATAGGGAGCAAAAGGTTAATCCCTTTGGCGGTTGCTTACCTATTTTAGTGCAAATACCTTTCTTTATTGCCTTATATTATGTGTTGATTGAAAGTGTAGAATTGCGTCAGGCCCCCTTTGTTCTATGGATTCATGATTTGGCATCGGCAGATCCCTATTATGTATTGCCAATCTTAATGGGCATCAGTATGTTAGTGCAGCAACGTTTAAGTCCTGCGCCGCCCGATCCCATACAAGCAAAAGTCATGATGGCCTTGCCTATTGTATTTACTTTCCTCTTTTTAAATTTTCCGGCTGGTTTAGTGCTGTACTGGGTAGTAAACAATAGCTTGTCTATTTTGCAACAATGGTATATTACCAGACGCTTAAAGTTAGCGCCGCCTGTAATACATAAGACTGTAAAAGGCAAAACCAAACGCAAATAAAAAGAACTGTATAGGCTATTCATCCGAATAGCCTATAATCCTGCTAACGATGTCATTTACCTACTTTACCAAGCTTGCTAATGATAATAGGAGATAGACTATGACGGCAGAGACCATAGCTGCACAAGCTACCCCACCTGGCCGTGGTGGCGTGGGAATCATACGCGTCTCGGGGCCTAAAACACAGGCTATTGCTAGAAGTTTATTAGGCGAGTTACCTAAACCCCGTTATGCTACCTATGCTTTATTTCGCGCCGCCGATGGTCAAACGCTTGATCAGGGATTGGCTTTATTTTTTGCTAAGCCTAATTCTTTCACCGGTGAAGACGTGTTAGAACTACATGGCCATGGTGGACCGGTGGTTATGGATTGTCTGCTAAAGCGAGTGCTTGAATTAGGTGCGCGCGTGGCAAGGCCTGGTGAATTCTCTGAACGAGCCTTTCTTAACAATAAACTTGATTTAGCTCAGGCAGAAGCTATTGCTGATTTGATTGATGCTTCTTCCGAGCAAGCGGCTCGTTCAGCCATTCGCTCTTTACAAGGTGAATTTTCCAAAAAAATTAATGATTTACAAGAGAGTTTAACTCATCTGCGGATCTATGTAGAAGCTGCGATTGATTTTCCGGAAGAAGAAATCGATTTTTTAGCCGATAGCACGGTTACACATGATCTAGATAAAATTTTGCAACAGTTAGAGCTTATCTTAACTTCCGCTAAACAAGGGAATATTTTACGCGAAGGTATGAGTATAGTGATAGCCGGAAGACCTAATGCCGGCAAATCCAGTTTGCTTAATTGCTTGACAGGTCGTGAGTCTGCCATTGTGACTCCGATTGCTGGAACGACGCGAGACGTATTGCGCGAATATATTCATATAGATGGTATGCCCCTGCATATCATTGATACCGCTGGTTTAAGAGTCAGTAGCGATATTGTTGAACAACAGGGAATTAGTCGAGCTTGGCAGGAAATAGAAAAAGCCGATCGGGTTTTGTTAGTGGTGGATGGTACCAAAGATACAGAAGGCAATATACAGCAACTTTGGCAAGAATTCGCTAAAGAATGGCCGGCTAATTTAAAAGCTACGGTGGTTTATAATAAAGTTGATTTAACCTCGGAACAACCCAGCTGCGAACAAGTCCAAAATTTAACGGTTATTAAGCTTTCCGCAAAAACAGGTCAAGGTATCCATTTACTTAAACAACATTTAAAAACCATCATGGGATTTAATGCGAGTGGAGAAGGCATTATGAGCGCTCGCCGGCGACATCTAGAAGCTCTACAACGCGCTAAACAAGTTCTGTTAGATGGACAAAGCCAACTTCAAAATCAGCGAGCAGGCGAGCTATTGGCAGAGGATTTACGTCAGGCCCAATTAGCTCTTTCCGAAATTACCGGTGAATTGAGTGCCGATGACTTATTGGGTAAGATATTTTCCAGTTTTTGTATTGGAAAATAACGCGGAAGTCTTTTTATCGTATAAATTTAAGTTAACGTGAGTTCGACATAAATTAGCCAGCTAATAAAGCCATTTCATGTGAATTAACATGTACTGATGGCTTTTTAGGTTGCAATGTATAAGCGGTTAATGCTGCCAAGATATTCACCATAAAGTTAAAGATACTCCGGTGACGCATATGCTCCACGCGGCACCTCATTTATCTTTATCCCTTATATCGAACTCACGTTAAATTCCCAAAGAAGTGGGCATTATGAAATTTAAGGCAGTCGCAATATTTTTTTGTAGCAAAAGATAATATCAGTTCGTCAAGAGTAAGCTTCACTGTCATTAGACTATTCAAAGCCTACCCTTTTAATCAGTTTATAGACTTTATAAGTATGTCAAAGCACAAGTGGTATTGGCTAGTAATGACGTAGTGGTTGGTATTACCGGCTTATCAATTACGGGTTTAAACAAGCCTAGCGTTAGTGTTTCAACTTTAGGCTTTACAGAGCTAGGCATAGGCGCTTGGGTAAATAACCCATAAGAACTTTTGCTTACCTTGGGTGTGGCAGTATTTAGTTTTATTTGCTCTAAGTACAGATAGACTTGAGCAAGATACTGCTTAGCCTGAGGTGCTTGATAAGCGGCTTCAGACCAACTCCAAAGCGCTGCTCTTAAGTCTTCCGGCAATTCTGCCAAGACCTTATCCGCTTGCCGTTTTTTATCGGGTAACGCTAAAGAGAGTAGTTTAATAAAGGCTACTTCATCGGTTTGTATAAGCTGTTGGATAACCCGGGTAAAATCTTCCTCATCTCCAAAGCCGATATCCAGCTTATACAAGGTTTCTAAATACACTTTGGCATACGGATTATGACCATAGGCTTTAAGCTCCGCTAAGCGCTGTGCTTCTTGTTCTTTGGCTTCTCTTTCTATTTCCCGGCGGCTTTCCCCTGTCCACCAGTTGTAAATGCTTCTACCGATTTCATACCCCACTTGTAATAAAACCGCTTGAGCATAGAGCGGTTGGACATAAGAGCCTATGATAGGTGCCCGGACTACTACGGTTTCATTAGACACTATGGGCTCTTCCGGTTCATCCCATAAACCCTCTATAGGCGTATCCATAGGATAGTCAGGATGGATAATAATCGCTTTGGAATTATCAGTTTCTGCTGTAGCTTGTTGGAAGAAATGACTTACACCGTTTATAACACCTTGGGTATAATCTATCGCACGTTGAATAATACCGGTTGAATGCATAGAACTTGCACTGGAGGTTTGTAACTCAGCATATCTTTCATTAGAGGGGGATTGTTTATTATCGCTGACTTGCTTAAAAGCAAGTTGCTGAGGCGAATCAATGATTGGGATAGATACTTGCTGCGGTTTATAATTTTTTTTGCTCTGTCCAATTGCGATAGCGATGGTAGTTTGAGCAGCCTGCCACATAGCATGCAAATGTGTTACGAGAAACTCTTCGGGTGAAGTAGGTTTATGTTGTTTACGGCTCGCTAGTATAGCCGCTTGCTCTTGCTGTTTGATATAGCCTTGTAAGGGTTGCACAATATGATGACTTAACCAGCTGGCAGGCATGCTCTCTAAGATAAGGTATAAAGTAATGTCAAAACCTAGCTTATCGGCCGGCTCTAGCTGAGCAGCATCTTCCAATAATTTAATCAGCAACTTTTCCTGCATAATTTGAGTTGAAAACGCTAATCTCAACTGTTGTTTATACCAATCTTTTTTAGTTACCCTTATAGAACCTGGCTGTGCTGAAGCCAGCTTTTGCTGACGGAGATAAGCATCAGGTAAATTTTCGTAAGCTACCTTAGGAGGCATTATCAAGGGGTAACAAATGATTACTTCACGCACGAGCTCAGCATCCATTGAAGTTTCCAATAATTTAGTAAAAAATGCTTGGGCTTGCTCAATATAATTTACCTGAGTGGATGACAAAGTTTTGGGCTGCTCTAGTTGTTGCATAATCCTTGATATGACGCGGATGATTTTTAACTGATTGTCAACGTGCGTTTGCTGCTTAAAGTTTGCTATAAAATGTGGAATTAACTCCAGAGGTTTGAGTATGGCTATTGCGTCCATTAAGTAAGCAAATTTCTCGGTAGACTGTTGTTGTATGGCTAAGGTCCATAAGGTATGGATTTTTTTCTCGCGGCTATGCTCCGATGAGTTGATAAAGTACTCGCTTGTCCTGTCTAGCTGCTCAATATTAAGTTTATCTTCGTTTATCAAGCTATTGAGACTAATAGCTGTTGTGTGATTGTCTGTTAGTGAGTAGTTAAACTGCACATCATTAGGTCGTTGCTTGGCAAAAGCATAATAAATATGCATTGGCGCTGTAGTAGAATCGAAATCAACTATTTTGACATTAGCCCCTGCCAGATAACAGTAATACACAAAAGAATCACAGCGGAATAAGGCACGAGTCATGCCGTATATTTTTTGCCATTCATTCATATTGTAAATATATAGGAAGGTATCGCTGCCGGGATGCCAATACGGAGTCCAAGTATATTCAGGATCATAATTTGCCTGTTTCTTACCCGCTAAGCTAATTTGCTCGGCTTCCTTATCGGTTAAATCAGGTTTTTGAGGTAAATAATATTTATCACCCCAATATTTAGTTCTATTTTTAAAGTCTGTTATATCGTTAAATTGCAGAACTACTTTTTCCCAAAGCACCTCCATAACTGTAGTATTGGAAATGGTTATACCTACATGGCCTAGAGTCCAGAATGGTGGGCTATTTAAATCCCTGCCAACCACATCCCCTTTGCAAGCTGTTGGCTTAGTGCTACATTTAAAATTATGATAGGTCGTGTCAGATGGGCATATATACTTGGGGAAAATATATACATTTTTAATGTCGCGCACTTGTTGTTCTTTATCAATACATGCTCTTTTCCAATTTATAGTATGAGGTTGACTAGGATCACTAAATATATATTGCCAATCATTAAGATCAAACATAAATACGAATTCGGGAGTACCTACAGATTCCTCATGCGCCTGTACATCGCCCCACGTACAATAGCGCTGCGGTACCGGTGGCAACAACCGTTCTGCTAAGGCTTTCGGATTAAAGGTTTGATCAATATAATTACATATTACCAGTCCACAAGGATCTGTGTATTGATAATCGCCTGTCCATGTGTACCAAAAACCTCCAAAGACGGGTAGCTTAGTATCGCCATTTTCAGAGCGCGTTTGTTTAGCCTTAGCGTGATAGGTGATATTAATGGGTAACATTTGGTATTCCTCGTTAGTCAGTAAATGCTCTCTGTCTTAAATAAAGAGAGAGAGTTTTTTTATGTTAAAAAGGTTATGCCTACGCTCATGTTTATAATTAAAAAGTTATTGATAATTAAAATACTATGTTTTTAATTTTCGGTTATGAGTAATGCGTCATTAAATAGAAAAAAACCGCCATCATAGCGCTCAATCCCACGACAATAGTCACCATATAATGAAATAACCGGCTGACTAAGGCGGCATAAATAGCCGCAGCGCTAAAAGCCATCGCACCATATAAATTTAAAGCTAATGGCCACCAGCCTCTATCTATATTGGTTGAAAATTCAACTATAATACTCAGTACACAAGCCGCCAGGATGCTTAGGAAAATAAACCAGAAGTTAAATTCCAGTTTAGTAAAATAAGACGGATTAGGATTTTTGAGGCGGTTATAGCAAAGCGTGCCGCCTATCATAAACAGCAGTAGGCAAATAATGCACATACTGAGCATAGAAATAATAACACTATAAAAGGAATAGAAACAAAGAAAGTCTAAGCCTAGACTAATGATACAATAAATACCCCAAAGCTTGGCAGTGGCTGGCTGCCTAGGAGTGGCAAAATAGCCCTGATAGACAGCCTTGGCTAGACTATAAACAACCGGGAAGATATTAAGGAAAAAAATGCCTAAAAAGAAAAAGAATTTAGCAAGATGACTTCGGATATAACCTATTACCATTATCTAAACTCCTTGGCTAAAAAATCCATATAAACAGGAAACAGTTATTGCATAACCTTATGCTGCAATTCGGCGATTATATCTATTTAGGTAAAAAAAACAATTGCTATTTTAATTTACGCAGCCTTTTCAGTTTGGCGCTAAAACCATTTAGCTCACTTCCCGTACCACAAGACCATTTTTTATAAGGAAAGCCTTGCTACAGGATAAAATAATATTTGCATGCCATTGCTTACCATATGGACTTGATTCATATTAGTTAACGTGAGTTCGATATAAGGGATAAAGATAAATGAGGTGCCGCGTGGAGCATATGCGTCACCGGAGTATCTTTAACTTTATGGTGAATATCTTGGCAGCAT
>Ga0182739_1002908_pt1 | contig 15510 bp, 15 predicted proteins | sample eDN5th30CBELigBY_FD_128873 | JGI IMG/M metagenome (GOLD analysis project Ga0182739, IMG submission 128873) | Enriched backyard soil microbial communities from Emeryville, California, USA - eDNA 5th pass 30_C BE-Lig BY (version 2) (version 2) | ecosystem: Environmental > Terrestrial > Soil >... | reverse complement strand
GGCGTGGACTATGCTGCGCCCACCGGGACGCCCATACACGCCACGGCAGACGGCGTCGTGGACTTCAAGGGCGTGCAGAACGGTTATGGCAATACCATCATCCTGAAGCACCACAATGGCTACTCCACGCTTTACGCTCATCAAAGCGCCTTCGCCAAGGGCCTGAAAAAAGGCGATACGGTCAGGCAAGGTGATCTGATCGGCTATGTCGGTTCCACGGGATGGGCCACCGGGCCGCACCTGCACTACGAATTCCGCGTCAACAAGAAGCCGGTCGACCCCTTGTCAGTGGACCTGCCGGTGGCTCGCGTGCTCGACAAGTCCCAGCGCAAGGCGTTCGAGCAAGTGATGGGGCAATATCAGGAACATATCCACTTCCTGACGCAATTACAGGACGCCGACACCCAGCTGGCTAGCCGCTGACGCGGCCCCGCACGCCGACCATGTCCGCGACCCTGTTCATAGGCTTGATGTCCGGCACCAGCATCGACGGCGTCGATGCGGTGCTGGCCGATTTCCAGCAGCCCGGCCGCCCACTCGTGCTGGCCTCGGCCTCGGTGCCCATGCCCGAATCGCTGCGCGCCGAACTGCTGGCGCTGAACCGTCCCGGACACAACGAACTGGCCAGGGCGGCCCTTGCCGCCAATGCGCTGGCCGAACTCTATGCATCCGCCACGCAAGATGTGCTGCGCGAAGCCGGTCTGCCACCGGATCGGATCCGAGCCATCGGGGCTCACGGACAAACCGTCAGGCACGCGCCCGAAGCGGGCTATACCCTCCAACTGAACGCACCGGCACTGCTGGCTCAAAGAACCGGCATCTCGGTCATCGCCGACTTCCGCAGCGCCGACGTAGCCGCGGGCGGCCAAGGCGCCCCGCTGGTGCCGGCGTTTCATCATGCCATGTTTGCGTCCGACCGGCCGCGCGCCATACTTAACCTGGGCGGCATCGCCAACGTCACCTTGCTGGACGCCGATGGCGGCATCCGCGGTTTCGACACCGGCCCGGCGAATGTCCTGCTGGATCTGTGGTCCCACGAGAAAACTGCCAAAGCTTATGATAAAGACGGTGCGTGGGCTGAGTCGGGCCGGCCCAGCAAGGGGCTGCTGCATTTCCTGCTGGACAGCGAGCCATGGTTTGATCTGGCGCCACCGAAATCGACAGGCCGGGATCTCTTCAACGCGTCATGGTTGCACGAGCGGCTGCAGGCCTACGATGGCTCAGAAGAAGACCTTAGCGACAGCGACGTCCAGGCCACCTTGGTGCAACTGACGGCGCACACCGTAGCGCGAGCCATCAGGTCGCAGGGTCCCGACACGACCGAGGTGCTAGCCTGCGGGGGCGGAGCCCTTAATCCTGTATTGATGAGAGCGTTGCAAGCCGCGATGCCGTGGCCAGTACAGACCACGTCGACTGCAGGCGTGCCGGTACAGTTGGTGGAGGCGCTGGCGTTTGCGTGGCTGGCATGGGCCTACGAGCATGGCCATCGCACCGGGCTGCCGTCCGTGACGGGTGCCCGCAAAGCCACGATACTGGGATGCAAATATCCCGCTTGATATGCCCCGCTGTATGACGCGAGGCGGGGAGTGTCTGGGCAGACGCGAGAGTCTGCCGTTGCGCTACTCCGCCCGTTCAGGGGGCAAACGACGAGCCGCAGCCGCAGGTGGAATTGGCGTTCGGATTGCGGATGACAAACTGCGAGCCTTCGAGGTCGTCCTTGTAATCGATTTCGGCGCCGACCAGATACTGGAAGCTCATGGGATCGACCAGCAGTTGCACGCCTTCCTTGCCGATGGTCGTATCGTCGTCGTTGACGGTTTCATCGAACGTGAAGCCGTACTGAAAGCCGGAGCAGCCCCCTCCTTGGACGAAGACGCGCAGTTTCAGCTCGGGGTTGCCTTCTTCCGCCAGCAAGTCCCGCACCTTGGATGCGGCGGCATCCGTGAAGATCAAGGGGGATGGCGGCGCTTGAAGATTGGTGGTTTCGGTCAGGTTGTTCATGAGGCACTCCCTGGCAGTTCCGGGAACTGCCTAAAATACTACTATAACATTCGTGCAGCCTACTCGGCCGCGGATAAATTTACCGTGCGCGACACCCGCACACTATTGCCTTCCAGCACATTCAGGGTCACGGTCTGCGGCTCGAAACCTTCTGGCACGCTAAGCAGGCCGCCACTGCGCTGATACTGGTCAAAGCTGAGCACCAGGCCATCGCCGGAAGGTACACCTCCGACGGTGGCCAAGCCGGGCGCCCGCGCGGCGTGCAGTTCGATCTTGGCTGCCTTGCCATCTTGCAGGCCCTTCGCCGTGAACTGCATCGTTCCGCTGAACGGTTCGGCGTCGGGACCGTTGCGCATCAACAAGGTCCTGTACTGCAGATTGGGCCCCAGCCGCTCGATTTCAAGGGCGCGTATGCTGATGGCGCCTTTCGGTCCCGGCGGAAGCAACTGGTCAAAAAAGGCCAACTGGTCGCGGGCCTTGCCAAGTTCGAGCTGCGTGTCGTGCAGCGTCGCTTCCAGGGCCTTGCGGGTGCTCGTTTCAAGGGTCAGCAAGCCATGGGTTGCATCCAGCTCGGCCTGGGTGCGAGCGAGATCGGCACGCGCCTGATCGAGACCGGCCTGAAGCCGCGTCTGGGCGGCGAGGTACTGCTGGCGGGTGTCGTCGTCGGGCCAGTAGCGGCCGGCAATGCCGCCCGCGACCAGGCCCGCCACCAATAACAACAATGCAATCCCGCGACCCCAATGTGGCTTGACGTTTTCCTTCATGGTGAACAGACCCGTATCGACGCGATCAGTTCCCGAACACGGGAGTGCAGAACTTACGGAAGCAGCGCCAGATGCTCGAGACCGGTCGCTTCGGGCAAGCCGAACATCAGGTTCATGTTCTGGACGGCCTGGCCGGATGCGCCCTTGACGAGGTTGTCTTGCGTGACCAGGATGACGAGCTGATCGCCCCCTTCCGGGCGGTGTACCGCAATGCGGATATAGTTCGACCCCCTGACCGAGCGGGTTTCGGGCATGCTGCCCGCAGGCATGACATCGACGAAGGCTTCGTTCGCGTAGCGTTGTTCGAACAAGGCCTGGAAGTCGGTATCCATGGCTTCGGGCAAGATGCGCGCGTATATGGTCGAGAACATGCCACGTATCATGGGCACCAGATGCGGCACGAACAGGAGATCCACCGGACCGCCCGCCAACAGGGTCAGTTGCTCGGAGATTTCGGGGTGATGCCGGTGGCCCGCGACGCCATAGGCCTTGAAGTTGTCGCCGGCCTCGGAGTACAGCGTGCCGACCTCGGCCTTGCGGCCGGCGCCGGAAACACCCGACTTGCAGTCGGCGATGATGCGCGTGGTGTCGACCAATTGCCGCCCGCCCTCGATGAGTGGCGCGAGCCCGAGCAAGACCGTGGTCGGATAACACCCGGGGTTGCCCACAACCTTCGCCTCGGCGATGGCTGCGCGATTCAGTTCGACCAGGCCGTACGCCGACTGCCGCAGAATGCCAGGGCAGGCATGCGGCATTTTGTACCAGCGCTCGAACACCTGGATGTCCTGCAGTCGAAAATCGGCGGCGAGGTCGATGATGCGGACGTCGTGGGCCAGCAGGTTTTCGGCCTGGCTCATGGCGACACCGTGGGGGGTTGCAAAGAAGACGACATCGCAGTCTTCGAGCGCCGCCTTTTCAGGCGTTTGGAAGGCAAGGCCCACCCGACCGCGCAGGTTGGGAAACATCTGGGCGACCGGCATGCCGTCTTCCTTGCGCGATGTGATCGCCGCAAGTTCCACGTTGGGATGCTGGGACAGCAGACGCAATAGTTCGACACCCGTGTAGCCGGTGCCGCCTACGATGCCTGCCTTGATCCTGGGTGCCGCTGCCGTTGCCATAATGATTCCCGAAAATAAATGATCAACACTAGGATTATGCAACAAGCTTGCCTGGGGGACGCTAATCCCATGACAATCTTGTCTGATTAAGCAAAAAACCCCGGACGAGTCCGGGGTTTTCTGTAGCAGGGTCCGGAGACCCGGGCGCAACAATTAGCGCTTGCTGAACTGCTTGCGGCGGCGTGCCTTGTGGAAGCCGACCTTCTTGCGTTCGACTTCACGGGCATCGCGCGTCACGAAGCCAGCTTGCTTCAGCGGCGACTTGAGCGTCTCGTCGTAGTCGATGAGCGCGCGGGTAATGCCGTGACGCACTGCGCCGGCCTGGCCGCTTTCACCACCGCCGTGGACGTTGATATGAAAATCGAACGACTCCAGATGATTGGTGAGCTCCAGCGGCTGACGTACGACCATGCGGCCGGTTTCGCGAGCGAAGTACTCGTCGACGGGCTTGCCGTTGACGACGATCTTGCCCGATCCTTTCTTCAAGAACACACGAGCGACCGAAGTCTTGCGGCGCCCAGTTCCATAGTTCCAATTACCGATCATGACCTAATCCTTAGAATTCCAGCGGTTTGGGCTGCTGAGCTGAGTGCGGATGCTCGGCACCGGCATAAACCTTGAGCTTCTTGGCCATGGCGTAACCCAGGGGACCCTTGGGCAGCATGCCCTTGACGGCCTTCTGGATAGCGCGACCCGGGAAGCGCTGTTGCATCTTCTGAAAGTTGGTCTCGGTAATACCGCCCGGATACGTCGAGTGGCGGTAGTATTTCTTGTCTTGCGACTTGTTTCCGGTCACAACGATATCAGCGGCGTTGATGATGACAATATAGTCACCGGTGTCAACGTGGGGCGTGAATTCTGGCTTGTGCTTACCGCGCAAACGGCGTGCGACTTCGCTGGCCACACGACCTAGGACTTTGCCCTTGGCGTCAATCACGTACCAGTCACGCTTGACTTCATGCGGCTTGGCCACAAAGGTCTTCATGATGGTTCCTAAATATTCAAAAGGGTTGCCAGACATCTGGCAACCGGTAGGGTTTTCCGGCTAAAAGACACAAACCTTGCCTAAGCGTTGTAGATCGCCCGTGCAAAGCCGGAAAAGCCCACAATATTAGCACATTTGCCTTGCCCGACAAAGACTTGCTATGTAAGCAAGCCCGAAAGGGCCGTCATGACGCCTGCAGCCAGGCAACAAAAAAGCCGCAAATGCGGCTTTTTTTCATGCTGTCAGTGCCTTATTTCTTTTGGCTTGCCAGCGCGAGCCCCAGATAGTTGTCGTAAGAACCTTCGGCAACACGGAACCAAGGCACAATGCCGTCGCGGAATGCCATGTAGTTGTCGTGGATCTTCTTGAACATTTCGTTCTTGGCGCAGAACTCGGCATAGATTTCGTTCGATGCCTTGAACGACGCGTCCATGACGTCGCGCGGGAAGGCCTTGAGCACAGCGCCATTGCCGATGAGGCGGCGCAGCGCAGCCGGGTTGTGGGTGTCGTAATCGCTGATCATCTGTCCACCCGCAGCGCGCGACGCGGTGTCGATAAGCGACTGATACTGCTTGGGCAGGCTGTTATAGGCTTCGTCATTGACATACAGCGAAACCTGCGCCGAACCTTCCCACCAGCCCGGGTAGTAGTAGTACTTGGCCACTTTCTGGAAGCCGAGCTTTTCGTCATCGACCGGACCGACGAACTCGACCGCATCCAGCGTACCTTTTTCAAGCGAAGGATAAATGTCGCCTGGAGGGATTTGCTGCGGCACGACGCCCATGCGGGACAGGACTTCGCCGGCGAAGCCAGCGGTACGCATCTTCAGGCCCTGCAAGTCGGCCACCGACTTGATTTCCTTGCGATACCAGCCGCCCATCTGCGTACCCGTGTTGCCCAGGGGGAAGTTGATGATATGGCGGGGGGCGAAGAGCTCGCGCATCAGCTTGAGGCCGTCGCCCTGGTACATCCACGCATTCATCTGGCGAGCGTTCAGGCCGAAAGGAACGGCGGTGTCGAAGCAGAAGGAGGGGTCCTTGCCGTAGTAATAGTAAGACGCCGTCTGCCCGCATTCGACCGTACGGTTGCCGACCGCGTCCATGACGCCGAAGCCCGGAACGATTTCACCAGCGGGATACAGCCGGATCGAGAAATTGCCACCGGAAGCTTCTTCGACCATCTTGCAGAAGGTCTGTGCCGTGGTGAACAGCGGCGGCAGCGAAGGCCCATAGGTGGATGTCATTTTCCAGCTTATTTTTGGGGCGCTTTGCGCAAATACCGGGGCGGCGACGGCGGCGGAACCCGCCACGGCACCCAGGCCTGCTTTTTTTAGAAATGAACGACGCTGCATGAAGAGCTCTCCTTGGCATTCGAGTATTTTTCGCAGTAAAACTGCCATCGCGAATATTACACTGTGTAGCCAGGCTTGTAACGAAGGTTAATCCCTAACCGTCACTGCCCTGCAATGGCCATCTGCTCGAGCAGTATGGACCCCGTCGTCTTGGATCCGCGGGTAATGGTGTCGGCCCCCACCGCCACGATTTGCTGGAACATGTCGCGCAGGTTGCCCGCAATGGTGATTTCCTGGACGGCATGCCGGATCTGGCCGTTTTCGACCCAGTAACCGAAGGCGCCGCGCGAATAATCGCCGGTCACATAGTTGACACCCTGGCCGATGAGTTCGGTCACCAGCAAACCGGTCCCGAGCTTCTGCAGCATCGCGGGAAGGTCGTCCGCCGACTGGGTGAGCCGCGAACTGAGTTGCAGATTATGCGAGCCGCCGGCATTGCCGGTGGTTTTCATCTTGAGCTTGCGCGCCGTATAAGTGGACAGGAAGTAGCCCTGGAGCACGCCGCCGACGACCACGTCGCGCGCCGAGGTGCGAACGCCCTCGCCATCGAAGGGCGAACTGCCCATGGCGCGCGCAACATGCGGGTTTTCGGTCACGTCGATATGGTCGGCCAGCACCGGCTTGCCCAGCGTGTCCACCAGGAAGCTGGTCTTGCGATACAGCGCGCCACCGCTGGTGGCCTGGACCAGCGCCCCCAGCAGCCCGACGGCCAGCGGCGCCTCGAACAGCACGGGATAGCGGCCCGTCTTGATGCGCCGTGCCGAAAGGCGGGACAGCGTGCGCTCGGCCGCATACCGTCCGACCGCGGCCGGGTCGGCGAGTTCTTGAGGAGCCCGTGCCGACGAATACCAGTAGTCGCGCTGCATGGCATTGCCCCGCCCTGCGATCGGGGCCACCGACACGCTATGGCGGGAGTACGGGTAGCCTCCGAGAAAGCCACGGCTGTTCCCCAGCACGAAATGGCCTTCGTAGGTATCGACTGATGCGCCGTCGGTGTTCGTGATCAATCGGCTCGTGGCCTGTGCCGCGGACTCGGCCTGGATGGCCAGCGCAGCGGCCTCTTCGGCGGAAATATCCCAGCGATGGTGGAGGTCCAGGTCGGGGTAGTCGCGCGCCATATCGGCCTCGTCGGGCAGGCCTGCGGCAGGGTCCTCGGCGGTATAGCGGGCAATATGCCAGGCGGCCTCGACGGCTTCGCGCAACGCCTTTTCCGAGAAGTCGGAGGTGGACGCGGAGCCGCGCCGGGTGCCCGCGAAGACCGTGATGTCGAGCGAACGGTCACTGGTCTGCTCGACGGTTTCCACGTCTTTGTTGCGGACCGACACCGACAGGCCACGGCTTTCGGAGACCTCGGCGGCCGCGTCCGAGGCACCCAGCTTCTTGGCGTGCTTCAGCGCGTCGGTGACGAGCTCCCTGAATTGATCTTGATGGTCGGAGACGGGTAAAGCTGAAGTGGGATATTCGCTCATTAATGCTCTTTCAGGTTAGACGGTTATCATAGCCAATTACAGAATTGATTTTTCGCTTTCATGCCAAATATCCCCACAGAAGCGCCCGACTCGGCCTACGACCGTCCCAGCAAATCGCAGGTCAAGCGCGAAATGCTCGCGCTGCTCGACCTGGGCAAGCAATTGGTCGACCTGTCCCCCGAACGCCTCAAGCAGCTGCCTTTGTCGGAAAAACTGTACGAGGCGATCCGCGAGGCGCAGCGCACGACCAGCCGGGAAGGGCTGCGGCGCCAGATCCATTATGTCGGCAAGCTGATGCGCGACGCCCCCGCCGACGACATCCGGAAGCAGCTCGACGTATGGGAAAACGGTTCGCGCGAGCAGACCAGGGCGATGCACCGGATCGAAGCCTTGCGCGACCTGCTGCTGCGCGACGATGACGCCCTGACCGGCCTGCTGCGGGACTACCCCGCGGCCGACGCACAGCACTTGCGTACCCTCATTCGCGAGGGGCGCAAGGAAGCCAAGGCCAACGAACAGCTGCAGCCCGGCCAAGACCCCCAGCGCAAGCACTACCGCGCCCTGTTCCAGGCCATCAAATCACTTAGCGACACAACGGAAGAACCATGAGCTCCACTGCCTTGCTCGACAGCATCGAAATCGAAACCGGCGCACAGCCCGCGCATGCCGTGATCTGGCTCCATGGCCTGGGTGCCGACGGCAACGATTTTGCGCCATTGGTGCCCGAACTCAAGCTGTCCGACGCGCCCCCCATCCGCTTTGTCTTCCCGCATGCGCCGGTCCGCCCGGTCACCATCAACAATGGCATGGCGATGCGCGCCTGGTACGACATTTATGCACCCGATCTCGTCCGCCGCGAGGACGACGCGGGATTGCGGGATTCGCAAGCAGCTGTCGAGGCCCTGATCCGGCGCGAGAACCAGCGCGGCATACCGACCGAACGCATCGTGCTGGCCGGCTTTTCACAGGGCTGTGCCATGACCTTGCAAGTCGGACTGCGGCTGGACCAGAAACTGGCCGGCCTCATCGGCCTGTCCGGATATTTGCCGCTCGCCGCGTTGATTGAGGCGGAACGACATAGCGCCAATCACGACACGCCAATTTTCCTGGCCCATGGCACCATGGATCCCGTCGTCGTCTTCCCGAGGGCGCAAGCAACGCAGCAAAAGCTGGCGGAACTTGGCTACGACGTCACATGGAAAACTTACCCCATGGCGCACTCCGTGTGTCTGGAAGAAGTGCAGGACATCTCGACCTTCCTGCGCAAAGTACTGGTGTAAGGCACCCGCCCGCGCCGCCATGTTCAGGGCTGGCGCGTCTCGCCTAAATCGAGCCAGACGCGCCGCGTGCTGGGGTCGGCCGGGTCTTCGTCGTTCTGGAAGCCCAGGCTTTCCATGAGGCTCAACATCGCCCGGTTGGTCGCCAGCACGACGCCGTCTATATAGGTGAGTCCCTGATACTCCGCGGCCTCGATCAGGCCGCGCATCAATTCCCGCCCGAGCCCCCGCCGCTGCCAGGCATCCGCAATGACCAGGGCATACTCGGCCCCCCGTCCGTCGGCGTTGCGCAGATAGTGCGAGAAACCAATGATGCATTCACGCGGGTGACCACGATGTTCGGGATTCGGCACCTGCACCGTCGCGACAAGAGCGAGTTCGCGGTCATAGTCAATGCGCGTGTACCGGGCAAGCATGCGCGGCGTGAGTTCGCGCAACATCGACACAAAACGCATGTAGCGGGATTCATCCGACAGGCCGCGCACGAATTCCTGCAGGGGTTCGGCGTCTTCCGGGCGTATCGGCCGCAGCATCCACGCTTCCCCATCCTTGAAGGTCTTTGCCTGCACCAGGCGCCGGGGATAAGGATGGATCGCCATGTGCCGATACCCCGTCGTCTCGGGCAGCACCAGCATGGAGTCCGTTCGCATCTCGATCACGATGGAGTGCGCATACAAGCGCATGTCGTCGGCGAACAGGGGATCGATACGCAAGGAGTGGATGTCGGGCAGCTCGCTGACCAATTGCGAAATGCGCTCGAGCACTTCCTGCAGATTCTCGAGCGCGGCAGGCGTCATCTGGCGCGACAGCGCGCGTTTCCAGACATCGCTGCGCTGGATGAGCTTGCGCGCCAGATAGCTGTTCAGCGGCGGCAGCTCGACCGCGTTGCGCCCACCCGCCACGCGGGCATGCTGACCCCCGTACCCGAAGACGATGTAAGGCCCATAGCGAGCGTCGAGGAACACGCTGATGGCCATGGGTACACGATCGTCGTCCGCCGGATGCATCGCTTGCGCACCAGGCGTGGCAGGGACTTCCGGACCCTGCCCTGGCCCGTCGGGCACATACTCGATGGGGACATGGAAATACTCGAGCAGTTGCCGCGACTCGTCGTCGTTCAACGTGCGGCGCCGCTCGTTGCGAGCTGTCCGCAGCATGGCGCGCGCCTGCTCCGGACACGGGGGCTGGTCCAGGGGCTCGGGCGGCAAGGTTTGTTGCGCCAGGGTCTGGTTGTAGTGATAGTTGGCCAATATGCCGAAGGCATTGGCCGCGGACTCCGGCGTGCGGAAGGCCGGCGTGCCGACGCTGTCGAGGAGATGCCGCAAGGGCCGCATCGTCGCATCGCCCAACAAGCAGGTGATGATCGGCTTGCGCGCCCGGGGGGCCATGGCGGCAAGCTGGCGCGCCACGGCAGGCAGGTCGGACAGGGGATCGGGTGCGAGCAGGACGAGCACGCCATCGATGCCCGCATCATTGTCCAGGACCGCAACCGTGCGCTCGATCTTCTGCGGCGTCAAGGCCGAATAAGTGATGACGGGATTGACGGTCTCGGCGCCCGGTTCGAACAGTTCCGCCAGCGCCTTGACGCTGGCTTGAGACAATTCGCCGCGATAAACGGCGGCGCTGACGCTCATGACGTCCAGCGCCAATTGCGCCGCCCCGCCGCCATTGGACACGAGGGCAATTTTCCGTCCGCGCGGGCGGCGCGTATAGACCATCACTTTCAGCGCAGAGAAAAGCTGCACGAAATAGCGGATGCGGACCGCACCGGCGCGCCGCAGCAAGGCGTCGAACACGTCATCGTCGGCGGTGGCCGGCTCGCTGCGGCTGCCCACCTTCAGCACGACGACCGGCTTGACGCTGGCGGCCGCCCGCAATGCACTGGTGAAGCGGCGCGACGACGATGTTTGCTCGAGGTATAAGGCGATACTGTCACTGCGCGGATCCATCGCCAGGTAGTCCAGGACGTCGGACACGTCCACCACGGACTCGTCGCCAAGCGAAACGACGGCCGAAAATCCGAGGCTGATGTCTTGTGCCCAGTCCAAAACAGCGGCCGTAATCGAGCGCGACTGCGCTACAAGCGCCACGCGACCGGGCAAGGCCGCCTGGCTTTGGTGGCTGAGGTTCATGCCCAGGTGGGGCCGCTGCACACCGAACGAGCGTGGCCCCAGAATCGTGCAGTCATTCAGCTTGCCCCACGAGCGGCAATAGACCATGTCTTCGATGGGGTCCGCCGATGCCTGGTCGTGCGGCAACAGCACCACGCTTCGCGGCCGATGGGGGCGCAGCGCTGCCAGGACCTCGGGGAGGCGTTCCGGGGCGATGCAAACCAGTGCCTGGTCCAGTCGGGCTTCCGGATCGACGCCGTTCAACGTTGCAGGAAGCGAGATGCCCGCACCGGGCTGCAGGTCGACCAGCGTGAGCCTGTCGCGCAATGAAGGGGGCGTGGCGTCGGCAATGGGAAGGCGGCGATCGGCCACGACGAGCAGCGTCGCGGGTTCGAACAATGCAGCAAGGCGATGTCGCAGCATAGGGGGTCCGGTTTCGAGCAGTGAAGAGGTGTACCTTAAAATAGCAGCATTGCTTCCACTCTGTGTGCGTATCGCAGCGCACACCAAAGCCTAACTACTAAACATGACCTCGTCCACTGCTTCCGTTGTCCGCACCCGTTTCGCCCCCTCGCCCACCGGCTTTCTTCACCTTGGCGGGGCGCGCACCGCCCTGTTTTCGTGGGCGTTCGCGCGCCATCACAAGGGCATCTTCGTCCTGCGGATCGAAGACACAGACCTGGAAAGGTCTACACCGGAAGCGGTGCAGGCCATACTGGACAGCATGGCGTGGCTCGACATGCAGCCCGACGAAGGTCCGTTCTACCAGATGCAACGCATGGACCGTTACCGTGAGGTGATCGCGCAAATGCTGGCTGAAGGCACGGCCTATTACTGCTACAGCAGCCCGCAGGAAATCGAAGCCATGCGCGAGAAGGCGCGTGCAGCGGGGCTGAAACCGCGATACGACGGCACATGGCGGCCGGAGGCCGGCAAGACCCTGCCGCCCGTTCCCGCGGACCGCAAGCCGGTCGTGCGCTTCCGCAATCCTCAGGATGGCGTAACGGCGTGGAACGACCTGATCAAGGGGCCCATCAGTTTTGACAACGCCGAACTGGACGACCTCATCATCGCGCGGCCGGACGGCACGCCGACCTACAATTTCTGTGTCGTGGTCGACGACTGGGACATGAACATCACACACGTGTTGCGCGGTGACGACCATGTCAACAACACGCCGCGGCAGATCAACATCCTGCGTGCGCTGGGCGCCACCCTCCCCGAATACGGCCATGTGCCCATGATCCTGGGTCCCGATGGCGAGAAACTGTCCAAGCGCCACGGTGCGGTCAACGTCATGGAATACGACAGGGAAGGCTACTTGCCCGAAGCCATGATCAACTATCTGGCTCGCCTGGGATGGAGCCACGGCAACGAGGAACTATTCACCCGCGACCAACTCGTCGAGTGGTTCGATACGCGCAATCTGACGAAGTCCCCGGCACAGTGGGATCCTAAAAAGTTGAACTGGGTGAACGCGCACTACATCAAGGCCAGCAGCAATGCCGATCTCGCCCAGCGCGTCGCGCCGCGGATCGTCGAACGCCAGGGCGACCCCAAGGCGGTCGACCTCGAATCCGTCATGGGGCTGCTGAAGGACCGCGCTGAAACACTGAACCAGCTCGCCGACGGCGCCATGCTGTTTTGTGGCCCGTTCACGCCCGCCAGCGCCGAGCTCCAGTCCGAATATCTGGACGATGCGGCGCGTACCGTGCTGGCCGATTTCGCACAAAAGGCCCGCGCGCTGCCCGAGTGGTCGACCGAGGCACTCGGCGCCCTGATCAAGTCGACGCTGGCGGACCACGGCATCAAGATGCCCAAGCTGGGCTTGCCTTTACGATTGGCCGTCACCGGCCAGAAACAGACGCCCGCCATCGATGCTGTCCTGGCCATCCTGGGGCGCGACCGGGTGCTGGAGCGGCTGGCAGCAGTTTAAAAGGGAAGCCGATATCCCGGGGACATGCGCTTGGCCTTGATGAGGACGCCGTCGGCGTCCCGCAGAGAAAAGCTTTGGCGCCCCGATGCAACGATGGTATAGCGATTGGTATAGATGGGATCGGCCGTATCGACCGGTTCGCCGTTGGACTTGAGTGTCTGCAAGGTCAGCATCTGGTTATCGCGCTGCCAGCAGCCCGCTTCGGCCAGCCCTTGAGAAGGATGCTTGCTGCGCTTCAGCTGTTCGGTATACGCCATGGTACCGTCCGGGTGCAGCGTGAACAAGGTCCGCAGTTCGCCCGCCACGCCTTTCTGCTTGCGGACGCTAAGCCAATTGCCCACCAGCGCATCGTCGGCAGCGGCGGCCTTGCACGTCGGCGTCGGCTTGGGCGCTGGCGGCGTGGGGGTGGTCGTGCAGCCCGTCAGGACGACGGCCGCAATCACACCTGGCAGGAATACGCGTTGGCGTAGCGGGAAATCGAGCATACGAATCTTCCTTGCAAAACCACAAACAGCATAGGGAAACAACGGCCAAAGCAAGGCCCGGCGCCTACAATGGCTTGGCCTGACAGGGCGCAACGGCAACACCGGACAGCCCTCCCCGCGGCAAAAATTATTCTACCCCGACTTCAGGACACGCCGCCGTCCGAAGCAGGCACTACGGCGGGAGGCCGCTAATCCATGAGCTATTCCCTGTTGATCACGCTGCACTTGTTCGCCGCGTTCATATTCGTCGGAACCGTTTTTTTCGAAGTGCTGATCCTCGAGGGGATACGCCCGCAGGTCCAGCGCGATGCCATGCGCCAGGTCGAGACCGCCATCGGGCGCCGCGCACGCAAGATCATGCCCTGGACCATCCTGGTGCTTTATAGCGCGGGTATCGCCATGGCATGGCACTACCGCGCAGTGCTCGCGCATCCCCTGGCGGGAGGTTTCGCCACGCTGCTCAGCATCAAGATCCTGCTGGCGTTAAGCGTGCTGGGTCACTTCATCACCGCCATGGTCCTGGGCACCAAAGGACGGCTACGCACACGACACGTCCAACGGATTCACATCAGCGTCTTCATCCACATGCTAGGTATCGTACTGCTGGCCAAGCTCATGCTATACGCGGGCTGATACCTCGCCCGTCGCGGCGCGCAACGCGCAACGCGCGGTTCCTTACAAGCAGTGTTCGGCACTAGCGCTGCAGCTGGCAGCGCTGTTACAGCGGCAGCTTGACGTCATGCTTGATTTCGCGCAGCGCCACAATGGTCCGGGTCTGGCGAATTCCGGGCAGATTGAACAGGAAACGATGCAGGAAGCGGTCGTAGGCCTCGGGGCTCTCCACCACGATCTTGAGCAGAAAATCGGCATCGCCCGTGACGGCATAGCATTCCAGTATTTCGGGCGCGTCGCGCACCGACCGCTCGAAATTCTCGACGATATCGGCAGAATGGCGCTCGAGGCTGATCTGCGTAAACATGCATCCCTGCAGGCCGACCTTGTTGCGGTCCACCTTGGCGTAATAGCCCTGGATGATGTCATTCCCTTCAAGTGCCTTGACCCGTCTCCAGACCGGCGCGGCCGTCAGCCCGACCTGATCGGCCAGTTGCTGGGCGGAAGACCTGCCCTCGCTTTGCAACGCCTTCAGGATTTTAATATCGATCTTGTCCATATGACCCTCAGGACGAAACGGTTATTTCAATAACTAGGGATTTTACGCGACGAAATAGCAATAAAAACAAAGCTTAGCCTATCTATCATGGTGGGATGAAAGGAGTTTGCGATGTCCCTGCCTACGATAGATACGAGCTACCAGCTCAGCGATAACCTGACCGCCACAACGGGGCGTGTTTTCCTGACCGGCACCCAGGCACTGGTGCGCATGCTGCTTGCCCAACGCAGGGCCGACGAGGCCCGCGGGTTGAATACCGCCGGCTTTGTCACCGGATACCGCGGCTCGCCGCTGGGCGGCGTCGACATGGCCATGTGGCGCGCCGGGAAACTGCTGGAGCAACATCAGGTCAGCTTCCTGCCCGCCATCAACGAAGACTTGGGCGCCACCATCGTCATGGGTACGCAGCAGGCTGGCGTGCGCGAAGACCGCAAGGTGGATGGCGTGTTCGGCATGTGGTACGGCAAGGGGCCTGGCGTGGACCGCGCCGGCGACGCGCTGCACCATGGCAATGCTGCCGGCGCATCGCGCCATGGCGGAGTTCTGCTCGTGGTGGGCGATGACCATACCGCTGCCTCCTCGTCCATCCCCCATGCCAGCGAGACCTCACTGCAGGCCCTCGGCATACCCATCGTCAATCCGGCCTCGATCGAGGAGTACGAGTTGTTCGGCCTGTGGGGCTGGGCGCTATCGCGCTACAGCGGCGCATGGGTCGCCTTCAAGGCCGTGACCGAGACGGTCGAAAGCGGCCGTTCTTTTACGCTCAAGCCCATACCGGATTTCTCGGTCGACGCCCACGACCCGCACAACGGCGCGCTCGAATACAGCGCACGCGAATTCCT
>Ga0182739_1002905_pt1 | contig 15519 bp, 11 predicted proteins | sample eDN5th30CBELigBY_FD_128873 | JGI IMG/M metagenome (GOLD analysis project Ga0182739, IMG submission 128873) | Enriched backyard soil microbial communities from Emeryville, California, USA - eDNA 5th pass 30_C BE-Lig BY (version 2) (version 2) | ecosystem: Environmental > Terrestrial > Soil >... | reverse complement strand
TCCTTCGCCCAGCGCTGCATCCAGTAGCCCCGCAATACGCTCGATACCACGCCGGGAGTCAAACCCGACGACTGCGTCGCCGCGGGCTGTACGCCCGTAGGCTTGGCGCAGTTCCGGGCTGACCAGCAGTTCCGCAAGTGCTGCGGCCAGCGCTTTCGGGTCGTCCGGAGGCACGAGCCGGCCGTTCACGCCATCTTTGACCAGCTCGGCCACCGAGGCGGCGTGCGTGGACAGGACCGGCAGGCCGCAGGCGGCCGCTTCCACCACCACATTGGGCAGCCCGTCGCGATCACCGTCCTCCGCGACCCGGACCGGCAGCACGAACAGGTCGGCTCGGGCATAGGCTTCCCGCACCCTGGCCGCCGGCTGTGGGCCGGCGAAGCTCACGCGCCGGCCCAGGCCCAGCGACCGCACACGGGCGACGAGTTCCGGCAGGAGCGGCCCGCCGCCCACATGCTCCAGCTGCCAGTGGAGCCCTGGCGGCAGCCCTGCCAGGGCGTCCAGGAGCAGGAACAGGCCCTTCTTCGGCACCGCGCGCGCGATCGTGAGCAGCCGCACCGGGTCGCCGGGATCGCTGCCGTCGCGCGGCGGCCGCTCGGCGGGCGGCGCGAACCGGCGGGGATCGACGCCGTGATGGACCAGATGGACCCGGCCCGGCGGGGCCAGGGCCTGGAGATGGCGAGCGCCGGCCTCGGTGCAGGTGGCGCAGAACCGCGCCTCTGCCAGCTTCTCCGCCTTGTCCCAGGCGGGCGTGGTCCAGATGTCCTTGGCATGGGCCGACACGGCGAACGGCAGGTCGCGCATGAGTGCTGCATAGCGCGCGACCGAGGCAGGCGTGTGCAGGAAGTGGGCGTAGAGCAGTTCCGTGTCCGGCTCCTGCTCGGTCGCCAGCACGCAGGCCTGGCCGAAGCGGCGCACCCGGTTCTCGGTGGGATCGCGGCGATAGTCGGCGAGGTAGCGGCGCAGCGCCAGGGGATAGCCCGGCAGAAGCGTGGCCGCCCGCACCGCAGCGGCCACACGGGCAGGCTCGTCCTCCAGATATTCCGGCAGGTAGCGCACCGGAGCCCGGACCGCCTCGTGAAGATCGTGGACCGCGGGATCGGTCGGATGGCGCAGCGACACGATCGCCAGATCGAAGCCGCACCGCTCCAGCCCCAGCAGTTCCTGGGCGACGAAGGTTTCGGACAGGCGGGGCCAGCCCTTCAGGACGACGGCGATCTTGGGCAGGACGGGTCTCGGTCGTGCGAACGGGTGGATCGGCCGGGAAGGCCATGCGGAACGTAGAGCCACACGGCGCGGCCCGGCCAGCATGCGCTGGCAGGGCCGCGCCGATCAGGCGCTGCGGCGGGCCGTCAGGCTGTGGACGATCGGGTCGCGCTCCAACCAGGGGCGCATGAACTCCTCGATCTGCGGCAGGCCGTCCAGCATCCCGCTGATCCTGGCACCGCCCGGTGCCGGCCAGCCCGGCAGGGCGTGGAGGCAGGCAGCCATGGTCGCGGGATCCCGCCGCCCATCGTCGGGCAGCATACGCAACAGGCCCAGCTGCTCAGCGCGTTCGGCGCGGATCGCCTGCTCCAGCCGCGGCCGGGTGCGCGGCACCACCAGTGCCGGCTTGCCGAAGGACAGGATCTCGCAGAACGTGTTGTAGCCGCCCATCGCGACCACGCCGAGCGCCCGGTCGAACAGCGGCTCGGTGCGCGCCGCGAAGGTCAGCATGGTCACATCGGGCAGGTGCTGGGCGCGCTCCAGGAAGGCCGCGCGCCGCTCGCGATGCATGAAGGGCCCGAGCAGCACGACGGCCGGATGCGGCAGGCCGGGGTCGGCCTCGTAGGCGGAGAGCACCCAGTCGATCAGTTCCTCGCCGTCGCCGCCGCCGCCGGTGGTGACCAGAATATAGGGCCGGTCCGGCAGCTCGATGGCCGGCTCCAGGCCCGCGGTCTCGGAGACGTGGCGGCGCAGGTAGCCGGTGAAGCGGGTCTTGGCGGCCAGCCCGGCCCAGTCGTGGTGCTGGCCCAGCGGGTCGCTCATCTCCGGCGTCCCGTACACCCAGATCTCGTCATAGAGCGAGCGCAGGGCCGGCAGCACGTTCTTGCGCCGCCACTCCTCCTCCAGGCTGGCCGGGTCGTCCATCACGTCGCGCAGGCCCAGCACCAGCCTGGTACCCCGCTCCTTCAGCAGACGCAGGGTGTGCTCGACCTCACCGCGCAGGCCCAGCGGCTCCTTGTCGACCAGGAACACGTCGGGGTCGAAGATCGCCGCGGCATGCTCGATGATCGAGCGGCGCATCTCCAGCGTCTTCTCCAGGTCGATGTGCAGCCCCAGCGGTGTATAGTCGCCGTTGCGCAGCTTGATGACGCCGGGGATGCGGATGAAGTCGACGCGGGTCTTGAAGTCGAAGCTGCCGATGATCGGCGAGCCGGACAGGATCAGGACCGACAGGTCCTTGAATCGTTCGACCAGATGGTGCGCGATGGTCCGGCAGCGCCGCAGGTGGCCCAGGCCGAAGCTGTCGTGGCTGTAGATCAGGAGGCGGGCGTGCTCGGTCATGCGGCTCTGATCCATGGGCGGCCGGCGGCGGAAGATGGCAGATCCCGGGCGCGGCGGATACCGGCGATCCGCAGGAGGCTTTGCGGACCTTCAGACGACGATGAAGGTTGGTGATAGTGATAAACGGACAGCAGAGAGCGAGACCTCGAGACGGATGGGGCTAAGGCAGATTGCCATCCCGAGAGCGGCGGGTTCAAGCCATCCGTAGGAACTTGTCCACCCACCTGGCCCTCTGGCTCATCACGTGGGGCGCCCGGCCACCTCTTTCGACAGGGCGCCGACAGATCTTGATTTGCGGCTGCCGGCGCCAGCCTCCTCTACCTGCCGCCCTACTCGCCCGACCTCAACCCGATCGAGCAGGTCTTCGCCAAGCTCAAGACGCTCCTGCGTCAGGCCGCCGCCGGACCCGCGAGACCCTCCGGAGCACCATCGGCCATCTGCTCGCTACCTTCACCCCGACCGAGTGCGCCAGCCGTCTCACTAATACCAGGTATGGATCCAAATAAATCTAAAATGATCTGATGCATACGACTTGAAATTGGTTACTGACGACTTGAGCCATGACTGTGATTTTCGCCAGTTCCTACTGAAACACCCAAGCACGCCGAGTCCATAGCCAAGAATGTGTCCAAGCCTCTCGATCCACATCATCCCACAAGAAGAACTGCGATTTCATGCCGCAGCAACGTCAAAGCTTCATTAAGCATTGAAATATAGGATTGTTTTCCAAATAATCTTTCGATGCTTCTTCGTTAGCATTAGCGGCACATTGCTTGATTTTGTCCCAGGCACTCTCGTCGAGCGGCTCCACTTTACCTCGAAGCAATCCCATAAAAAAAATTTTGCCTGTTGCTGGAGAGACCTAGATTATACACAGCCTCTTCCCTGGAATCTGCATAACACGCGTCCATTCTTGCTTCATCTGCCGCTTAGGCAGATGGAATCGACGCAACCTGGAACAACAACAGCGCTAGCATCATGCCGATCTGCATTCCTGCTGAACCGCCATATCTCCTCTTCATCAACCTACTCTCCTAGCGCAAATCTTGAAGTAATTTTCGCGAACGGGGTCATAAGAATATTATTTACAGCCCGAAAAGAAGCCATCCATATCAATGGAGCTTCATGAGGCAATCCACTACAGCAACCCTCTCCGTCAGATCGCGAAAATTTTCCATAGCCCTTCCGAAAATACAATCTTCTGTTTTGTTTTCTGGAGATTCCGAAACAATAGGATCCACACCCCATAGACGCAGCTGTAGACGAACTCGACTGCCTTATCAGGCACACTCAATGCTGATATCGTGCGCGATCGAGGATCTTACCAACACTGATCCACACGAGTCTTGCTCGACTGCTTTTCATCCGCAACAACGCACGGCACAATACCCGTCATCAAACATAAACCAATCAAGGTTCCTCCCAATACTGATGCAGATTTTCTTCGAATTATCTGGCTCTATTACCCCGTTTTCGCATATCAACCATTGTAGTGTGCCGCAGCACATGTAAAGCAAGAATTTCAAGGCTGCCCAGCAACTATATGAATGGGTGTTTGGGCAGATCGAAGGGTGTGAACAGGAAGCGGCGGAAGACCTCCAGGTAGCCGCCGTCATAGACGTAATGGCCGTTCTCCTGGCGCAGCAGGGTGCGGTGCTCGCGGTAGTAGCGCGGGATCGCGTACCAGGGGAGGTCCGGCCGCTTGTGGTGCACGTAGTGCAGGTTGTTGTTGAGGAACAAGAAGCTCATCAGCGGGCCGGCCTCGACCAGCGCGGTGCGCTCCTCCGGGGTCTCATGCGCGATGTGCTCGCAATAGGAGCGGACCAGGCCGAGCGAGGTGCCGGGCAGGACGAACAGGAGCAGGTACTGCCAGAACGGCAGGCCGCAGACCTCCGTCACCCAGAAGAGCACCAGCACCACCGACGGCACATGCCAGAGCCAGTATGCGAGGTTGGCACGATCGCCGCGCCGCAGGGCCAGCGCCTCGTACCGCAGGAACTGGCCCACGATCAGGAACGGGCCGACCGTCAGCCGGCCGAGCAGGGTATGGTTGAAGACCAGGATCTGGCGCCACCAGCCGGGCAGCGTGGCCCAGCGCTCCGCCGGGACATAGTAGCTTTCCGGATCACGGTGGGGATCGGTCAGGTGATGCAGCTTGCGGTGATGGGCCAGATGCGAGGCACGATAGACCGGATAGGGCAGCCAGAGGCTCAAGGGCGGATAGACCGCCACATGATTCAGCCAGCGCCTGGTCGTCATCAGCTCGTGCAGCGCCTCGTGCTGGAGCGAGCCGTAGAGCGCCATGGTGAAAGCAGCGCAGGGCAGCAGGAGCCACCAGGGAATTGCCGTGGCAAACCAGGTCAAGGTCAGCCAGGCAATCCAGGTGCCGGCGACGCTCGCCCAGGACATCCAACCTTCAGAAGCAATCAATTCAGACTTGATCAACCGGGAAGTAGAAGCCTGCTCGAGCGAATTCGCCATGGACGGTCCTTATTACGGGAAATGACCTGTTCTACCGAAATTCATGTCGCAGCAGAAGAGGCAGCACCGTCAAGACGAGGGCAGTGTCAGCGCGTTGACAGGGAGGCTGGAACCGATACGGTTCGCAGGGGACGATTCGGATCCGCGATCCGGACCGGCATATCCTAACGATACGGGGGATTTCATGGCCGATCGTGAGAACAGGATTCATCCGTTCATCCCGAAGCTCGTCGATCAGTACGAGCAGCGCAAGGTCGACCGGCGCGAGTTCCTGCGGACCTCGACGCTGCTCGGCCTGTCGGCGGCCACCGCCTACGGCATTGTCGGCAGGATCGACGGACCCGGCTTCGTCCCGCAGGCCCGCGCCCAGGACGCGACACCCAAGAAGGGCGGCATCGTCCGGGTGTCGATCCGCATCCCGGACCTGTCGACGCCGCACATTTTCTCCTGGGTGTACGACAGCAACTCGGTCCGGCAGTGCAATGACTACCTGACCCGTACCGGCATCGACAATATTACAGTGCCATGGCTCCTGGAGAACTGGGAGGCTTCCGACGACCTGAAGACCTGGACGCTCCGGCTGCGCAAGGACGTCAAGTGGTCGAACGGCGAGCCCTTCGTGGCCGACCACGCCATCTGGAACCTCAAGCACATGCTGGATCCGGCCACCGGCTCGTCGGTGCTGGGCCTGTTCAGCGGCTTCCTGGTCGAGGACAAGGACACCGGCCAGAAGGACGCCAACGGCAACCCGGTCATGACGACCGACTACTGGGACGCCAACGCAATCGAGAAGAAGGACGATTTCACCATCGTCCTGAACGGCAAGGGCCCACAGATGGCGGTGCCGGAGAACCTGTTCCACTATCCGGCCTTCATGCTCTGGCCGGAGGACAACGGGAAGTGGGGCGTGGGCTCGCCCGGCACCGGCCCGTTCGAGCCGGCCGTGATCGAGACCGGCAAGCGCGCGGTGTTCAAGGCACGCGAGGGCTACTGGGGCGAGGGCCCCTATCTGGACGAGCTCCACTTCATCGATCATGGGGACGACGCGTCGGCGCAGGTGGCGGCGATGGCGTCCCGACAGGCGGACGGGATGTACGAGGCTTCGGTGACCCAGTACGAGGTCCTGAAGCAGATGCCGCATCTGGAACTCTACCAGGTGACCTCCGCCCAGACCGGCGTGGCGCGGGTCCATCCCATCAAGCCGTTCGACGATGCGCGGGTCCGCAAGGCGCTGCGCCTGGCGATCGACACGCCCAAGCTCCTGCAGCTGGCCCATCTCAACATCGGCGCGCCCGGCGAGCACCATCACGTGGCGCCGGTCCATCCCGAATATGCCGATATCGGGCTGATGCAGCAGGACATCGAGGGGGCCAAGAAGCTGCTGGCCGATGCCGGCTACGAGAACGGCATCGAGGCCGAGATCTCCTGCAAGCAGGATCCGGCCTGGGAACTGATCGCCGTGCAGGCGATGACCGAGATGTGGAAGCAGGCCGGCATCAACGTGAAGATCAACGTGATGCCGTCCTCGGCCTACTGGGACAACTGGACCAAGGTGCCGTTCGGCTTCACCGCCTGGACCCACCGGCCGCTGGGGGTGATGGTGCTGGGCCTGGCTTATCGCACGGGCGTGCCATGGAACGAGTCGCACTGGTCGAACAAGAAGTTCGACGAGCTGCTCGCGGTGGCGGAGGGCATCCTGGACGTCGAGGAGCGGCGCCAGGCCATGGTGCCGATCGAGGAGCTGATGCTCGAGGAAGGCCCGGCAGTGATCCCGCTATGGCGGGGCATGTTCACCTTCTGGGACAAGAAGGTCGGCGGCTTCAAGCAGCACCCGACCAGCTATATCTTCGGCGAGGAGCTCTATCTCAACGAGGCGTGAACCGGCCCGACCGGGCGGTCCCGAGCGGGCCGCCTTCCGCCTCCCCCGGTAGCAGCAACCTCGCTCGCGGATAGCAACGACGATGCTGAACTTCGTCCTGCGCCGGCTCGGCCAGATGGCATTCACGATCATCGTCGCCTCGTTCCTGATCTTCGCCGTTTCCGAATGGACACCCGGCAGCGTCGCCCGCAAGACGCTCGGCCCCTATGCCACCGAGCAGCAGGTCCAGATCCTGACGGAGGAGCTGGGCCTGGATCGGCCGGTGGTCGTCCGCTATCTCGAATGGGCCGGCAACATCCTGCAGGGCGATCTCGGCTACTCGACCCTGTACAAGCAGCCGGTGGCACCGATCTTCCGGGACCGGCTGGCCAACACCGCGATGCTGGCGGCGATCGCGTTCGCGATCATCGTGCCGGTCTCGATCCTGTTCGGGGTGCTGGCCGGGATGCGGGAGGGCTCGCTCCTGGACCGGGGCGTCTCGGTGGCGGCGATCATCTGCACCTCCCTGCCCGAGTTCGCGCTGGGTGCCTTCCTGTCGTCGATCTTCGTTATCTGGCTGGGCGTCCTGCCCGGCACCTCGACCCTGGATCCCGGCAGTGGCTGGAGCATCGCCAGCCAGCTGGTGCTGCCGGTCATGGTCATGGTGCTCTATGATGCCGGCTACGTGATCAGGATGGTGCGCGCCTCGATGATCGAGGTGATGCTGGCCCCCTATATCCGCACGGCGATCCTCAAGGGACTGAGCTTCCGCGACGTGATCCGCAAGCACGCGCTGCGCAACGCGCTGATCGCGCCGTTCACCGTGATCCTCCTGCAGATCAACTACCTGATCACCGGCGTGGTGGTGGTGGAGGCGGTGTTCGCCTATCCGGGCTTCGGCCGGATGATGCTGGAGGCCGCGCTGAACAAGGACGTGGCACTGATCGAGGCGGGTGCCCTGGTCGCCGTCGCGATCGCGGTCACCACTCAGGTCGCGGGCGACATCGGCTACATGCTCCTTAACCCGCGCATCCGGATCGCGTGATGGCCACGGTACCCGACGAACTGGAGATCCGCGCTCCCGCCGAGCCGCCGGGCCTGCTCAGCAAGCTGCTGGCGCTGCGCCATTCCTGGGTGGCGGTGACAGGGGCCACGCTGGTGCTGTTCTGGGTCGTGGTGGCACTGATCGCACCGTTCGCCGCCCCCTACGACCCCAACGCCCAGGACTTCATGGCGCTGGCCAACCCCAGGCCCGGCGGCGAGCACCTTCTGGGCACCGACATGCTCGGCCGCGACCTGCTCTCGCGGGTGATGTGGGGTGCCCGTACCGTGCTGTTGGTGGCACCGGTCGCCGTGGTGGTGGCCTATCTGATCGGCTGCACCATGGGGCTGCTGGCCGGCTATTTCGGCGGCTGGGTCGACACGGTGTTCTCGCGCCTGGCCGACATCGTGCTGAGCTTCCCGGTGATCATTCTCTACCTGATCATCATCGCGAATTTCGGCGCCTCGGCGCTCAACATCGTGCTGGCGGTCACCTTCACCGCCACGCCGCAGATCATGCGGATCGTCCGTGGCCTGACGCTGGACATCAAGAACCGCGAATACGTGACCGCGGCGCAGATCCGGGGCGAATCGGCGCTCTACATCATGGCGGTGGAGATCCTGCCGAACGCGCGCGGGCCGCTGATCGTCGATGCCTGCCTGCGCATGGGCTACACGATCATCGCCATCGGGGTGCTGGGCTTCCTCGGCCTGGGCCTGCCGCCGCCCGATCCGGACTGGGGCGGCATGGTCAAGGACACGTACGGGCTGATGTCGGTCTACCCGCACATGGCGCTGATCCCCGCCGCGGCGATCTCGTCGCTCGTGATCGGCTTCAACCTCCTGGCCGACGGGATTCGCGAGCTGGCGCTCAAGGACTGAGGCGAGCGCAACCAGCTATCCAAGAGCGTGAGGAACACTGTCCTCGCGCTCTTGCCTTTGCCACATGATAGGAATATAAGCTTTTCTGCTCGGATCGTTAGGATTGCGAGCAGAAGAGTTGCGAGGTCCTGATCATGAGCACCCTCTTGCCTCTGGACGATAACGGGCACCCGATCGCGATCCTCGGCTTCGTGCCGCGCGGCACGCAGAAGCTCACGGTCGGCACCGCCTCGGTGCGCAGTGCCGCGCTCGCCGCCGATGTCGCGGTGATCAGCCTGATCGCGACCGGCCCGGTCCGCTTCGAGCTGGGCGATGCCACCGTCACCGCAGACGCGGCCACCAGCCCCTACCTGCACCCGGGCGTCTATCTGGACCTGCCCATGCCGGGCCATGCCCGGCATGTGGCCCTGGTCGCGGAGAGCGACACCTGCCAGGCCTATGTGATCGGGCGGACCTGAGATGGCGCTGCGCCTGGGGCTGGCCCAGGCCCTGGCGTTCTCGGGTCAGATCTCCGCCGAGGTGCTGCCGCCCGTTTCGCCGCCGCCTCCCCCGCCCCCACCGCCGCCACCCGTCGTCGAGACCAATTTCCTGCTGGCTGCGAGCGGCGACCCGCTGGTCGACGAGGCCGGCAACAACCTCGTCTGGGAGAACTCCTGATGGCCAACCGCCAGATCCACGAGCTGGATGCGGTGACGTCCCTGACCGAAGCGGACCGGATCGTCGTCTCGACCGCCAGCGGCAGCCTCACCCGCCGCGCCACGCTGGATGCCCTGCCCTTCAAGGCGGCAGGGCCCGGTGCCGTGACGCGCACCCTGCCCGGCAAGCTGCGCGAGGATGTCTCGGTACAGGATTTTGGTGCGAAGGGCGATGATGCCACGGACGACAGCCCAGCATTCCAGCTGGCCATGGCCTCAGGGGCCAGGACGATCCGCGTCCCGCCCGGTCGCTACCGGCTGACCGCACCCGTGCAGGTCCCGAACGGCACCGCGATCGTGGGCCAGGGCCGCGACAGCTCGATTCTGCGCCTGGACCATGACGGGATCGGGCTGTTCTTCGGCGCTAGCTTCGCCGCCGGGACGGCCGAATATACCGACGGCACCTGCATCGGCCTGGGCCTCACCCTGCGCGCCACCGCGCAGTCGGCAGCGCTGAAGGTGGTCGGCAACAACTTCATCGGGCGCGACCTGCGCTTCCGTGGCGGCGGACCGCAGGCCTGGGCGATCGAGTTGGACCGGGCCAACGACTGGTCGATCGTCGACCTGCTGGCCTGGGGCGATGCCGCCGACGCATTCACCGGCAACGGCATCTGGGTGCGCAACTCGACTGGTACTGCCGTCAACTATGGCGACGGTTCGATGCGCCAGGTCTCGATCAAGCTGGGCGGCCCGAACCTGAAGGGCCTGTTCTTCGAGGGCGGGGCCGCCTCGCCCGGCATCGTCAACAACGTGCTGGTCGCCAAGGCGAACATCGTGGCGCCCGGCCAGACCGGCTGCACCGGCATCCATATCAGAAACGCCCGCCGGCTGACCTTCGTCTCGGTCGATCTGGAATCGCTCACCACCGGTGTGCTCGAGGAAGGCACGGCGGTCGCGATGAGCGAGGTGAACTCCTGGCTCGGCACCTTCTTCCTGGCCAACAGCACGAGCCCGGCCACTGCCTATGCCGACAACAACGCCACGGTGCCGGGTGCGGTGCGCCACCGCAGCTTCCTCGGCTGCGACAACTTCCCCGCACTCACCGCGAGCTTTGCGGATGGCGACACCATGCTGCCGCGCGGCATGTGGCTGAGCTCGGCCACCGGCACGCCGGTGGTGCGTGCCACCGAGCAAGGCGGCAACCTGCGCGTCGACCGCGGCGCTTCTGCCTATATCCAGTTCGGCGCGCCTGCCACTGGCAACAACTCGCGGATCACCTGTGGCGTGGACGGGCTCACCGCCCCCTACGACGCGACCCTGTATCTGGGCGACACCAACATCCGCAAGGTGACGGTAGAGCCGGTCCTGCACATGAACGAGCGCACTGCCGCACCACCCATGCAGACCGACTTCATGCTGGTCTTCGCGGACGGAAATCCGACCTCGGGCGGCTGGAACCCGGCCTATGACCGGGGCCTGTACCTGAGGGCCGGGGGGAGCTGGCACCGGCTGCAGGACAGCAGGATGAAGGGCTGGGTCGCGGTCAACGAGCAGACCGGCGCGACCTACACGCTGGTTCCGGCCGACGTCGGGGACCGGGTCGAGATGAACGGTGCCGCGGCCAAGACCGTGACGGTGCCGTCCCTGCCGGCCGTGCCTGGCGCTTCCGGCACCAAGCCGCCAGGCGGCACCAACGTGATCTCCGGGCGGCGCATCTACTGCGAGACCTCGGTGGGCCAGGTCGGTGCCGGCATCGTCACGCTCAGCCCCGCCAGCGGCGTGGTCATCGAGGGACCGACCGCCACCAGCGCCGACGGCCAGACCCTGGTGCTGCGCTGGGTGACGGCGACCCTGGTACGCACCCGGCTGGTCTGAGGGAGCGGCCCCCGGGGCGAGCACCGGTCCCGCCCCGGGTCATCACACACCGCCGCAGGATGGCGCCAGAACGATTGCCTCGTCCAGTTATTCTCCTACAAGTTGATTGTATGAATTTTGATGACTTTGGATTGGGTAAGAGGACCGGGATGACCCTGTATATCCAGATCACTGACGATAATCGGACCTTCACCCTTTCCGGGGCATCCACCCAGCACATGGTGGACATCATCGGCGACAACATGGCCAACGTGACCCGCGGTGGTGCCGCTGCCAACGTCCGGCATGGCGCTGCCGGCCACAACAAGCTCATGGGCTTTGGCGGCAATGACTGCCTGCTGGGCGGAACTGGCAACGACACGCTGAACGGCGGGATCGGCGCGGCCAGCTACCAGATCACCCTTGGCGGCAACGTCAACGCGCTCGACCTCTCGATCGGCCAGGCACCCGGGAGCGACATCACCTTCTGAGCCTGCCAGAATGCGGCTCCGAGAGGGAGCACGGCATGGCGCAGGAGCAGCAGGGTTTGGAACGGGCGGGCGGGGAAGTCCCCATCGTCTGGCTGCATGGTGCCGGCATGGACCGGACCGTGTGGATGCTGGCCGCGCGCGATCCCGACCTGCCCCCGGTCCCGAGCTTGGCGCTCGACCTGCCGGGCCACGGCCGCTCGGCCGCACCTGGCTGCGACTCGATCGAGGATTATGCCGCGTTCGTCGCAGGCGTGCTGGACGAGATGGGCATCGCCAGGGCCTGCCTGGTGGGCCATTCCATGGGTGCGCTGGTGGCGCTGGAGCTGGCTCTGCGCCAGCCGGCGCGCTGCGTTGGGCTGGTGCTGGCGGGTGCTGCCGCCAGGATGCCGGTCAACCCGGTCCTGATCGAGGCGGCCCTGCACGACCTGCCGAAGGCGGCACGGATGATCGCCACCTTCGCCGTCGCCCCGACCGGCCGGCTCGCCGCACCCGCTACGCCCGGCATCCGCTTGGCCGGCGGCGGCATGGCCCTCCTGGCGGCGTCGCGGCCGGGCGTGCTGGCCCGGGACCTGCGCGCCTGCGACGCCGCCCGGCCGGAGCCGGTGCCCCTGGCCATGCCGGCGCTGGTCGTGACGGGTGCCAGGGACCGGATGACGCCGGCCGCCCGGGGTGCCGAGCTCGCCGCGGCACTCGGCGCCGGGCTCGCCCGGATCGAGGGTGCCGGGCACATGATGATGCTGGAGCAGCCGGCCGCCTTCGCGGCGGCCGTGGTGCCGTTCCTGAAGGGTCTTCAGTCGAGCAGCCGGGCGCGCTGACGCAGCTCGTTCTTCTGCACCCTGCCGGTCGCGGTCTTGGGCAGCGTGCCGAACACGAAGCGGCGCGGCAGCTTGTAGCTGGCGAGCTGCTGGCGCAGCCAGCGCAGCAGCTTGGCTGGGTCGGGCCGCTTGGCATCCGGCTTCAGCATCAGGAAGGCGCACGGCACTTCGCCCCACACGGGATCCGGGCGCGCCACCACCGCCGCCTCCAGCACTGCCGGATGGCGCTGGAGCACCTGCTCCACCTCCAGCGAGCTGATATGCTCGCCGCCCGACACGATGATGTCCTGGGCGCGGTCGCGGACCTCGACATAGCCGTCCGCATGAACCACGGCCAGATCACCGGTATGGTACCAGCCGCCGGCGAAGGCTTCTGCGGTGGCGTCCGGATCCTTGAGGTAGCCGGCCATGACGGTGTGGCCGCGCAGCATGATCTCGCCGAGCGTGGCGGCGTCGTTGGGCACCGGCCGCAGAGTGACGGGATCGGCCACCTGCAGCTCCGGGATGATCGCGGAGCGCACCCCCTGGCGGGCCATCATCCGGGCACGCTCGGGTGCCGGCAGGTCCTGCCAGGCCGGCTGCCGTGCCGAGAACATGACCGGCCCCTGTGCCTCGGCGAGCCCGTAGGTATGGATCACCCGGAAGCCCATTGCCTCCAAGGCCTCGATGACCACGTCCGGCAGGGCGGCACCGCCAGCCAGCACCTCCACCGGGCGGCACAGTGCCGCCAGCACCTCGCGCGGGCAATGCAGCAGCATGCTCAGGACCGACGGTACCGCGAACAGATGCGTGACCTGCTCCTCCGCCAATAGCCGGAAGATCCGTGCCGGCTCGGGCCGTCGCAGGCAGACATGGATGCCTCCGACCGCAGTGACCGCCCAGGGCAAGGTCCAGCCGCTGCAGTGGGACATAGGCAGCGTCCAGAGATGGACACTGTCCGCGCGCAGCCCGAGCATCAGCGCACTGCCCAACGCGCTCAGGTACGCGCCGCGATGATGGCAGACCACGCCCTTGGGCGGGCCGGTGGTGCCGGAGGTGTAGCAGAGCGAGATGGGCGACCATTCGTCTGCCGGAGGCACTGGCGCTGCCTCGGGGTCGCCCTGGTCGAGCAGTTCCCCATAGGTGAGCTGGCCCAGTGCCTGACCGGCTTCCGCCGGATCGACCAGGTCCACCACCAGGATCGGCCGTGCCAGCCGGCAAAGCGCCTCGCGCACCACCGGAGCATAGGTCGTATCGGTGATCAGCACCGTGCTTTCGGCGTCGGCGAGGATGGCGGCGAGGGTCGCGGCATCCAGCCGCTCGTTCAGGGCGTTCAGGACTGCCCCCGCCATCGGCACGCCGAACTGGCATTCCAACATGGCCGGGACGTTGGGCAGCAGCACCGAGACGGTGTCGCCCGGCCTCACCCCCAGCCCGCGCAGTGCCGAGGCCAGGCGGCGGCAGCGGCGGCGGATCTCGGACCAACTCCAACGCTCCGGACCGTAGATGCAGCCCGTGCGGCTGCCATACACGTCGGCAGCCCAGTCCAGGAACCCCAGCGGCGTCAGAGCCTGATGGTTCGCGCGCACCCTGTCCAGATCGCGCGCATAGACTCGGTTCCCGCCGCGCTGCGCGGTCATCCACGTCTCCCCACGAGGCTCCCCCCTTCCTGCAGAAACCTACGCCGCAGCCGGCGCCGGTGTCAGGCGGGATGTTCGGCCAACACCCGGCCCTGCCGGGCGAGCAGGCCAAGGGCCAGCACCATGAAAGTGGCATGGTAGACGCTGTTCAGCCAGTTCTGGCACATGCTTTGCGCGAGTGCGTCCGCCGCGAGCAGGAGAGCCAGGCCGCGGGCGGCGGGATCGGGATGGTGCCGGGCCACCCGGGCCGCCTGTGCCAGCAGGGTCGCCAGCAGGACCAGGAGAAAGGCCAGCCCCACCGGCCCGGCTTCCACCCACAGCCGCACCGCCTCGTTGTGCGGCCAGTCCAGGATCGCCTCGCCGTCCAGGGACGGTTTGCCCTCGGCGAGCGTGGCACGCACCGTGCCCAGCCCCATGCCCAGCGGATGATCGCCCGCGCGCTCCAGCCAGCCGGCGATGGCCACGGTGCGGCCGGTCGACCATTCGGCCGGACCGTCGGCCGTCAGCCGCCGCCAGAGCGACGCATCGATCAGCAGGGTGTGCAGCAGCAAGACGAACGCGCCGACAGCAGCCAGCAGCAGGCAGGCCGTGAGCCAGCGGCCGCGCCGGCGGCTGGTGGTCAGGACCAGCAGGGCCGCGATCGCCAGCACCAGGAAGGGTGTACGGGTGGCGGCAGCCAGCAGCAGCAGCCCGCCCGCACTCCAGACCAGGACGCGCAGCACCCGGCCGAACCAGCCGGCACGGGACCAGGTCATGGCGCTCAGGCCGAGCGCCAGCACGCACATGCTGCCATGGGTGACCAGCGAGCCCGAGGCATCGATCCGCCTCACGCCGTCAGCACCGCGCGCCAGTTCCTCGGGGCCGAGAACCAGCACGCCCAACGAAGCCGCCAGGACATAGAGGGCCAGGAGGCGCCAGAGCAGGACCGGCAGGTCCAAAGGCCCGAGCGTAGCCGCCACGGGTCCCGCGATCAGGAGGGCCAGGACCGGCAGGAGCAGCTTGTAGTCGAGCGGATCGACCTGCCCCTGGAGGTCCAGCAGCGCGATCACCGCCACGAGCAGGAGCAGGATGGCCGGTGCGGCCGCTTCGTCCGGATCCAGCCGTGGCCGGACTGCCAGGCAGAAACCCGCCAGCAGCAGATAGACGAGCAGGAAGACCGGCATGCGCAGCCCGGTCAGGGCCAGGCGCTCGGCCTGGTCGGCACTGAGCATCGCCAGGCCGGCCAGCAGCACCAGCAGGGTCAGGGCCATGCGACGCGGAAGGGTCGGGGACGGCATGGCCTTGTGAATAGAGTCC
>Ga0182739_1002903_pt1 | contig 15528 bp, 15 predicted proteins | sample eDN5th30CBELigBY_FD_128873 | JGI IMG/M metagenome (GOLD analysis project Ga0182739, IMG submission 128873) | Enriched backyard soil microbial communities from Emeryville, California, USA - eDNA 5th pass 30_C BE-Lig BY (version 2) (version 2) | ecosystem: Environmental > Terrestrial > Soil >... | reverse complement strand
CGGGGGACCGGCCGGCAGGGCCCGCATGGTCATGGGGCCGGCAGAGATGAGGCCGACGCAGCGCAGCAAGGTGATGGCGATCGAGGAGGCCCGGGCGTCGTCGCCCTCGCCGTCGACGTCGACCAGCTCGTACTCGCACAGGCCGTCGTGGGCGACGGTGAGCCCGCCCGCCGAGACGAAGCGGCGGGACGGGTAGGTGGGGAGGCCGACCTCGTTCGGGCCGCCCTCCGCGGTGAGGCCCCGGGTGACGGTGCCGAACGCGCACTCGGCCACCGACTCCGACGCCGCACCCGGCAGCGGGAACCAGGCGCGGACGCGGTGGTCGGCGGCGGGGTTGTCGAACCGGATGGCGACCCGCACCAGGTCCTCCCCGGCCCGCAGCTCGAGCGTGGTGTACACGAACACGTCGATGGGGCCGACGCGCCGGCCGCCGTCGATGCGGGTGGGCCAGCGGTAGCGGCGGGTGATCTCGATGCGGCCGCGGACCGGACCGGCCTCGGAGACCACCACGTCGACGTCTTGCGGACGCTCGATGGCGCCGTCGGACGCGGGCGGCGACCAGTTGTAGGTGTCGCCCTCGTCGCCGTCGTCGACGATCTTGCCCATGCCGGGGGTGCCGTTGAGGCTGAAGGTCCCGTCGCCCTGGTCCGGGATGATCGTGACCAGCCCGTTGGTGAGGCCCTGGCCGGTGCTGCGCACCGCGTGCTCGCCGAGGTCGGCGGGGGCGAGGCCGCGCCAGCCGAAGCCGGGGACCGGCTCGGTGCGCAGCAGCACCTCCTGGGTGGCGCGGGTGCGGGCGATGTCGAGGTGGACGACGCCCTCGGGATCGGCCTCGGCGAGCGCTTCGAGCTGCAGCCTCAGGGCCGTCATGTCCTGGAGCTTCGGGCCGCTGTCGGCCTGGAAGGTGGCGACGACGGTGCCGTCGGCCTGCTCCTCGACGGTGGCGCTGCTGATCTTCGGGTCGTCGATGATGAGCCGCTGGACCACCGGCACCGCGGTGGTGCGGTTGATGGTGTGGGTGCGGTCGACGGCGTCGCGCACGTTGAGCTGCTGGGTGTGGGGTGGGGCGACGTCCCCGCCGATGATGGCGGTGACCATGCCGGCGCGCTCGCGGCTGGTGGGGTTGACCGCCACCGCCTGCTGTGCCTCGGCGAGGACGCGGATGACGGCCCGCTCGGCGATGGCCTCCGCCACGCGGGTCGATTCGGCGTAGCGGTGGAGGACGGCGTCGTTGACCTCGTCGGCCGAGCAGCCGCAGATGGAGTCGTGGGCCGCGTTGCGGATGACGTCGCGCCAGGCGTAGGCGAGGAACGCCGCCGGGTAGGCGTCGGCCGGCTGCCAGCAGGTGGCGAGGGGCTCGGCCACCCGCTCCAGCCAGCGCTCGGCCCGGGCGGCCGCCTGCTTCACGTCGACGCGGCACGAGGCGACGCCCATGAGCAGGTTGGATCGGGCGCCCGAGCGCAGCTCGCCCTTCCACGTGGGCAGGCCGTCGCGGGGCATGCCGGCGATGTGGGCCGCGAGCGAGGTCACGACGATCTCGTAGTCGTCGGACGCCTCGTTGGCCTCGGCCACGACTCGGCCCAGGTGCGGTTGGGGCAGGAGGTGGTCGGTCCCGTTCATCCAGAGGATCGAGTCGCCGACCTTGTTGCCCTGGGCGTCGCGGAAGGCGTCGATCTTCTCGAGCAGCTCCTTGCCGTGGGTGGGCATGCGGGCGCCGTTGCCGTAGCCGTCGGTCAGGTACTCGGCCCGGACCCGGGTGCCGTCGGGCGACTCCCACCAGAAGCCGGGAGCATCGATCGCCGCCGGCACGCCGCGCCACACGACGGCGTCGGCCAGCCCGAACCCGGCGAGGATCTGGGGCATCTGGGCCACGTGGCCGAACATGTCAGGCAGGTAGCCCACCGGCATCGACCCGCCGAAGCGCTCGGCGGTGGCGAAGCCGAGGCGCAGGTTGCGGACGTGGGTCTCGCCGGACACCAGGAACTCGTCGGGAAGCGTGTACCAGGGCCCGAACGAGAGCCGCCCGGACTCGTTCAGCGCCGTGATCCGCCCGCCCTGGTCAGGACGGATCTCCAGGTAGTCGTCGACCACGGCGAGCTGCCCGTCGAGCTGGAAGTGGGCGAACGAGCCGTCGCCCTCGAGCCGCGGGAGGAGGTCGTCGAGCAGCTCGACCAGCTGCATCCGAAACAGCGGGTACGGCTTGTACCACTCCCGGTCCCAGTGGGTGTGGGGGACGACGTTGACCAGGCGGGGGGCGGCGGCGGGCATGGCCCAACGCTACGGCAGGGCACTACCCTTCGCCCATGCCGAAGTTCGTGATGCTCTCCACGCTGGGACCCGACGGCCACGCCCGGATGCGGGAGAACCCCGAGCGGCTCCGCGAGGTCAACGCCGACGTGGAGTCCATGGGCGTGAAGGTGCTCGAGCAGTTCGCGCTGCTCGGCCCCTACGACTTCTTGAACATCCTCGAGGCACCCGACGAGGGGACGATGGCCCGGGTGGCCTCCACGCTCGCCGCTCGGGGCACGCTCAAGACGCTCACGCTCACGGCGATCGACGTGGAGGACTTCATCGACGTGATGCGAGGCGGGCCCAGCCCGGCCTGACCGCACCCGAGCGCGGGTCGGTCAGATCCACCACATGGAGTTCTTGCGCTCCTTGCGGACATCGTCGGCAGGGATGGCCACGGGCAGCACGTGGCCGTCGCTGCGGCGGCGCACCCGGTAGCCGCCAGCCGCGACCTCGTGGACCTCGAACCCCGTGGACCACGACCGGTCGAACGCGCTGCGCACCTCGACGCGCGTGCCGGGCTCCAACGCCGGGCGAACGGATGCGTCTCGGGGGGCGTCGGCCACCCGCTGAGACTAGGTCTCCGCCACGCCCGCTCCGGGCCAGGCGGCGCCGGCGCGGCGAGCGGTCAGTCCTTCCAGGTGAAGGTGGGGGTGACGACGACCTCGGTGGCGAGGGAGTTGGCGATGAAGCACTCGCGGTGGGCCACCTCGGTGAGGTGGACGAGGCGCTCGTCGGTGGGGCGCGGGGCATCGGTGTCGGCGAGGACGACGTGGGGCCGGATGTCGATGCGGGTGATGCGGACGGGGTCGTCGTCTTCGGGCATGACGGCTTCGGCGTCGTCGCGGTAGGACACGACGTCGAGGCGGGCACGGGCGGCCACGGCGAGGAACGAGAGCAGCTGGCACGACGACGCCGCCGCCACCAGGAGCTGCTCGGGGTTGAGCAGGGCGGGGTCGCCGCCGAACGCCGGATCCGATGACAGCGTGAGGTCGGCGGGCGCCGGGTCGGCGGCGAGGCGGTGGGTCCGGTCGTAGCGCCGGTAGCCCCGACCCGTGGATCCCTCCCAGGCGAGCGAGGTCCGGTAGGTGTGGACGGTGGCGTCGTCGCTCACCGGATCGACCCCGTGCCCGTGGCGGTGCCGCGGGACCGAGACGGGGCGGGGAGGAGGGCCTGGCCGGCGGCGGCCACCAGGGCGGCACCGGCGAGCAGGCGGGCGGCGAGCACGACGTCGCCAGGATCGGGTCCGGCGCCGACGCCGCCGATGGCACCGGCGGACCCGAGCGAGAGCACGGAACCGGCGGAGCCGAACGACAGGACCGAACCGGCCGACCCGATGGAGAGCAGCGAACCCGACGACGCCACCGACAGGCACGAGCCGGCGGACGCGACCGACCAGGCTGAGGCGAACGACAGCACGCAACGGTGGCTGAAGGCGCTCAGGACAGACCTGCTCGACCGGTACGAAGCCATGGGCGCACGGTAGGCGCCCGAGGCCGGCCGTGCGGCTCGTGCCCTGACCGGCAGCCCCGGCACGGTCGTCGCCGCACGACCCGGCTGGCTGGTCGGCCGCCTTCGGCGGACGCTGGTCGGGTCCTAGCCGCCTGCGGCGGGGACGGGGGCGACGGCGCCCTTGGTGGAACCGGTGTCGGGCTCCGGGGTGGTGGAGGTGGTCGAGGCGGGGGACTTCGAGGTCTTCGGCGGGCCGGTGCCCGTGAGGTCGAGGACCTGGTCGACCAGCCAGCTCAGCGCAGCCGGTGCCTTGTCCGGGTCGATGTGCATGCCGTCGCGGGTGCGCAGCGGGAGGCACCTCCCCGGACCCTCGGGGCACACGTAGTCGGCGAAGTCGATGACGTCGGCACCATCGGCCTGGGCCGCCTTGCTCAGCACCGAGCGGACGCAGTCCATGCGGCCGATGTGGTCGGTGGGGTAGATCCACTCAGCCAGGTCGTCGGCCCAGGTGGGGAGCACGAGCACGACGTGCTCGGCGTACTGGTCGAGGAACAGCAGGCGCTCCTCGACGTCGTTCTCGTACCACGCGGCCGCAACGGGATCGCACGGTCCCCGGAACTGCCCTTCGATCTGGCGGTCCAGCACGGCGTGGCCGCCGACCATCAGCACGGCGACGTCGTCGGCCCGCTCGAAGAACCGCGGGTACTGGCTCGGCCAGCCCGTGCAGCCCGGCGGGGTGGGGACCAGGGCACCGGTGGTGGAGCGGGCGACCGGGTTGCCACGAGCCCCGTCGCACGCCTCGAGGGTGCCGTCGACGAGGGCCACCCGCTTGGGATCGAGGCCCGAGCCGCCGTCTCGGATGATCCAGTTCGGCACGGAGTCCCCGACGATGGCGAGGCGGGCCGGTCCGGGCGCCTCGGCGGTGGTGGTCTGGGTGATGGCGTCCTCGGGGTCGATGACGGCCGGCGCCGGCTTGCGGACGATCCTCTCCTTGGGTCCGGTGGGAGCGATCGCGAGGGTCACCACGAGGGTGGTGGCCAAGCTGGCCAGGCCGATGGCGATCACCGTGCCCGACGGCGTCGCAGCCCAGCCGCGGCGGAAGCGCTGCTCGACGAGGAGGTACGACGCGATGGCGAGGGCCAGGGCGATCGCCACGCGGACGACGAACAAGGGGACGGGGGCCAGGTGGACCCGCGGCGGGCTCAGGAGCACGACGATCGGCCAGTGGTACAGGTACAGGCCGTAGCTGATGAGCCCGAGGCTCCGCAGGGGCGAGACCGAAAGCAGCGTCGAGACCGGGCCGGGCCGCGAGGCCGTGCGGACCAGCAGCGCCGACAGGCAGGCGAACCCGACCAGCCCGCCACCGGTGACCCACCCGTCGGACACGTGCGTGGTGCACCAGGCGAACACGGTGACGGCGAAGGCGCCGAAGGCCACCCGGGTGAGCCACACGGGGGACTGCTCGGTGGTCGGCCGGGTGGCGCAGGCGAGGAGGGCCCCGATGGCGATCTCCGGGGCCCGGTGGATCGTGCCGTAGTAGGCGACGGTGGCGTCGTTCGTGAGCACGGTGGCCACGAAGCCGACGACGGTGACCCCGACGGCGCCGATGGCCAGGTTGCGGCGGAGGCGGTCCGGGGCCCGGCGGGCGAGGGCCCACGCCGCCAGCGGGAGCACGATGTAGAACTGCTCCTCGATCGCCAGCGACCAGAGGTGGACGAGCGGCGACGGGGCCCGGAACAAGTCGCCGTAGGCCTGGCCCCGGGCGATCTCGAGCCAGTTGGTGGTGTACGTGAGAGCGCCGATGATGTCGCCCCGGATGCCCCGGCCCAGCTTCACGAACCGGGCCATGACGGCGACGCCGAGCACCACCATCAGCAGGGCCGGGATGAGGCGGCGGACCCGGCGGGACCAGAAGCCGGCCAGGCCCATGCCCCGGTCGCGCTGGACCTCGGCGAGCACGAGCGTGGTGATCAGGTAGCCCGACAGCGTGAAGAACAGGGACACGCCGAGGAAGCCGCCGGGCATCCACGTGGGCGGCCCGGCGTGGAACACGACGACCGCAGCCACGGCCGCGCCGCGCAGCCCGTCGAGCCCGGGGGCGTGCGGGATCCGAACCGGAGCGGCCGGTTCGGTGGGGGCCGTCGACGGATCGCGGTCCGAGGTCTGGGTGGAGGCTGGGTCGGGTGGCAACGGGGTGGCCCTCGAAGGGCGGGACGGTCCGGCCGGCGGAGGCGAACCGGCTCCCGATCTTTCCACGCCCGGGTGGTCGGTACGGCACCGTGCGGGATCCCCGGCGGCGACGGTAGGTTCCCACCCTGATGGCTCCGCAGACCGCTCCCCAGCTCCGCAAGGCGCTCAAGCGGTCAGCGCCCGGCCTGACCAGGGAGCGCGCCCTGTGGGCGGACGGCCACGAGGTGGTCGTCGGCATCGACGAGGTCGGCCGCGGCGCGTGGGCCGGACCGCTCACCATCGGTGCGGTCGTGCTGCCGAAGCAGGGCCGGGTCAACAAGATCCGGGACTCCAAGCAGCTCACCGAGCGTGAGCGCGAGGCCCTGTTCGGCCGCATCGCCGACTGGTGCGAGGCGTGGGCGGTCGGCCACGCCTCGGAGCAGGAGTGCGATGAGCTCGGCATGTCCGAAGCGCAGCGCCTCGCCGCCCGGCGGGCCATCGATGGCCTCGGCGTCACACCAGACCAGTTCCTCGTCGACGGCAAGTGGGACTTCATCGGCGGCGGGATGACCACCATGATCGTGAAGGGCGATGCCACCTGCCTGTCGATCTCCGCGGCGTCGATCCTCGCCAAGGTCACCCGGGACCGGATGATGCGCACCCTTGACGAGAGCTACCCGGCCTACGACTTCGCCTGGAACAAGGGCTACCCCTGCCCCCGCCACAAGCAGGCGCTGCGGGGCCTCGGCCCCTCCGCGATCCACCGCCGGAGCTGGGCCTTCATGGACGACATCCCCTGGACCGGCGCGGTGCGCTTCATGAGACCTGATCCCCAAGGCACGCTCTTCGAGGCGTAGCTCCTGGCCGGCAACGAGGACGACGACGGCCTCGCCGGTCAGCCGAGGATCACGCGGCCGTAGGTCACGCAGAGGCCGGCGGCGTTGATGGCGATGATCGATGCCACCACCGTGCCGGTGATCACGCGGGTCTTGAGGTCCCGTCTCGCCGCCACCGGCGCGGGCATGTACCAGTCGGCGATCAGCGGATCGCGGGCGGTGGGGCTCCACGCAACGGCGTCGTCGGGGACCTCGTCGGGCGAGGCGGCGAGCGCCAGGCGCTCGAGCTCCTCGTCGCTGATCGCATCGGCGCCTTCGTGCGCCGTGGTCGTGTCGGGAGCAGCCATCGCAGCCTCCTGGTCTCCTCCGGGCCAGGCTACGGGACACCGCCCCCGATCCGTCGGGCTCCCGTCCAGCGTCGTCGAGCACCGCGTCGGCGCTCGGTGGCAGGGGAGGTGGCCGATGCGCCCGACGCCCGCGCCTCCGGATCAGTTCTTGAGAAGGTCCTTGAACGGTGATCTGGCGTCGATGCCGGGCTCCTTGGGGAGGCCGAGGACGCGCTCGCTGATGATGTTGCGGAGGGTCTCGTCGGACCCGCCGGCGATGCGCATGCCCGGCGTGCCGCACACGAACGTGCTCCACGCGTACGTGCCCCACTCACCCGAGTCGGCGATGAGCCGCGGCCCGAGGACCTTGGCCACGAACTCGGCGGTGGCCGTGAGGTTGTCGGTGAGCATGAGCTTGCCGAGCGACAGCTCCGGGCCGGGGATGCCGGTCTTCTTGAGCTGCTCGGCGGCGCGCTGGTTCGTGAACTTGGCGACCTGGAAGCCGGTGTAGAGGCGGGCCAGCTCGTCGCGCCGGACCGGGTCGTCGGAGACGCCGAAGTGCTCCATCATCTGGATCAGGCGGGCCGCACTGGCGAGGCCCATGCCACCGCCTCCGCCCCCGCCGCCGATGGACGCCCGCTCGTTCATGAGCGTGGTGAGGGCGACGGTCCAACCTTGGTTGACGTCGCCGAGGCGGTGGTCGTCGGGCACGCGGACCCCGTCGAAGAACACCTCGTTGAACGCGGCGCCGCCGGTCATCTGGCGCAGGGGCCGCACGGTCACGCCGGGGGCGTGCATGTCGACGACGAACCCGGTGAGGCCCTGGTGCTTGGGCAGGCCGGGGTCGGTGCGGCAGATGATCTCGCCGATGTCGGAGTAGTGGGCGCCGGAGGTCCAGACCTTCTGGCCGCTGATGATCCACTCGTCGCCGTCGCGCTCGGCCCGGGTGGTGAGGCCGGCGAGGTCCGATCCGGCGCCGGGCTCGCTGAAGAGCTGGCAGCCGACCAGCTCGCCCGAGCGCATGCGGTTCAGGTACGCCTTCGTCTCGTCGGTGCCGTGGGCGAGGATCGTCGGCACGACCATGCCGAAGCCGATGCCGAAGAAGCTCTGGTTCGGCACCGCGTAGCGGGTCTCGAGCGACCGGTAGGCGTGGTCGTAGGCGACGGGCAGGCCCCGTCCGCCGAGCTCGGTGGGACCGGCGATCCAGTGGAGACCGGCGCCCGCCTTGGTGCCGAGCCACGCCTTGGCATCGGCCAGCTGGCGGGCCTCCTCCTCCGGCGTGACCTCCTCGAACAGGGCCACGTCGTCGTCGCCCTGGCCCCACACGAACTCGGTGGCGGCCGGCTTGGGCGCGGCGTGGGCATCGAGGAAGGCGGTGGCCTCGGCTTTGAACTCGTCGAGCGTGAGATCGGTCATGGGGTCCCCTGGCGAAGAACTTGACTGCTCGGTCAAGTTACCCGGTTCCCGTCGCCGAGGCGGGAGGCAGCGAGCCGCTGCCCTCTGCACCAGGCCACCCGTGTCGGCCCGGAGCGGGAGCCGGCGCTCGCCGGCCGGTAGGCCCGGGCTGGGGGACGGAGACGGTCCACCGGTACCTTCGGGTGCATGGATCGGCTCCGTCCCTACCCCGTCGCGGTGTTCTGCGCGGTGACGCTCTTCATCTGGGTGAACCGGATCTGGCTGGCGTGGACGAACGGCGACGACTCCGTCGGCGCCAAGGTCCTCTGGACCATCCCGATCGGGGCCTTCGTCCTCTCGGCGGTCGTGTTGGCGGCAGCCATGCTGTCGGGAGCCGATCGCGGCGCCCGCTGGTTCCGCCTCCTCGTGCAGGCCTTCGCCCTCGGTACCGCGGGGTACTGGATGATCCGCGTCCCGATGATCACCTTCAACCAGCACCCGGACCTCACGGCGTCGGAAGAGGCGGCCTTCAAGACCGTGCACGCCGTGCTGGCGGTCGTCTCGGTCGGCGCCGCCTGGTTCGCCTTCCGCTGGGCTCGGACCGCGCCGGCCGGATCGACCTCGGGTCCGCCGGTCGGCCCCGGAGCCGTCGCGGCCGGCTGACCTCCTTCAGCGGGTGGCGACGACCGCCAGCAGCAGGTGGTGCTCCCCTCCGGACACGGCCAGAGGCTCCGGGTGATCGGCGCAGGTCGCGGGCGAGCCGGAGCGCCGAGGGCGGCGGACTGGTAGTACGGCGCCCATGGGGATCGAGCGGATCGACGTGCGGGTGCTGCTGGGCGCCCTGGGACTGGTTGCCGTGGCGCTGTCGGGTTGCAGCGGGAGCAGCGACGACCACGCGCCCGAGGCCACGAAGACGGAGACGGAGGCGACCACGACCACCGCGGTCGCCGCCGACGACGACCTCAAGCTCAACGAGATCCAGGTGATGGGAACGCACAACAGCTTCCACATCGAACCGCCGGCGCCGGAGCTGGCCAAGCTGAGCGCCCTCGATGCCGAGCAGGCCGAGCAGCGGCGGTACACGCACCCCGACCTCACGACCCAGTTGGGCGAGCAGAGGATCCGCCAGATCGAGCTCGACGTGTTCGCCGACTCCCAGGGTGGCCTCTACTCGGACCCGGCGTTCGCGGCGAGCGACGCCGAGGGCGTCGCCGCCATGGACGAACCGGGCACCAAGGTCCTCCACGAGCAAGACGTCGACTACCACTCGGTGTGCCCGACGCTCGTCGCCTGCCTCGGCGAGGTGAAGGCCTGGTCCGACGCCAACCCGGGTCACGTCCCGGTGGCCGTCAACATCCAGTTCAAGGACGGGCCGCTGATCTTCGACGTACCGGATCAGGCGGTGCCGGAGAAGTGGACGGGCGAGGCGATGGACGGCCTCGACGCCGAGATCCGGTCGGTGTTCGATGAAGACCAGATCATCACGCCCGACGACGTGCGCGGCGACCACGCCACCCTCGAGGAGGCCGTGCTGGCCAAGGACTGGCCCACCCTCGGCGAGAGCCGCGGCAAGGTCATGTTCCTGATGATCAACCCCGAGCCCTACCGCTCGATCTACCTCGAGGGCCACGACGGGCTCGAGGGCCGGATCCTGTTCACCAACGCCGAGCCCGGCCAGCCCGACGCGTCGTACGTCGGCCTCGACGACCCGGTCGCCGACCAGAAGCGCATCACCGAGCTGGTGCAGCAGGGCTACCTCGTGCGCACCCGCGCCGATGCGAACGGGGTCGACGCCGAGACCGGTGACACCACCCGCCTCGACGCGGCGCTCGCCAGCGGGGCCCAGTGGGTGAGCACCGACTTCCCGGGTCCCGACGGCGCCGAGGCGCAGTACGGCACCGACTACACCGCGGCGCTGCCGGGCTTCCTCGCCGCTCGCTGCAACCCGGTCACCGCTCCTTCGGCGTGCGAGGACGGCGCCGTCGAGCCGTGACGCCCGGCGCCGGTCCCGGCAGGATCAGGCGGGGGAGGCGGGCGGGTCGATCTCGGACATCGGGATCTCGTCGGTGCCGAGGGTGATCTCGGCCTTGGGGCGTCCGGCCCGCTCGTCCCACAGGTCGCGGACGACCACCTGGATGACACCGGCGACCGGGATGGCGAGCAGCGCGCCCAGCAGGCCGAAGACCTCGACGCCGATCAGGACCGACACGAGCACCCCGAGCGGGTTGATGTTCACCGTGCGGGCCATGACCGTGACCTGCAGGACGTTGTTCTCGAACTGCTGGTAGAGGACGAAGAAGACGATGGTGGCGATGCCCGCGGGCGTGGACGTGAGGAAGGCCACCAGGATCGGCGGGATGGCGCCGAGGGTGGCACCGACGAGCGGGATCAGGTCGGCGAACGCCACCCACAGCGCCAGCACCTCGGGGTAGGGGATGCCGGCGATCCGCAAGAAGATGTAGGCGGCGATGCCCGCCAGGATGCTGATCACGACGTTGCCGTACATGTAGCCCGTCACCGCCATCGACGCATCGGACGCGACCCGTCTCACCCGGTCCCGTCGAGGCTCCGGGATGATGTTCAGGAACGACTGGCTCAGGTCGGGACCGGCCAGCAGCAGCAGGATCGTGAGCACCATCACCGTGACGGCGGCGACGATGCCCGAAAAGACCGTGCCGAGGATGGTGATGCCCTTGCTGCCCGCGTTGTTCAGCTGCTTGTCGATGGCCTCGCGGTTCTCGTTGAACTTCTCCTCGAGGTCGTACTTCGTGATCAGCTCGCCGAGCCGGCCCTTGCCCTCTTGGGCGTCGTCGATCATCTCGGGGAGGCTGTCGGAGAACTTCTGCCCCTGGTCGACGATGGGCCGCACGAACGCGTAGATCATCGCCGAGAGCACGGCGAGGCCGGCCAGGAAGACCAGCAGCGTGGCCACGCCCCGGCGCATCCTCGCCCGGTACTGGAGGAAGTCCACCGCCGGGGTGAGCACGGCGGCGAAGAACAGAGCGATGAGCAGGTACGACACGACCCGCCACAGGCGGCCGACCGCCCAGATCGACCCGACGACGCCGATGACCACGCTGACGGCGACGAAGGTCGTGAGGGCCACGTACCGCACGTCGACCGTGCGTCGCTGGGCCTCCATGGGTGCGACCGTACCGACGCGGCTCTGCCAGGTGGGGGATGGGCGGTTTGGGGGTCGCCCCAGGTGGCGGGGCTACGATCGCCGCTGCCATGGGCCAGTCGATCGTCGTCAACGAGAAGCCGTCCTCGAACCCCGGGGTCATCCGCTTCGAGACCAACCGAGCCTTCACGGGCATGGACCACGAGCGGTACCTCGCCGGTCAGGAGATCTGGGGCGAGCGTCCCCCTGACGAGCTGGCCCGCCGCCTGCTGGACAAGCCGTCGGTCGCCGGCGTGCAGATCAACGGCAACATGGTCACGGTCGACCTCAACAAGGGCTTCGACTCCACGGGCCTGCTCGAGGTGATCGAGAACCTCTACCGCTTCTACCCCGACACCCCCGACACCCCCGAGGCTGCGGAGGCCGAGCCGGGCGTCGACCTCGCTGCCGAGGACGCCGCCGCCGATGCCCAGGCGGACCCCGAGCCCGCCGCCCCGGTCGAGGAGCCCGCTGCGGCCGACGACGCCGAGGCACCGGCCGCCGAGGCGGATGCCGCTCCCGAAGCCTGACGCCCGTGCGCCGCTCGCTGATCGCCGTCACCGTCGCGGTGTCGTTGGGCCTCGGCGCCCTGCTCGCCGCCTGCGGGAGCGACGGCGGTGGTCCTGAGGTGAAGCTGAGCGCGGCGGGCGAGCGCGGCAGGCAGGTCGCCAAGGAGCAGGGCTGCATCAGCTGCCACTCCGTCGACGGCGGCAAGGGCACCGGCCCCACCTGGCAGGGCCTGGCCGGCTCCACGGTCACCCTCGACGACGGGACCGAGATCGTCGCCGACGACACCTACCTGCGCGAGGCGATCCTGCAGTCGCGGGGCCAGGTGGTCGACGGGTACGCCAACGTCATGCCCGTCTACGACGGCGAGCTGAGCGATGCCGAGGTCGCCGACCTCATCGCCTACCTGCACGACCTGGCCCCGGACACGGACGCCGGTACCGCCACCACGAACTGACCAGGTGTCAGAGGTCCTTCCAGTGGACCGCGCCGTCGTGGAACGACACCTCGGCCACGTGGAGGCGGCGGGCGTTCGGGTTGCCGACCTTGCCCTTGTCCCAGGCGGCGTACACGGCGAGCGAGCGCCCGCCCCGGCTGCGGAACACGTCGGCGCCGCCGGGGCCGACGAAGCCGCCGGCACTGGTGTGGAGGCGCGGGTTGACCGGGCGGTGGCACGGGCCGATGGCGCCGTCGCAGAGGGCGTACCCCACCGAGTAGCCCTCGGAGTTCCACTTGCCGCCGCTGTAGAAGAGGACCCACTGGCCGTCGAGGAGCACCATCGACGGGTTCTCGACGGTCTTCTGCTCCCAGCCGTCCTCCGCCTCGAACATCGACTTGGCGAACCCGTTGACCGCCAACCCGTCGGCGCTCAGCGCCTGGGTCCAGATCTTCGCCCGGCCGCCGACCGTCTCCCCCTCGCTCTTCCAGGTGAGGTGGGCGAAGCCGAACTGGTCGAGGTACACGTCGGGGTCGATCGAGCCTCCGAGGTCGTCTTGGCAGATGAGCGGAACCGGTGAGAGGTCGATGAACGGCCCGGCCGGGTCGTTGCTCACCGCGGTGCTGATGCACTGCTGGCTCGAGATCTTCGAGCGAGTGGCGTAGTAGAGGACGTACCGGCCGCCGATGGCGTGGACGCTCGGAGCCCAGATCGGCCCCGCCTTCGCCCACTCGGGGCGGTTGGCCAGTGCCCGGGTCCGCACCGACCAGTTCTGCAGGTCCTTCGACGACAGGACCTGGATGGCCCCGCCCGGCCCCTCGGTGGCGTAGGCGTAGTAGGTGTCGCCGACGATGAGCAGGCTCGGGTCCGGGAAGTCGTAGGGGTGGACGGCGCCGGTGTCGCCCTGGGCGATCTCGAGCGCGGCCTGGCACCGCTTCGCACCCTGGTCGAGCACGCCCACCGCATCCGTGGCGGCGACGTGGCCGCCGGCCAGCTGGGCGATGGCCGCGTCGAGCGTGTTGCGGCAGCCGAGGAGCACGTCGAGCCGCTGCTGGCGCGCCGCCCGGGCCTCTCGCTTCTCCGCCACCTGCTTGGTGAGGCTGTCGACCTTGGTGCGGAGGGCACCGATGTCGGACACCGCCTTGTCGATCCCCGCCGCCGTATCGAGGTGCTCGGCGGTGGCGGCGTCGAGCCGCTCGATGAGCGCTTCGAGGTCGGCGGCCCGGTCGACGAGGTCGGCCTCCTCCTCGTGGGCGTCGACGGTGGCGGCATCGGCCACCTCCTTGCGGTCCTCGAAGCCGAGGAGCTGGCGGACCGACACGGCCACGCCCGTGACGGCGGCGACCACCACGATGGCGGTGAGCACCTGGCGCAGGCGGCGCCGCTTCGGGCTCGGCGGTCGGTCGACCCGGCGGGCCCGGCGCGTCACGCCGGCCCCGGCGATGCGGCCACGGTCTTGCACGCTTCGGAGGACCGGCCGCTGCGGGCGCCGGTGTCGACGCGGTCCAGGGCACGGAGCATGTCGAACAGGCACGCACCGGCCGCCGGCTGCAGGCGGTCCTGCTCGGCGATGTCCCGCGCCACCTTCTTCACCCCGGCTCGCAGACCGGTGACCTTCTCGGCCGTGGCCTTCTGGACGCTCGCGAGCGACGCCTCCTCGAACCCCTTGGCCGTCATGTCCGTCCGGGCCCGGTCCAGCTCCTGTTGCGCTGCGTCCTCCTGCGACCGGGCCAGGCGCACCCGGTCGCCCACCGACTCCAGCTTGATGCGGGCCGTCTCCTCGTCCTGCTCGGCGGTCTGCCGCCGGGTCTCGGCCTCCTCGGCCTGAGCCCGGACCCGCGCCGCTTGGATCTGGAGCCCGCTCAACCCGGCGAGCAGCAGCACGAGGAGCGCCACCCCCACCCGCCGCACCCACCTGCGCTTGCGCTCCGGAAGCGGGGAGGCGCCGACATCGGGTGCGCCGCCACCGGTGGGAGCCGGGGGAGCGCCATGGCCGGCGGGAGCGCTGCCGCCGTCGACGGGCGCGCCGTCGAGCACGTCGACGGGCGCGCCGGGATCGGGGGCGTCCACCACCCGCGCCTCGTCGTCCATGCTCACTCCCACGCCTCGTCCGCCTGAAGGAACCACCATGTTCGCGTCTCCACCACCCTCTCCAGGACGCGGCACGTCCTCTCCGTCAGATGGACGCCCTCGAAGCCCGATCGGTTCCCGCTCCACGCACTCGTGGGAGGTTTCGGTCCTGGACCAGGTTCGCCGTGGCCCTCTCTGAGCAGGGCGGTTGCCAATATCGAACAGGTGTTCGATACTGGCGGGCATGGCCGTTCCTGCCCCTGACCTCGCCGCCCTCCGCGAACTGGGCGAGCGCGTGCGGCCGCTCAGCGCGGCGGCGGAGCGGGTGCTGCCGGTGCCGCCGGCGTTCGCCGGGCTGATCCCCCAGGGCGGGCTGGTGCGGGGCAGCACGGTCGTCACCAGCGGCAGCGCTGCCTCCAGCCTGGCGCTGGCCCTGGCCGGTCCCGCCACCGCGGCCGGGTCGTGGTGCGCCGTGGTGGGCGCGGCCCACCTGGGGCTGCTCGCCGCCGCCGAGCTGGGGGTGGCGCTCGAGCGGACCCTGCTCATCGCCGACCCCGGCCCCCAGGAGTGGGCGGGCACGGTGGCGGCGCTGCTCGATGCGGTCGAGGTCGTGGTGGTGCAGCCCACGGGCTCCATCACGCCCACCGTCCAGCGGCGTCTGGTGGCCCGGGCGCGGGACCGGGGCTCGGTGCTGTTGCAGGCGGGGGGCTGCTCGGAGGTGTGGGCGTCTCGACCCGACCTCGCGGTCGACTCGGGTGCGTCGCGGTGGGAGGGCGTCGGTGTCGGCCACGGCCGGCTCCGAGCCCGTCGGGTGGAGGTCCGGATCTCGGGGCGGCGCGGCGCGGCGCGGCCCCGTTCGGCGGAGCTGTGGCTCCCGGGCCCCGAGGG
>Ga0182739_1002902_pt1 | contig 15530 bp, 17 predicted proteins | sample eDN5th30CBELigBY_FD_128873 | JGI IMG/M metagenome (GOLD analysis project Ga0182739, IMG submission 128873) | Enriched backyard soil microbial communities from Emeryville, California, USA - eDNA 5th pass 30_C BE-Lig BY (version 2) (version 2) | ecosystem: Environmental > Terrestrial > Soil >... | reverse complement strand
GCCGCCGATCACCGCGATGCGCAATGCGCCCTGCCAGTCCTTCACCCGTTCGAGGAAGCCCAGCCAGCGACGGCCGAGCTCGGCGATGGGCTTTACCGGCGTCGCATGCTCGGCCGCGCCGGCGATCGCGTCCATGCTGGGCGAGGAGCCGACATCGAGCGAGACGAGATCGTAGGAGACCGGCGGACGATCCTTCAGCAGCACCTGCCGGTTCGCGCGGTCGAGCCCGATCGCTTCGGCGTGGATCAGGCGCGCGCCGGTCCAGGCGCAGAGTCGCGCGAGGTCGATATGGCATTCGTCGAAGGAGTAGGTTCCGGCCACGAAGCCCGGGATCATGCCGGAATAGGGTGTCTCGATGTCTCGCCCGATCAGGGTGAGCCGCACGCCCGGCATTGGTTTCATGCCGAAGCTCTTCACCACATGGACATGCGAATGGCCGCCGCCCACGAGCACGAGATCCTTGAGGAGGGGCGCGGGTTGCATCGTCTTTCCTTTCGCGCATTCGCCGGAGGCACGATCCCGCCGTCACCCGCGCACTTCAATCTATTAGTGGTGTTTTCAAAAATTGTAATGTATATCAATTGATTAGGGGTGATTGTTCCCCTGATTTCGGAGCCACCCCCGCATGGCCGTCACTTCCGGCCTCACGGTTTCCCCTGATTTTCCCGAGGACGACTCGGCGCGGGCCGCACAACCGCGTTCGGCATGGTCGCTGTCCTGGCCGTTGGTGCTGGGGCTGCTCCTCTTCATCTGTCTTGCCAACGGCAGCGGCCTGCCGCTGCTCGCCGATCCCGACACGCATTGGCACATCGCGGTCGGCAACTGGATGTTGGCCAAGGGCGCGGTGCCCACGGTCGATCCGTTTTCCTTCTCCTTCGCGGGCCAGCCGTGGATTGCCAAGGAATGGCTGTCGCAGCTCCTGATGGCGGTCGCGTTCAAGCTCGGCGGCTGGGGCGGCGTCACCGTGCTGGCCGCGGGCGCGCTCGCCGTCTCCTTCGCCGTGATGTTGCGGCTCCTGCTGCGCGATCTGCGACCCTTGCCGGCTGCGGTGTTCGTGCTGGCCGCCATCGCGATGACCCTGCCGCACTTCCTCGCGCGGCCGGCCGTACTCGCCTTTCCATTCATGCTGGTCTGGATGGCGGGCCTCGTACGCGCCGTCGAGGAGAGGCGCTCGCCGCAGCCGCTGCTGCTGCTCGTCATGGTGCTGTGGGCCAACCTGCACGGCAGTTTCATCATGGGCCTGCTGCTGGGCTGCGCCTTCGCGGTCGAGGCAGCGGTCGGCGCGCGCGACACCGTGGAGCGCAAGGCCTTGTTGTCCGGTTGGGCCAAGTTCGGCGCAGCGTCGCTCCTCGCGGCCTGCATCACGCCCTACGGACCCGAATCGATCTGGGTGACGCTGCGCATCTTCGCCCTCGACGACACGCTGGCCTTCATCGCGGAATGGAAGTCGCCCGACTTCCAGAAGGCGCCCCTGCAGGAGCTGGTTCTGCTGATTGCGCTCTATGCCGCTCTGTCGCGCGGGCTGAAGCTGCCGCTGCTGCGTCTGCTGATCGTGCTCGGCCTGCTGCACCTCTATCTGCGCTACGCCTTCAATGCCGAGCTTCTGGCCATGCTTGCCCCGCTGGCGCTGGCGCCCCTGCTCACGCGTCAGTGGCCGGCGCTCCGACCGGCTCCTGCCGCCAGCCAAAGCGGCTCGCTCTATGGGCAGGCCGCGGCGCTGGCGCTGCCGGCCGGCCGCGCCGCCATCGTCGTAGGTGTCGCCTGCTGCGCGCTGATCGCGCTCGGCCTGGTGCGCTACGCCGGCATCGTGCCGCCGCTCTCGACCATGCCCTCGACTGCGATGGCCTATGTGAAGCAGGCCGGGATCGGCGGTCGCGTGCTCAACCACTATGTCTTCGGTGGCTATCTCATCCATGCCGGCGTCCCGACCTTCATCGACGGCCGCGGCGAGCTCTACGGCCGCGATTTCATCAAGCGCTACGCCGACACGATCGGCCTGCGCGGCGGCGAACCGCTGGAACAGCTGCTCGAGCGCAACCGCATCGACTGGACCTTCATGCCCCCCGATCAGCCCGCAAATCGCCTGCTGGCCCGCCTGCCGGGCTGGCGCCAGGCTTATGCCGACGAGGCGGCGGTGATCTTCGTACGGCAGCGCTGAGCGATTCAGCGCCAGTCGATCGGATTGACGTCGAGATAGACCAGAAACCCGTAGACGAAGATCGTCGGCAAGGCCGTGACCCCCGACAGGATGCCAGCGGTCTTCTTCCTGCCACGACGCTCGAGCGCGAGGGCGCCGGCGGTGGTCCCGGCCAGGAGCGACATCGCGACGACACAGCTCAGGATCTCCAGGACCATCACACCGTCATGGATGAGCATCTCGACCACGAACCATCCTAGGCCAAGGACGCCGGCGATGTTCACCGCGGCGAGCCCGGCAACGAGGATGTCCGTCGCGTTCCGTCGTGGGTCCGGCCCGAATTTCAGCAGGAGGGCGAACGCCGCGATGCCGGCGGCGAGGACGGTGAGGAGAGATGACATTTTTCCACGCTACTCTCCGAGCATGATCCGGGTAAGTCGCGACACCGGGCGTGCTGCCGCTTGTGTGGAGATCGCGCGCACCCTATAGAATCAGCTAATGCGAACCATTCGCAATGTGGGCCTCGATGCTGCCGGCTGATTCGGTCCTGGCCATCTATATCGAGCACCGGACCGACCTGCTGAACTATGCCAGCGGGATCGTTCGCGATCGGGCGAGCGCCGAGGACGTCGTCCAGGAGGCGTGGCTGCGCTTCGCGGCGCGGGTGCGTGCGGGTGACGATATCGTCCAGCCAACCAACTATCTCTACGCGATCGTCCGCAACTTGGCGCTCGACTGGCTGAGCCGGGCCTCGCGCAACGCCCCGCAGGCGGTCTCGGAGAGCATTCTCGAAAGCGTGCCCTCCGACGCTCCCTCCGCCGAGAGCGTCCTCTACTATCGCGACGAGCTACGCGTGCTGGAGACGCTGGTCCGCGAGCTTCCCGAGCGCACGCAGATCGCGTTCAGGATGTACCGGGTGGAGCGGCGGCCCCTGAAGGAAGTCGCCGAACGGCTCGGGGTTTCGATCCCGCGCGCCCACAAGATGGTGCAGGACGCGGTCCTTCACTGCACGCTCCGGATCAATGGACCGGAAGAGTGAATGGGCATTTCGAGGGTGGCGCATTAAAACGCCGGGATGCCGACCGTCTAGTGAGGGAGCCACGCGCCTGTCGCGTGCGGCTATCGAGGAGCCACGGGTCTTGAACTCAGCGCCAGGCAAGAGCCAGCCTCTAAGGGCCGAGGTCGTGGAGTGGCTGATGCGGCTCGACGCGGCACCGCAGGATGAGACCCTGCGCGCGCAGTTCGAAGCATGGCTTGCAGAGAGCGACAGGCACCGTGCGGCCTATGCCGCCGTGGAGCCGGTCTGGCGGCTGTCGTCGGACATCGCACCGCCGGCCGCGCCTGACATCGTCGTATCCATCGCGGACTCCCGCCGCCCGAGGCGTCCATGGCGTCGGACCGTCACCGTCGTGATGGGGGCTATCGCGGCAGGCGTTGCGCTCGTCTTCCTGCCGGCACTCCAGATTCAGCTGCGTGCCGATCATCTCACGGGAGTCGCCGAGCAACGCGATATCACCCTCGACGATGGCAGCAAGGTTGCCCTCGATGCCGGCAGCGCCATTGCCGTGCGGTACGTCGCATCCCGGCGCGAGGTCGAGTTGCTCTCCGGCCAGGCCTTCTTCGAGGTCACCCCGAACCGGGAACGCCCCTTCGTCGTGGCGGCCGCCGGCGTCACGGTGACCGTCACCGGCACGGCGTTCAGCGTCGGCAGATCCGACAACGGCGTCACCATCGCCGTCCAGGCGGGCAGCGTCGACGTGGCGGACGGCGCAGGCGTGGCCAGTGGCCTGCACCGTGGCGATCGGCTCCAGATCAGCCAGGGCGGCAAGATCGCAAGAGGGCAGGTGGCGGCCGAAGATGTCGCCTCATGGCGTGATCGTCGTCTCGTCGTCTACGACATGCCCGTCCGGGAAGTCGTCGAGCAAATTGGGCGTTATCGCCGTGGCGCCATCGTATTCCGCGACGCCGCCATCGCCGATCGTCTCGTCACCGGCATGATCGACCTGCGCCGGCCCAACGAGGCTTTGCAGGCGCTGGTCGACCTGCAACAGGGGGCAATGATCGAAATCACGCCGTATCTGTCGGTCATCTCGTCGCGGTGATCTCCATCACCGCCGGCGTCCGCGAACTTTTTTAGGCGCGTTCGTTAATTCGCATGGCGCCCCGCCGTCGTTCCGTCGGGAGGCCGAATTCGACGGTCTCCAGAGTCATCCGTGATCCCGCCGGCACGGTCTTCGGGGGAGTGTGCCTTGCGTTCGTGTATCGGTGCGCCGCGCGTTGCGGTCTTGTCGTTCGCCACCATGCTTTCGTTTGCCGCGGCGGGGAGCGGCTCCGGCAATTGCCCAGAACGAGCTAATGCCACCAAGCCCGTTGCTGGCCCAGAACGCCGCGATCAACTTCAACATTCCTGCCCAGCCGCTGGGAACGGCGCTGACCTCCTTTGGTCGGCAGTCCGGTATCCAGGTCCTGGTCGATTCCGCCTCGGTGTCGGGCAGGACGAGCACGGCTATCACCGGTGCGATGACGGCATCCGAAGCGCTTCGCCAGTTGCTCGCGGGCACTGGCATCCCTTACCGCTTCACGTCGCCGACGGCCGTCACGGTGGGAAGCGGCGGACCCGCGGGCGCCGGAGCGCTACAGCTCGATCCCGTGCAGGTGCAGGGCCTCTTCCCGGTACCATCGCAGGCGATGATCGATAACATTCCGCCCCCTTACGCCGGCGGGCAGGTGGCGACCGGTGGCCAGCTCGGACTGCTCGGCAATCGCGGCGTCATGGACACGCCGTTCAACCAGACCAACTACACGGCAAAGAAGGCGCAGGACCAGCAGGCGAAGACGGTCAGGGACGTATTGATCGACGATCCGTCCGTGCGGTTCTGGGTGCCGGATGGCGGGTCGGGCGCAGACACGATGTATATCCGGGGCTTCTCGGTCCAGAACACGAGTGCGACCTACGGCGGCCTCTATGGAATGCTTCCGAACGTGACCATCATGCAGGAGCTCGCGGAGCGAACCGAGGTGCTGAAGGGACCGAGCGCCATGCTGAACGGCATGCCTCCGCTGAACTCGATCGGCGGCACGGTCAACGTGGTTCCCAAGCGAGCGCCGGACGAAGGCCTGACTCAGCTTACGGCGAACTATGCGTCTGCCGGGCAGTTCGGAGGCCATGCCGACGTCGCGCGGCGGTTCGGGCCGGACAAGCAGTTCGGCGTGCGCTTCAACGGCGTCTTCCGGGCTGGCCAGACGGAGACCGAGTGGAATAGCGATCAGAGGGCGCTGGCCGTTCTGGGACTGGACTATCGCAGTGAGCGCGTGCGGCTCAGCGCAGATCTCGGCTTTCAGAATCAGTATATCGGCGGCATGATTCCCTATCTGGGCGTGGCCAACAATCTGCCATTGCCGTGGGCCCCCAACGCACGCAAGAACTTCGGACAGCCTTGGAACTACCAGACCAACAAGGACATCTTCGGCGTCGTCCGCGCCGAAGTTGATATCACGGAGCGCGTCACAGCCTATGCCGCGTTCGGCGCGCATGACTATCGTGGCGCGCAGATGAATGCCGGCACGGCGGTGACCATCACGGACGCGAATGGGACGGCGATCGCAACGCCTCTCAACTTCAGCACCTACGCCACATTCCTGACGGCGGAAGCCGGCCTGCGGGCGCTTGTTGATACGGGGCCCGTCGGGCATGAATTCTCGGTGATCGCCACGACCTACGATCGGACGCTCGGCACGGGCGCGGCGCGGTTGCCGAACGTCGTGACCAATGTCTACAACACGACGGTCACGGCGCGACCCAACATTCCAACCCCTGCCGCCAACAAGGCGGGCACCGCCACCTTCTCGACCCTGGGGCTGGCCGACACCATCTCCTCGGCGGAGAAGCGTGTTCAGTTGACGGTCGGCGCGCGGCTGCAGCAGGTCAAGACCGCCAACTTCAACAACATCAGCGGGATACAGACCGCGGCTTACGATCAGAGCGCTCTCAGCCCGTCCGTGGCGCTTGTGTTGAAGCCGCTGCAGAACGTGACCATCTACGGCAACTGGATCCAGGGTCTTCAGGAAGGCGCGACCGTGGGCGCGCAGTTCGCCAATGCCGGCTCATCCTTCCCGCCCTACAAGTCGACCCAATACGAAGCCGGCATCAAGGTCGACTGGGGAAAACTCACCACAACGGCCAGCCTCTTTCAGATTTCGCAGCCGACCCTCATCACCAATGTTGCGACCAACACGCAAGTCCTCGGCGGAGAGCAGCGTAACCGTGGACTCGAGTTCAATTTCTTCGGCGAGCCGATGGAGGGCGTTCGGCTGCTCGGAGGCTTCATGCTGCTCGATGCGGTGATGACCAAGACCCAGGGAGGGCTGACCGATGGCTGGACGGCGCCCTTTGCGCCGGCCTTCAACCTCAATCTTTCAGGCGAGTGGGATCTTCCGTTCGCGCCGGGTCTGACCGTCAACGGTCGCGTCGTCTATACCGGCTCGCAGTATATCGACACGGCGTTTCCGCGTCGTAGCCTGCCGGACTGGACGCGCTTTGATATCGGCGCCCGTTATGCCTTCGAGAACCCTGGCGCCAAAGGCAATCTCCTGATCGCGCGCTTCAACGTCGACAACCTGCTCGATGCCAACTACTGGGCGGGAGGCGGCGGCACCACGACCCTGTCGCTGGGCACGCCGCGGACCTTCCGCGTTTCGTTGACGGCGAACTTCTGAGGCGGCCATCCGCCGACCGTGGGCGACATGGAGCCGACCTTCCGCGCATCCATGAGCTGGCTGCACACCTGGGCCGGTGTCGTGCTGGGATCGCTGCTGTTCGCGATCTTCTGGATGGGCACGCTTTCGGTGTTCGATCGCGAGATCGATCTATGGATGATGCCGATGACGCGGCTCCAAGCCGGTGGCCCACCCGCCTCCGCCGAGCTGATTCGCCCGGCGATCGCCGAGGCGGCGGCAGCGGGGTCTGCCTTCCTGTCCTCAATCTTCCCGACGGAGCGTCAGCCCGCGATACGCCTGCACTGGTCGGGCAGGGCCGGCTCGGTGCTCCGCTACGTCGACCCCGCCACGGGCACGGCGTTGCCTGATCCGGGCACGCTGGCCGGCACCGGTTTCCTATACCCCTTCCACTACATGCTGCACATCCAGGCGGGGCGGCTTGGCGCCTGGATCGTCGGGTTCGCGGGCATGGCGATGCTGGTGCTCTGCGTGTCGGGCGTCGTGATCCACCGCAAGATCTTCGCCGAATTCTTCACGTTCCGCTCCGAAAGGATGCCGCGCCGGCTGATCCTCGATCTCCACAATGTGACGGGCGTCGTCGGGCTTCCATTCCATTTCGTCGTCACGCTGTCGGGTCTCGTGATCTTCTTTGCGACCTATTTCCCCGGCACCGTGCAGTTCGCCTACGATGGCGACAGCCGGGCTTTCGTCCGCAACTCGCTCGACAGCTTTTCCCGTCGCGCGCTCGACCGGCCGGGCGACGTCGCATCGCTCGATGCCATGATCGAAGAGGCGCGGCAGTCGTGGACGGGCGGAGGTTCGGTGATCGTCTTCGTCAGCCATCCCGGCGACGCCGCATCCTATGTCGAAGTGAGCCGTCCGCGTGAGGACCGCATCAATGTGCTGGGCGATGCGGCCTATTTCGACGCCGCGACGGGCCGCCTGCTACACCGGCGTCTCGACATCAAACCTGTCCTCACGGCAGAGCGGTTCATCCTCGGCCTGCACGTCATCCAGTTCCGCCACTGGACTCTGCGCTGGGTCTATTTTGGCCTCGGGCTCCTGGGCTGCGTGCTGATCGCCAGCGGCTTCCTGTTCTGGCTCGAGTCGCGACGCAGGAACCACGAACAGCTCGCCTTGCGGGGGGTGCCCCTCGTCGAAGGCCTCGCCGTGGGATCCGTGACGGGCATCGTCATCGCCACCTTTGCCTTCTTCGTCGTCAATCGCCTGATGCCGCTCGGGCTTACGGTTGCCGGCTACGATCGTGCCGCACTGGAAATCTGGACATTCTACATTTCATGGCTGGCGACCTTCGCCCACGCCTGGCTGCGACCGCGGGCGGCGTGGCGCGAGCAATGCGCGGCGATCGCCGTGCTTGCAGCCCTGGCGGTCCTGCTCAACTGGATCACCACGGGAGATCATGTGGCGCGCAGCCTCGGACATCGCCATCTCTGGCCGATTGCCGGCATGGACCTCGTCTTGATGGCTGCCGCGGCGCTCGCATCGCTCGCCGCGATCAGGTTGCGGCGCGCCGCGTGAGACGGCGCGGCCGCTATTCCTTGAGCACGATCCACGTACAATGCCCGATCGCACACAGGCGGCCGGACTCGGTGTACAGCGCGGTGCCGGAATAGAGCTTGCGGCCCTCGGCGCCGATGCGCCAGCCGACGACGGCGCAGCGTTCGCCGATCCGTGGACGCTCGAGCACCTTCGCGGTCATGCGGCCGGTGAGGGCGGGGCGGATGTCCTCGGGATCCTGGGCGGCCCAGGCGCCGGGACAGTCGAGCGTGCCCCACAGGAACTCCGGCCTGATGCGGCCGTCGCCGTCGGCGTGGTTGGCGTGCGGCACGTAGCAGGAGAGGGAGGTGCCGTTTCCCGAGTGACTGCCGAATACGCGCAGGCCATCGCCGACGGCGCGGCTGCGACCGCAGACGAGGCACCACTGGAAGTCGCTGCCCTCCCCGCAGCCGCCAACTGCGTCCTGGTGCATCACCGCGTTCCAGTCCGACGGCGGCTTCGGCGGATCGAGATGATCGACCTTTCCGGCGCGCGCCTCGCAGATCAGCGTGTCTCCGTCGCGCATCATCAGCGCCGCGTCCTCGCGCACGAGATTCATGGGCGTTTCGATGGGGATCGGCGCGCGCAAGGTGATCTCGACCGCGCCGTCGCCGCCGAAGGTCCTGATGTAGCGTTCGGCCAGCGCGCCGGCGACGTAGCCGCCATTGCCCGAGAGACGCGGGCCGTTGAAGCCGACCGGGATGATGAGAGAGTCGTCCACCTTGGCTCCTTGCAGCGTGGAATGGCTGCCGAAGCTGGCGTGCGCATGCGGAGAATGCAAGCCTGCCCAAGTCCCCAATCGCCTTGCATCGCGCCGCGCGCTCGTCGAGGGTGGAGGCGATGGGATCGGCATTGCCGTGGGCGCTCGTGGCGCTGTGTTTTGCGCTCGGCGTGGCCAGTCGCTCGATCAGCGACACCTTCCTCGTCTTCGTGCCGGCGCTCCAGCACGCCTTCGACGCCAATCGCGGCTCGGTCACGCTGATCTACAGTTTCGCGCTGCTGGTTGGCGGCACCGCCGCGCCGATCACCGGCTGGATCCTCGACCGTTTCGGCCTGCGCACCCTCACCGTCGTTGGTGTGATCGCGGCCGCGGCCAGCACCGCCGTCGCCTCTCAGGCCAGCCATCTCTGGCACCTGTATCTGTCGCTTGGCGTGATGATGGGGTTCGGCGCGGCATCCCTGTCTGGGATCCTGTCCTCTTCGCTCATCGGCCGCTGGTTCCCGGCCAACCGGCTCGGTGTCCCGCTCGCCGTCTCCTGGTCGGCGACAGGCGTCGGGGCGATGGCGACCTTTCCGGCGGCGCAATATCTCATCGACACCGACGGCTGGCGCCATGCCTATCTCGTCTTCTCCGGCGTAAGTGCGGTCTTCATCCCGCTTCTGCTGGTGCTGCCGTGGAAGAGGATCGAGCGCGGCGCGCCGGGCCTCGCCAAGTTGCGCGAGACGGCGGCGCCCGGCCTCACGGTGCGCGAGGCGTTGCGTGACTGGCCGTTCTGGGCGCTCACCTCGTCGTTTGCGCTGACCTCGATCGGCATCTTCGCGCTGATGCCGCAAACCATGGTCTATCTGCTGGAGCGCGGCATGGACGGTCCCTATGCGGCGCGGGCCATGGCGGTCGCGGGTTTTCTGACGCCGCTCGGCATGATCGGCTTTTCGTGGCTGGCCGATCGTGGCGGCCGCCGACTGGCGGCGATCCTGGCCTATGCTTGTTCGATCGCCGGCGTCGGGGCGCTCGCCATGGTGCAGGGGGCGGGTGACGATTTCTGGTTATGGACCTTCGTGCTGCTGTTCGGCGGCAGCATGGGCTCGCGTGGACCGATGATCTCTACGCTGGCGACGCTGCGCTATCGCGGCGCGCATTTCGGTCGCATCTACGGGCTGATCGCCATCGGCATGGGGCTTGGCGGCTTTCTCGGTGCCTGGATCGGCGGCGTGCTGCACGACCTGACCGGCGGGTATGCTGCCGTCATGGTGCTCTCGGTGGCGGCACTGGCGACCGCGGCGGCCACGCTGGGTTCCGAGGCCGGGGCGCGGGAGCGTCTCAGCCGATAGGCCACGCACAGCCATGACATGTCGGTGACAGGCACTCCCGGATATTGTGTTTCGCCGGGAGTCCGGCCACTATGGCCGGCATGTTGGACCGGATCGACTTTCCGAGTAGTCCCACTCCGCGGCGGCGGACCTAGCCGTGGCGCCCGGCCTTGAGTCCTGCCACGCGCTGGTGCTCAACGCCGATTTTCGGCCTCTGTCGTATTTTCCCCTGTCCGTCTGGTCGTGGCAGGATGCGGTCAAGGCGGTGTTCCTGGACCGGGTGAGCGTCGTCTCGGAATACGATCGCACGATCCATAGCCCGACCTTCGAGATGCGGCTGCCCAGCGTCATCGCGCTGAAGGAATACGTCCCGGCCGCGCGCCGGCCGGCCTTCACGCGCTTCAACGTGTTCCTGCGCGACCGCTTTACCTGCCAGTATTGCAACGGCGACTTCGCCACCAATGAGCTCACCTTCGACCACGTGATCCCGAAGTCGCGCGGTGGCCGCACGAGCTGGCAGAACGTCGTGACGGCCTGCAGCCCCTGCAACCTGCAAAAGGGCAACATGCTGCTCAAGGAAAGCGGGCTGGTCCTGCGCTGTGCGCCAGCCGAGCCGTCGACGCAATTGCTGCAGGAGCATGGGCGGGGCTTTCCGCCAGGCTACCTGCACGAGAGCTGGCGCGACTTCCTGTATTGGGATTCCGAGCTCGATCAGAACTGAGTCTGACCACGCGTTGGGTCGACCGGGCGGCGGCTTCTCGCGGGCGGAATCGGTCACTCCGTCACAAACATCTTCAGCCTCACGGTTCATGTTCTGTCTGCGCCAACGTGCGTTCGAGATGGGGTACGGATTGTTGTCCTCTCATCGAAGGCAACCACGTCTGCGCAAGCACGTTCCCGGCGACCGATTACCTCCTCGCTGGACATGGAGACGCGCAATGAGAAACGAGCTCGGCATCGCCACCGCAGGCATCCTCCTGATGATGGTCGCGGCACCGGCCCAGTCGCAGACGACGGGCGGCCAGGGCAGTAACCACGGGACCCCGATGCAGCAGACCCCGGCGGGGAGCGCGGCTGGTGTCAGAGCGGCGCCTCTTCCCGACCGTGAATTCGTGGCCGCCGCTGCAGTCGCCAACCGATTCGAAATTCAGAGTGCAGAGCTCGCTCTCGACCGCGCCGGCGATGCCAAACTGAAGGAGTTCGCGCGCATGATGCTGACGGATCACAAGGCAGCACTCGCGGAACTCGAGACCGCCGCGAAGGAGGCGGGTGTCGCGTTTCCCCCCGAGCCGGGGCTCGATCAGACCCATGCAACGAAGATCGCCGCGCTCGAGCGCCGCAAGGATCCGGTGGAATTCGACCAGGCGTATCGCACCGACCAGATCCACGCTCATCAGCAGGCAGTGACGTTGCTGGAGACCTATCAGCGCATCGGGGCCATGGAGCCGCTTCGGGTCTGGGCCGCCAAGACCCTTCCCGCTGTGAAGAAGCATCTGGTCGTGCTCAACACGATGAACTGACTCCCATGCGTGTTTTCATCATCGACGCGAGCGGGTTCATCGGTGCGCCGATTGCGAGACGCCAACGGCGTGGCAGCGGCCGCCGACGAAGGTCGATGAGGAGTGTGGCCGGGCTGGAGGCGCTCCTGCCCTATATCCGTGTCGATAGCCAGATCGCGAGGCGGGACCCGGTCTTGATCACCGCCGAGAGCGCCTCGTAGGCAGGGGCCTGTTCGGCGCCGGCGGCCAGCGCGGTGTCGCGATGCTCGATCTCCTCGGCCCGGAACGTCTCCACGGTCGTGCGCAGGTCCGCCTCGTCGTCGCCGAGCTTGGCGGCCTGATGGGCGTAGTGTTCCTCGATCGTCTCCTCGACGGCGACGGTGCAGGCCATCGCCGCCTTGTCGCCCATCAGCGCCGTGGCGGCGCCCAGAGCGAAGCCCGCGACGTTCCACAGCGGCGAGAGGACGGTCGGCCGCACGCGGCGCTCGACCAGCAGGCGGTCGAACGCCTTGTTGTGCTCGCGCTCCTGGGCCGCCATGTGCTGGATGCGGCGGCCGGTCTCGCTGTTGCTGCGGCCGGTCCAGCGGAGCGCCGCGAGCTGGCCCTCGTAGATTCGCACCGCGCCGAACTCACCCGCCTGGTCGACGCGGATCGTGCGCTCGACCAGTTCGCGGGCGTCGGGGTCGCCGGGATTGCGGTTGTCGCCCGTCTTCATGTGAACCTCAGCGTGACTTGGCCATGCGCGACAGCGAGGAGGCGAGGCCGGTGGCGAGGATCGCCGACAGGATCGCGTTCCAGCCGGCCATCGAGATACCGAACAGCGACCAGACAATCGCGTCGCAGCGAACCATCTTGGCGCCGAACAGGTACTTCTTCAGCTCCTCCGGCGAGAGGCCGGTCGGGACCGTGCCGGTGCAGGATTGCGGCCCCTGCCACCAGCGATACTCGACGCCGACATGGAAGATCCCGATTGCCGAGCTCACCGCTATGGCGGCAATGGCGATCACCATGAAGCCCGTGGCCAGGCGCGGTCGGCCCGACGAGGCAAAGGCGGCGAGCCCCGCCACCATGGCCACGATATGCGGCCAGCGCTGCCAGTGGCACATCTCGCACGGCGGGAAGCCCATGGCATACTGGAAGAAGAGCGCGCCGCCGATCATGACGCCGCTGCCGAGAAGCGCCACGAGGCCGAGCTGGCTGGCGAGAGGAAGACGCTGGGGTGAGGCCATGTAGCGTACCTAGAAGAGAAAGCGAACGACGACGAACCCGCCGATCAGGGCGAGCAGGAAGAGCCAGGTGAGCAGGGTCAGGCGCTTCTCGATGAAGGCCCGGATCGGCTCGCCGAATTTCCACAGCAAGGCTGCCACGAGGAAGAAGCGCAGGCCACGCGTCAAGATGGACGCCCACACGAACGTGAAGAGGTCGAAATGCGCGGCGCCTGAAGCGATCGTCACCAGCTTGTAGGGGATCGGCGTGAGACCCTTGATCAGGATGATCCAGGTCCCGTACTGCTCGAACCCGGCGCGGAAGGCGGCGAGCCCGGCCTGCAGTCCGTAGGTCTTCACCACCCAGGCGCCCAGTGTCTCGAAGAAATAGTAGCCGATGGCGTAGCCGAGCAAACCGCCCAGCACCGAGCCGACGGTACAGACCAAGGCGATCCGGAAGGCCTTTTCACGATTCGCCAGCACCATCGGCACCAGCATGACATCGGGCGGGATCGGGAAGAACGAGCTCTCCATGAAGGAGATGACGCCCATCGCGGGAATGGCGTTCTTGTGTTGGGCGAGGCGAATCACCCAATCGTACAGGCGGCGGATCATGCGACCGCTCTTAGCGTGTCGCTACGGGCGAAGCGAGGGACCTTTCCCGTGGCCGTCGCCGGCCATGGTCCGCGCCACGTCCACCGCCTCGAGCTGTTCCGCCTCGGCCTCGGTCTTCGACTCGATAACCCCGACGCGATGCGCCTCCGGAGCCATTTTGATCATCGTCATCGTGTTGACGTTGACGGAACCTCCGTGAGCAGCAGACAGTCCGGCGCATGACCAGACTGCGCCTGCACCGGGAGAACCATCTCGTCCAACGAATCGGCTGGCTGCGCGCCGCCGTGCTGGGCGCCAATGACGGGATCGTCTCCACGGCGAGCCTGATCGTGGGTGTGGCGGCGGCCGCCACCGCACCGGGCGACGTGCTGATCGCCGGCGTGGCGGGCCTGGTGGCCGGCGCCATGTCGATGGCCGCCGGCGAGTATGTGTCCGTGAGCTCCCAGGCCGACACGGAGCGCGCGGACCTGGCGCGCGAAAAGGTGGAACTCGCGGCCAATCCCGGCTTCGAACACGACGAGCTGGCCCAGATCTACATCGAGCGTGGAGTGGAGCCAGGCCTGGCGCGAGAGGTGGCCGAGCAGCTCATGGCCAAGGGCGCCCTGGCGGCGCATGCGCAGGACGAACTCGGGATATCCCCCGCCACCACGGCCCGCCCGCTGCAGGCCGCCCTGACGTCGGCGACGACGTTTTCCGTTGGTGCGGCCATGCCGCTCCTAATGGTGGTGGTGGCGCCGGCGGCGTGGCTGGTGGTCGTGGTGAGCGCGGCCTCGCTGGTGTTCCTTGCGCTTCTGGGCGCCATCGGCGCTCGCGCGGGGGGCGCCGACATCTGGCGCGCCACGGTCCGCGTCACCTTCTGGGGCGTGCTCGCCATGGCGTTGACCGCCGGCATCGGGCGCCTGTTCGGTACGGTCGTCTAGCGCTCGTCGTTGCGTGGCAGGGCCTCGATTTTTCGAGGCTGATGTCCTCTAGTGGACCGCGCGTCGCCGTGTTTCCAGCGCGTCCTTGAGGTCCTCGACTTCCGCTACCAGCCACTCATGCTGCCGCGCCTGCGCGACCGAGACGATGGAGAGGTGAAGAACCGTCGCCTGAAGATAGTCGATCACGGCAGACTGGTAGGCCGCCGAGTGGGATGGCGTCTTCTCGACCCGGGCCCGGGCGTCGACCGCCTGTTGGGCGGCGACTTCGAGTTCATGGTTCAGCTGGGCGTCGTTCACGGAATGTTGCTCCTCTTCAGGTGCTGGCGCCACGCGGCCCCTTTTGCGGCCGCCCTTTGACGTCCTCGTTCTGGCTACCCGGGATGGCCGCGCCGCCATCGTCCCGCGTTGTGTGGGGATTCTGCTTCTCGCCTCGCTCCTGCTGCTGGCCGGGCGGACCGCCCGCGCCCGGATTCAGCCGCTCGTACTCGCGTTCCGGCGAAAGGTTTGACGAGGATGGGATGGGCGCAGGGCGCAGCGGCGGGCGCTGTTTGGATTCGTCGACCATGGAAAGTTAACTTCCGCAGGCCTCGATTCGTTGCCGTAGTGCATGCCGGTGCGGGCATTTTCACTAACCACCCGCGTGGGCCGGTGCCACTGCGGCAGCTTCACATTTGGTGCAGCAAACTCCATTATCCGCGGCTCTCGACGCCCCATTTGTCAGCTCACCGCAGGCCCCATGCCGGACTCCGATGATCGTGCGACGACATCCGACGATTCCTCCCTCCTGTTTCTTGCAGGTGGAGGCGAGTTAGGAGCGCTCATCCGGGCGTACGATTGGGCGAACAATCCT
>Ga0182739_1002901_pt1 | contig 15536 bp, 16 predicted proteins | sample eDN5th30CBELigBY_FD_128873 | JGI IMG/M metagenome (GOLD analysis project Ga0182739, IMG submission 128873) | Enriched backyard soil microbial communities from Emeryville, California, USA - eDNA 5th pass 30_C BE-Lig BY (version 2) (version 2) | ecosystem: Environmental > Terrestrial > Soil >... | reverse complement strand
AGAACATTCATTTAATATCTCATACCTATAAACATAGTACACAGCGCTAAATTTGCAAGAATGAATACAATATTTTTTACCAACAAGTTTAAGCCCGTTGATTTGACTAACAGATATTTTAGCCATACGGCTGGAGAAATAGTCTACTTATGATTTATTTGCACTACAGATAATAAAAATTACTCTACTAAATTTAAAGCTTAAATCATGGCAGCGAATATCAAAATGACGCAGGATTTACGCTTGAGCTTAATACCATCAATGCTATAATGACTCGCTGTTACGGTTATCTGCCATCAATTCTTGTTAAGAGGATTTTACACCATGAGTATTGCCGAAGCTATAGAGAAAAAAAATCAAACTAAGCTACAAGGCCCACCTAATCAACCCTTGCGCGATTGCGTTTTAAATGCCTTGCGGAATTACTTTACTCAATTAGATGGTGAACTACCTCGTGACCTTTATAATTTAGTACTTAATGAAATTGAAGCCCCTCTATTAGAGGTTATCATGGAATACACTAAGGGTAACCAAAGTAAAGCCGCCATTTTGTTAGGTTTAAGCCGCGGTACCTTACGTAAAAAATTACACTTATATGGTCTTGAATAAAAGTCTTATAAAATATTACAGCAAAATCCATTGCCTATAGCGTTTCTTTAACCATTTTACGCTCTATCATACCAATCTCATTAGATCGCTTTCAAAACTCGCTTATGCTAGGGAAATTGCAGGAGACTCGGAGCTAAGAACCGCAGCGTACATAGAAGTACGTGAGGATTCGAGTACCGAATCGACACACAAGTTCTTAGCAAAAGTAGAGTTTCGAAAGCGATCTATTAAATAATCGTCTCTTGGAAAGAGGATGGCAGATGTGTGAGGCATCTTACGCGAGGCTCTCGCTAATCAACCCTTTCTGATTCAGACTAGCGAGTTTGCAGACACTTGCTTAAATTAAAATGGAGAGTTAAAAATTTGCAACAGTTATCACCTTCCTTTTTTAACATGCCGCATCAAACGCTTACGTTTGCTAATTTGCCTTGCCGTAAGCTTATTTTTACGCCCGGCAAATGGATTTTCCCCTCCCTTAAACTCTATCCTTACAGGCGTTCCAGTCAATTTTAAAGCCTGGCGATAAAAATTGATGAGATAACGCTGATAGGCGGTTGGAATTGCCTCGACTTGATTACCATGAATGACAATAATAGGTGGATTATGACCACCTACATGCGCGTAACGCAATTTTATACGTCTGCCCTGCACCAAAGGTGGAGAATGTTCGGCTACCGCTTTTTGCAATAATTCGGTTACTTTAGTAGTAGAAAACTTTTTAGTGGCGGATTTATAAACGGTTTGCACCGCTTTAAATAAATCACCAACCCCAGTGCCATGTAAAGCCGAAATAAAATGTAAGGGAGCGAAATCCACAAACCCCAGTTTACGGTTTAATTTTTCTCTAACTTCGGCTTTTTCTTCGGGTTGCATGCCATCCCATTTATTAAGAGCTAGTACCAAAGCCTTGCCGGATTCCAATACAAAACCCAATAAATTCAGGTCATGATCAACAATGCCTTCGCGAGCATCAAATACCATAATCACTACATTAGCCGCCTCAATGGCCTGTAAGGTTTTAACCACCGAAAATTTTTCTATAGCCTCGCTAATTTTCCCCCGGCGGCGCACGCCAGCAGTATCAATTAATATGTAATGCTCGCCATGGCGTTCAAGCGGGATAAAGATGCTGTCTCGCGTAGTTCCTGGCATATCGCAAACCACCACTCTCTCTTCGCCCAGCATACGGTTAACTAGAGTCGATTTGCCCACATTAGGCCTACCTATAATCGCGGTTTTAACGCCTTGCTCCAGTTGAGCCGGTTGAATTTCTGTTGCTGGTAACAGGCTAGATACTTTGGTCAATAAGTTATTAATACCCCTACTATGCGCCGCGGCAATGGGCAACGGCTCACCAAAAGCTAAAGCATGAAAATCAGCGCAGGCAAGCTCAGGATTTAAACCATCGGTTTTATTAACCACTAGCAAAATCGGTTTATTCAATTGGCGAAACTCTCTAGCAAGCTGCTCATCGGCTGCGGTAAGACCAATTTTACCATCTACTATAAACAGTAAAAGATCGGCTTCTAGCATGGCTTGCTTAGCTTGCACAGCCATCAATTCATCAATGGTAGAATCAACTTCGCCTATTCCGCCTGTATCAACCACAATGAAAGTTCGTTCGGCAAACTCTACGTGACCGTATATGCGATCACGCGTTAAACCAGGCTGATCGGCCACCAATGCAGCGCGGCTCTTGGTAAGCATATTAAACAAGGTGGATTTACCAACATTGGGGCGACCTATTATCGCAACGACGGGTAACATTAATTACACTCTGCCGAAACGATAAGCAGCCAACTTGCCTGCTTTTGTTACGACCACAATTATATTATTAACCACTATCGGCGTAGCGACGATTCCATCACTATCCACCTTAACTCTCGCGACAAAATGCCCGTCATCCAAAGCGAGCCAATGCAAATAACCTTCCCTATCTCCCACTACAATAGTCTGGTTATAAAGCGCAGGACCGGTAATACGGCGCGCACTTAGTTGAGGTTGCCGCCATTCTACCTTACCGGTTTGGCGATTAAAGGCCCACACTTGGCTATCGGTATCGGTAGCTATCAATAAATTATTAGTGGCTACTAAATTGTTATAAGTTGAAAATGGTCGTTGCCATAATAACTCACGGCCATCTGCCGACATGGCCAATAAATTGCCTTGATAGGCAGCCGTATAAAGCGTTTTATTGATGATTAATGGGCTAGTATCCACATCAATTAATTGTTGCACTAAAGAAGCGCCTTGCGGCATGGCAATGGTACGTTCCCATATCAACTCACCATTATTTAATTTTACCGCGGCCAACTTGCCATCATTAAAACCAGCTACTACTTTATCCGAGCTAACATAGGGCACACTGCTTACCCGCAACATATATTGGCTGGGACTATGATCGTATTGCCAACTGATACCGCCATCGGTAGCATTAAGCCCATAGAGTTTATTATCGATCGTTTTAACGATAACCTTATCCGCCGCAATTTGCGGAGCCGCTAAAATTTGGGTGGATAAAGTACGCTGCCAACGAAGCTTACCCGTTGTCTTATCAAGGGCAATGACCTTACCATCGCTAGTCCCAACCGCTACCAGGTTATTACCAACCCCTGGGCCGCTGGTTATTTTGGCATGGGTTTGTATCGACCAAAACCGCTTACCATTATTAATATCATAAGCCGCGACAACCCCATTGTAATTACTTACATAGACCACTTCTTGTTCGGCCGCTAAGGGCAAGGTTATTTGCATGTTGGCCGAGCCATTACCAGCACTTGCTGTCCATAGCCTATTTACCTGGGCTGTGGAGGTAAATGGAATCAAAGGGCTGGGTTTGGGATGATTATCCTGACCAAAACCGCTCAATTGGCTACAGCCTATTAAGGAAAAGCCAGCAATACTTATGAGTACACTTGCTACTATTTTTTTCATGTATTAATCTCCACCGCAGGTATAGCATCATATTTCATTTGTAATAAAGGTTGGGTATCTTCGACGTTAGCATTTAACTGCAAGGCCTTCGCATAAGCTTGTCTAGCCTTTTGGTCTTTATGCAAGGCTAACCAGGCGTCACCACGGATTTCCTCGGCGTAGCTTGCAAAAATTTCATTGGATTGATTAGCCAGAATGTCTAAAGCCTTCTGCGGTTTATTTTGCGCGATATAGACCCGAGCTAAACGCAGGATTGCCAGTTGTTTAAGCGCCGGATCGTGGGCATGAGTTTGTGCCCATTGTAGTTTGGCTTGTGCCTCCTTTAGGTTGCCCCCTAAAACGGCTTGCTTGGCTAACTGCATGGCAGCTAAAATAGCATACGGCGTATTTTCATACTGAGCCATCAATTGCTTAGCTTGAGCATATATGCCACTGCTATTTTCCTGCTCAACTTGATTCAATAGTTGAGAATAGATTATGGACGCTTGCTCCCTATGCACTTCGTGGCGATTTTGCCAATAATGCCAACCGTAACTCAGCCCTAAGGCCAGCACAACGCCTATTAAGATAGGCTTGCCATATTGCTGCCATAGCTTTTTTAATTGTTCAATTTGCTCTTGTTCAGATCGATAAATTTCCATACGGGATCCCTAATGACTTAAGTAATTTATTATTTCTGCTTGTGCAACGGTTAACTGCTCTCTTTCATCACGTAACCATTTAATGGTGATGGCACCCTTTGCCATTTCATCATCCCCTAAAATTAAGGCGAGCCTAGCCCCACTCTTATCGGCCCTCTTAAATTGAGTTTTAAAGCTAGCTTCTCCCAAATTAGTTTGCAGTTTTAAGCCTGGTAATTGCTCACGCAACTGTTCGGCCCAGGCTAAACCATACTGAATGGCTTTAGAACCCATTAAAATTAAATAAGCATCGAGTTGTGGCCCCGGTAATGTTGGCTCTACCTGCTCTAATAAACTTATTAAACGCTCTATTCCCATGGCAAAACCGACTGCAGGGGTAGATTTACCGCCTAACTGTTCAACTAAATTATCATAGCGTCCACCCGCGCATATGGTACCTTGCGCTCCTAAGTGTGTAGTTACCCATTCAAAAACCGTTTTACCATAATAATCTAATCCCCTCACTAGATAAGGATTAACCTGATAACTGATTTTAGCATTTTCAAGCAAACCACAGAGTTGTTGAAAATGGTCATGAGATTCGGTATCTAAATGATCAATTAATTTAGGCGCATTTAGCAAAATATCTTTTAAGTCGGGATTTTTACTATCTAATACCCTAAGAGGATTTGTTTTTAACCGCCTTTGGCTATCCTCATCTAACTGTTGATAATGGTCTGTCAGATAAGCCACTAAGTGTTCACGATATTTATTTCTGGCTGCACTATTACCCAGTGAATTAAGCTGTAATACCACGGAATCGGCAATGCCTAATTGACGCCAAAGCCTCGCGGTAAGCATAATCAATTCGGCCTCAATGTCGGGTCCTGCTAAACCAAAGGTTTCTACACCAAATTGATAAAATTGCCTATAACGACCTTTTTGAGGGCGCTCGTAGCGAAACATGGGCCCTAAATACCAAAGTTTTTGAATTTGATTATAAAACAAACCGTGTTCAATACCCGCCCGGACACAACCTGCTGTAGCCTCTGGCCGCAAAGTTAAACTTTCTTCATTACGGTCATAAAAAGTATACATTTCCTTTTCGACGATGTCGGTCACTTCGCCAATGGTTCGTTTAAACAATTCGGTTTTTTCAACGATGGGTAAGCGAATTTCTTGATAACCATAAGTTAACATTAACTCTTGCAGTAAAGCCTCAAGTTTTTGCCAATAGCTAACTTGGTTTGGCAAAATATCATTCATGCCGCGGATAGCTTGTAGATTTTTTGTCATGAACTTACTACCTATTTCTGTTCGAGTTGTGGAATAACCATGGGGCTTACTTGAATATTTTTAACTAATTGTTCAGATTTAATGGTAAAATCTTGGGGTAGTATTTCTTCATCCTCAGTTTCTGCTTGCCGAATATCCGACGATTGATTCACTTGAGATAGGGAAACGGGTGGTTTGTGATTTTTTAATATACCATTAATTGCACCTTTAAAATTTAATCCTAACCAACTCACTGCAACCACCAGTAAAACGACGCCTATGAGTATCCCCCAACGTAATAATGAAGAAGAACGCCGCCTATAAGTGGTTTTTAAAGTTAGTTTTGGTTTATCGGTTTCACTCTCAGCCAGTTCGAGCTTATTAAAAGCCGCAATAATCTCATCGGATGAGATATGTAATAAACGGGCATAATTACGTAAATAACCGCGGATAAAGGTATGTCCGGCAAACTTCTCATAATGCTCATTTTCTAAATCGGCAACCATTTGCGTGGTAAGATGCAAGGCAATGGCAACAGACTCTAGTGAAAAATTGGCTGCTATACGAGCGGCTTGTAAACGCTTGCCTGGGCCGCTTGCAGCGATCTTTCCAGGTTGCTGTTTATCCGTCATTTTAATTTCAGTTTCAATAAACTCTTTATGCATAATTACCTTATTCAATGAGTATGTAGCTTTTGCATTAAAGTGGCACGCATTTTTTCATGCTGAACATCTAAATCAGCTTGCTGTGCATATAAATTGAGATAGTTAAGCGCCTCTTGATATTTATCTTGCTGATTAGCCATATCCGCTAGATCCAGCAAGGGAGCTAAGCGAGAAGGATTTTGTTGTAATGCTTTTTGTAAATATTGCTCGGCCAAGGCATAATCCGGAATTTTTGCGGCACAAAGCCCGGCATTTTCATTAACCTCAGCCGTTTTTAAATAATGCTCATCCGCAAGAGCGCGGTTAAAATATGCAAGCGACTCGCGGTATTGGCCTTGTAAACATAAAAATCTGCCATAATTATTTAAGGATGCCCCGGCACGAGGCGCTATATTGAGAGCTTTTAAATAATAAATTCGTGCCTTATCGGACTCATCCGTTATTTGATAAAAATAAGCCATGGCTTCTAAAGCCGGCGGCCAGTTAGGCGCTTTTTTTAAAGCTGCTAACAACTTTTGCTTAGCACGGGGCATGTCCCCCTGCTGCATATAACCTACACCTAGTTGCACATTGTAGTCGGCCAATTGCTGGCTGCTGTTTTTAGGTTTATCATCTAGGCCGTTAGTGGTTGAACTACACCCAGACACCCAAAAAGCAACTAATCCTATGCCAATAAATTTGCACCACGGTTTCATAAGTTAATGTCCACTCCTGTCTCAACAGTAACCTTCATTGCCGCTAACTTTGCCCTTGCCGAACGTTTAGTACGATCTTTCACTTGACCTGCTAGCTGGCCACAAGCAGCATCTATATCATCTCCGCGAGTTTTACGTGTAATGGTAATAAGTCCCGCCCTCATCAACCTTTCCCTAAATTTATCAATGCTGCTTTGTTTAGAACGTTTATATTGGGTGTTAGGAAATGGGTTAAACGGAATTAGATTAACTTTAGCAGGTACACCATGCAAGATATTTATCAGTTGGTCGGCATGCTCTTTACTATCATTAACTCCCTCTAACATAACATACTCCATGGTTATTTTGCGCTTCTTATCATTGCCATAATAGGCCTTACAGGCAGCTAACAGCTCTTTAAGAGGGTATTTTTTATTTAAGGGGACTAACTCATTGCGTAAGGCATCATTAGGGGCATGTAGCGATACGGCTAAGGCGACCTCACTTAATTTAGCTAACTGCTCCATAGCAGGCACCACACCCGAAGTACTTAAGGTTACCCTATATTTAGATAAGCTATAAGCAAAGTCATCCATCATGATATTCATGGCACTGACTACATTATCAAAATTAAGTAGCGGCTCACCCATGCCCATCATCACCACGTTAGTCACATGCCTATCGTGTTCACTATTTTGTTGGGATAGTCTTCTTACCGCTACCCAAACTTGACCAATAATTTCGGCGGTAGTTAAATTACGATTGAAACCTTGTTGTGCGGTTGAGCAAAAAGTACAATTAAGCGCGCATCCTACCTGAGAAGAAACACATAAGGTTCCCCGCCCATCTTCTGGAATAAATACCGTTTCTATGCAGTTACCATCTTCTAGCTTCAATAACCATTTACAGGTGCCATCTTTAGAGAGCTGTTCCATCACAATTTCTGGCACGGTTAGCAGCGTTTTTTCCTGAAGTTTTTGACGCAAGGCTTTGCTCAAATTCGTCATTTGAGCAAAATCCGTTATACCATAGTAATGAATCCACTTCATGACTTGATCGGCCCGGAAACTTTTTTCACCCAACTCACTGAAAAAAGCCTGCATGGCCTTGCGATCAAAATTTAGTAAATTAATTTTTTCTAAGGTATTCATGATGGTATACTACTATAAATTTATCTAATGCGTTCACAAATTTCTTGTTCATCGAAAAAGAAAGCAATTTCTTGTTTAGCATTTTCTAAACTATCCGAACCGTGTACCGCATTTTCATCAATAGAATCAGCAAAATCGGCCCGAATGGTACCTGGCTCGGCCTTTTTAGGATCGGTAGCGCCCATTAGCTCACGGTTTTTAGCCACGGCATTCTCGCCTTCCAATACTTGTATCATAACCGGGCCGGAGATCATAAAATTAACGAGTAATGGAAAAAATGAACGTTCGCGGTGAATGGCATAAAACTCTTCGGCTTGTGCTTTAGTTAACTGCACCATCTTAGCCGCTACAATGCGTAATCCCGCTTGCTCAAAGCAGGTATATATTTTACCTATCACGTTTTTAGCTACCGCATCGGGCTTAATAATTGATATAGTTCTTTCTATTGCCATGGACTCAATCTCCGTTAATTACGCTTTAAATTAAAATTTCAAACGCGCTATTATACTTGGGATATGTGCAATTGACAAAAGATTAGTAATTATAACACGCGATAAAGGTTATGGACTATAAACCAAGGATTATTGGCTAGCATAACATTGCAAGAGGTCGTCAGCTGCTTGCTCAGTGAGTTTTTGCAGATATTGCCTGATTACGCTTATGTGAACTCTATTCTTGTAAAAAAATAATCACCACAATTATATGCTTTCAGCATGAAAAACTGGCTGTTTTACAAGAAAATATTCATGGGTTAAAAGGTAATTGGCCTTAGAAAGATAAATTGTTGGCTGCTAAAGATAAGCAAATTGCTTTATTAAAGATTAGCCAGGCCGCCAGTAAAGCGGCACTGGCTTAATTTCAAATCTAGCTAAAATGTCTCGTTGCTATAGTCGGTCTTCTTTGGATGAGGTCTAAACATTTGTGCCCTACCTGCTGACCTACAGGTTTCTTTCTCATTACTGCTTATAGTTTCCATTTCTTTGCACTTTTCCAGTGTGGGGCCTATTTCTTCGGGGTGTTTCTCGAAGTAAGCTTCTGTTTTAGCTGGCTTGCTACATGCAACAAGCAAAAATAGTGTAAAAATGCCAACCCCTATTTTCATTAACTTATACATGCTGCTTACTTCTAATTATTTATTCGCTTTCTCTTCTAAAATATTGGATGCTTGACCGGCTGCAGAGCAAGTTTTAGCTAGGTCTTCTGTCATTTTCTTGGCATTGTTACACTTTTCTAAGGTGGGTTTTATTTCATCAGGATGTTTTTCAAAATAGGCTGTATCTTTTGGGCCAGTGTTACAACCTGCTAGTAAAACGAGTGTAAAAATTGCAACAGCTGTTTTTACTACTTTTTTCATCATCTTTACTCCTTGAAAATTGCCAATTTGTTATTAAGGGTTTGCTATCAGCTTTGCTGCTAGCAATCTTTAGCACCTTTGTTAACAACAATGGTATTACCTTATATTATGATTTTCTGCTTACACTATATAAGTTACTATCTATTTGTTGTTACATCAATCGTTATAGTTAGAAAGCGTTTTCAAACTCTCAATAAATTTTTAAATAAGGATTAAGATCCTGCCATATTACAGTACCTCACACGTGCAGCTATGCAAGGACGATGAGGTAGCTTAAGCAATAGGCTCCCTCTTCTAACTTGAAAATTTTTGGTTAAGTTTATAAGCTAGTTTCTTTGTATCTCTTCCAAGGATTTTCTAAGAGTTATTTATGAAATAAAGTCCTTAGAACTTCATTAAAATGGAATTTTTGCAGTTAACCGTAGAAGATTTTCCTTAAACCACGGGCCTTATATACAATACCTTAACCAAAACTCAGGTTGATTATTATACAAATACACCGACAAACCCTTCAGGAGATACTATATGCAAGCAGATTGTTACCTTAAAGCAGAATGGCCGGCTTCCTCTAATATATTTGCTTATACTACTACCCGGCTTGGTGGTAATAGTGCAGCGCCTTATGCTAGTCTGAACTTGGCCCAGCATGTAGGTGACGAAGCTACAACCGTACAATTAAACCGCCAGCACTTAAAAAGCAGTTTAATGCTTCCCTGCGAGCCTTTTTGGCTTAATCAAATCCATAGTAATATCTGTGTAAAGGTCGACAAACAATCTATTGGTAACATCACGGCGGACGCCACTTATACTAAACAATCAAGTCTAGTTTGTGCGGTACTCACAGCGGATTGTCTTCCTATTTTAATTTGTAATCAAGCCGGCAATGAAGTTGCCGCTATTCATGCGGGTTGGCGTGGTTTAGCCGGGGACATTATTCAAAATACCATTAAGCACTTCGATGCTCCTGCGGATCAACTCCTAGCTTGGCTGGGTCCTGCCATTGGGCCTGAGGTATTTGAAATAGGCGATGAAGTTAGGACTCAATTCATAAACCTGAACCGGCAAACGTCGGTTGCATTTAAACCCTCCTTAACGGGGCGATGGTTAGCAAATTTATATCAGTTGGCGAGCTTGCTATTAACCCATGCAGGCATCACGGCAATTTATGGTGAACCGAAATGTACTTACAGCAATCCAGAATTGTTTTTTTCTTACCGACGAGAGCATCTTACCGGCAGAATGGCTAGCCTAATTTGGTTTGAATAAGTTAGCAAATAGGCTACACTAATTTTATTTTTTTAGCGAAATAGGATAGATGAATATGAAATTTGCTACCCGGGTATCTTGTGCAGGCCTTTTAGCACTCGGTGCCGTTATGTTACCTTTTTCCCCTGGTTTTGCTGCCGTGGCACAAACCACGACAGCAGCTAAGCCACAAGATTTATCGGGTATGTTAAAACACGCGATGCCAGCGGTAGTTAACGTTGCCGTACAGGGTGAAATAACCAGTCCCATCAACCCTTTCGCTCGGGATCGCCAACAACAGCAACCCAATCAGCCTCTTCTTAAGCGATTCGAGAGCTTTGGCTCAGGCGTGATTGTGGATGCTAAACGCGGTTATATTTTAACCAACGCGCATGTCATTCACGATGCAAAAATGATCACCATTACCCTATCCGATGGCCGCATATACCATGCTAAATTAATTGGCGAAGACGTTGCCTCAGATATTGCCGTTTTAGAGATAAAGGCCGATAACTTAACAGCCATGCAGTTAGGCAATTCCGATGAATTAGCGGTAGGACAACCCGTCGCCGCCATAGGTAATCCTTTTGGCTTTAATCAAACGGTTACTTCAGGCATCATTAGTGCTTTACAGCGTACCGATTTACATATTGAAACCCTGGAAGACTTTATCCAAACCGATGCCCCTATTAATCCGGGTAATTCGGGTGGCGCTTTGGTCGATATGGCAGGTAACTTAATCGGCATTAATACCGCTATTTTCGCACCCGAGGGAGGCAGTATTGGCATTGGCTTTGCTATTCCGGTTAACATGGCCCGCAGCATTATGGAACAACTTATTCAATTTGGCGAAGTCAGACGTGGAATTTTAGGGATTATTGTACAAACCTTAACGCCCGATTTGGCCATGGCTCTTAATAACTTAGTCCCTAATTTAACCGAACATTTTAAAACCTCGGGCATTCAAGGCGCGGTGGTCGATTCCGTGGTACCCAATTCGCCCGCCGAAAAAGCCGGCATAAAAATTGGGGATATTATTCGTAAAATTAATGGCAAATCCATTAAAACAGGTGCGGAAATTAAAAATACCGTGGGCCTATTACAAATTGGCGCCAGCTTAAATATCGAGGTTTTACGCAATGGTAAATCCTTAACCTTGCATTCCGCCGTTGTCGCCCCGCATGAACAAGAAAAACTGGAAGCTAAAAACAAGCAATTACTCAGTGGTATTACCCTACAGAATATTACGGTACAAGACCCCGTACACGGTTATGTCGAAGGAGTATTGATAGTCGATGTAAATGCAGATAGTACCGCATGGCATCGCGGCTTACGCGCTGGGGACGTCATTGTTTCGGCTAATTTAAAGCCCGTACCTAATATTAACGCCCTAAACGAGGTTGCTAAGCAAAATCCTAAAGAGCTATTACTTAATGTACACCGCGGCCCATTTGCACACTTTGTGGTGATCAAATAATATTTGCTCTAATAAGCATTTTACGATAGGCTATGGACCCTCAAGTAATGTTGGAGAGATGCCCGAGCGGTTGAAGGGGCTCGCCTGGAAAGCGAGTATACGCTAACCGCGTATCGAGGGTTCGAATCCCTCTCTCTCCGCCAGTTATGGCAACTCATCGGTCCTTTCGCAACGCTAGACTGCAAACCCCGCCAGGTCCGGAAGGAAGCAACGGTAGTAGTGGACGCGGGTGCCGGAATGTGGCTGATGAGTGCCTCCCTTAGCTATCAGGCACATACTAAGCTATATCCTATGTAGAAAAGCTATGGAAAAATATTATGCAAGTATCTAATTCAACTAACAAAATAGAACAGTTGAAGCGAGAATATATTCATCCTTATTCATTAAGTTACAGACGATTATTTAAAGACAGTTGGCGGCTTACTCAAGGCGCCAAGGGTTCTATTTGGTTAGCCTTATTCCTCTGCTGTTTAATAAAAATCGCTATGTTAGCTGGTGAATGGGGAGTTCAACATTTTGCAGGCTCACTAGCCTCGGTTATTTTCCAGGTAATAGTGCTTATAGTTTTAGGTTATCCTCTAATGGCAGGCTTCAAACTTTTAGGCGTGCAAAGGGCTACCGGCCAATCTATAAAAGCCTCAACCATTTTTTCTTGCATTAATCGTCATAATATCAAACACCTATTGGTTATTAATTTGTGGTTGTTTTTAATTTACTTTATTACCGCGATGCTTGCCCTTGGCATTATGGTATTGAGTGGCGTGTTTTCGGCGGATGGAAAACTCAACTTTAATTTTACCTTGATCGGCTCGCTAATTATTCCTGCCAGTATAATCGTTTACTTTTCTCAAGTTTATTCCATGGCGAACGTTTTAGTGGCCTCCCAAAAGATTTCCGGCTGGCATGCCTTGACCCTATCCAGACTGGCTGTTAATCAGCATTTTTTTAAAATATTCTTATTAAATTTATTGCTGATAGTTATTTCTATTCCCAGTCTTTCTATTTTAAGTGCGGTCTGGATTCGGGATGTTTTTTCGCTAATAATTTTAGCTATAGTTTCTTTAATTTCAGTTATTTCCTCCATCTGGATCATGCCCTGTTTCATCATTTTAAGAGGTAAATTATTCAATATCATGTTTTCTTTACCCCCAGAGTCAGTGGCTAAAAGCTAAACCATTGCGACTATTGAGCCATCTAAGCCGGCAAGATCCAAAATTTCAAATTTGGGCTTGCTGAAGAGCTTTGTTCAACAAGACTAAATAGTTTATTTAAGCTATAATTTCTGCAGTTAAAATTTTAAGTGTAATAATTAATTGCCATGTCATATCAAGTATTAGCCCGCAAATGGCGCCCTAAGAATTTCCAAGAATTAATTGGCCAAGAACACGTTTTGAGGCCTTTGATTAATGCCCTTACGCAACAGCGTTTACATCATGCTTATTTATTTACCGGCACCCGGGGCGTAGGGAAAACAACTATAGGCCGTATTTTAGCGCGCAGCTTAAATTGCGAACAGGGTATTACCGCTAAGCCTTGCGGGCAATGTACGGCTTGCGAAGATATTACGCTAGGCCGTTTCGTGGATCTGATTGAAGTGGATGCTGCCTCGCGTACCAAGGTCGAAGACACGCGTGAATTACTGGATAATGTACAATATGCACCCACCCGTGGACGCTTTAAAATCTATCTCATAGACGAAGTGCATATGCTGTCAAATCACAGTTTTAATGCGCTATTAAAAACCTTAGAGGAACCTCCACCACATATCAAATTTATTTTAGCCACCACGGATCCGCAACGTTTGCCCGTAACCATTTTATCAAGATGCCTACAGTTTCATTTAAAAAACCTGGCCCCCGAGCTTATTAGCCAGCATTTACAAACTATTGTAGCTAAAGAGCAATTTCTTGCTGAACCATCGGCTCTTAATTTGTTAGCTAAAGCGGCTAATGGCAGCGTGAGAGATTCCTTGAGTCTACTCGATCAAGCCATAGCTTATTGTCAAGGCAAGCTTACTTTAAAAAATGTTCAACTGATGCTGGGCACGACCGATCAGCAATTTTTAGCTAATCTACTTGCCGGTTTAGCTCAAAGAAATGGCCAACTCATTTTGACCACCATTCAGCAAATGGCTGAATTAAACACCGATTTTAATAATGCCTTAGAAGCCCTGTTAAACATTTTTCATCAGCTTGCAATATATCAGGCCGTCCCTGATATCCCGCTAGAGCAAGCTGAAGATATCTTAAGCTATACCCAATCATTTTCACCCGAGGATATTCAACTTTTTTATCAAATTGGCTTAATTGGTCGCCGCGATTTACCCTTAGCACCCAGCCCCCGAATGGGCTTTGAAATGATTTTATTGAGAATGCTGGCTTTTTATCCAAATTCAAACTCTCAACCGACTTTAGTTAAACCATCAAGCTCCATGATAGATTCAACGCTTAACAGCCAAACGTTACTACCACCCCAACCTTCAAGCCCCTTGGCGGCTACCGATAAAACTTGGGAACCTTCAATTCCAGTAACTCCCCCCTCAATGGCGGTAAAACCGGTCATTCAAAATACTGAGCGGGTGCCAGAATCAACGTTACAGTCTCCGGACTGGGCGGAACTCATTCCTAAATTAAATCTGATTGGGGTTGCTACAGCACTTGCAGCTCATTGTGTGGTTACAAAGTGGCAAGAAAATTTAGTTGAACTCACGCTCTCGCCTAAACATAAGCCTTTGTTAAACGAAAAATTACATGAAAGGTTAACCCAGGCCCTGCAAAATTATTATCAACGGCCTATTAAATTAGAAATTAAACTAGCCGATAGCGATCGGCTCTCCCCTGCTCAGCAGTTACAACGTAGTCAAGAAGAGCGCCAACAGCAAGCTCGGATTAATTTAGAGCAAGATGAGCATGTAAAAACGATCATTTCTCATTTTAATGCTAAACTAGTAAGTACCGAGCCTATATAGGCAGCATAACTTAGGATTTTTTTTAATTAACTAGAGGTAAAAGTATGAAAGCAAATTTTGATGAGTTACTTAAACAAGCGCAAGGAATGCAAGAACAAATGCAAAAGGCTCAACAAGAACTCGTTGAATTAAATGTAACGGGTGAATCGGGCGGTGGTTTAGTAAAAATTACCATGAACGGCCGCTATGATGTAGCGAAGGTTTTTATTGATCGCAGTCTAATTATTGATGAAGATAAAGACATGATCGAAGATTTAGTGGCTGCTGCAATTAACGATGCAGTACGCAAAATTGAAAAAACCTCACGTGAAAAAATAGCTTCTCTTGCCAATGGTATTAAACTACCTAAAGACGTTAACGATCTCTTTGGTGGCACCGATAAAGGCTGATAGCTGTTGCAATACTCTGGAGAAAATAATTAAGTGTCAGCAACCAGCCCTCTTATTAAACAACTTATTACAGCCCTGCGTTGCCTTCCCGGCGTTGGCCCTAAGTCGGCGCAACGCATGGCTTTCTATTTGTTGCAACGTAACCGCGAGGGAGGTAGGCAACTTGCAACCAGTT
>Ga0182739_1002898_pt1 | contig 15560 bp, 13 predicted proteins | sample eDN5th30CBELigBY_FD_128873 | JGI IMG/M metagenome (GOLD analysis project Ga0182739, IMG submission 128873) | Enriched backyard soil microbial communities from Emeryville, California, USA - eDNA 5th pass 30_C BE-Lig BY (version 2) (version 2) | ecosystem: Environmental > Terrestrial > Soil >... | reverse complement strand
TTTAAAAAAGACCGGGATAAAGCAAGACAAAAAGTTAAAGATGGTGAGTTTATTGAAGTTTATATAAAATGCACTCTTGAAGAATGTGAGAAGCGTGACCCAAAAGGACTTTATCAAAAAGCTAGACTAGGTAAAATCAAACATTTCACTGGAGTATCACAACCTTATGAGGAACCAATTCATCCTGAATTGACCATAGACACGACAAATCAGTCCATTTCGTCATCTGTTAAACAGTTGAAAGATTATATAGTCAAAAGAATTTAATAGTTGGAGGTGTTCTTTATGCTCAGTATTCCACATGGTGGGAAGCTGGTAAATAGAAAAATGAATGATTATGACTATAGCTTAATAAAAAAAGAAATTGAAATTGACAGTATGGCATTGTCTGACTTGGAGTTGATTGGTACAGGTGCTTATAGTCCATTAACTGGATTTTTAGGGAAAGGAGATTATGAGTCTGTCCTTAATCATATGCGATTAGCCAATGGTCTTTTATGGAGCTTACCTATTACACTTCCAGTATCAAAAGAAATTGCTAATAATCTTGTCGAAGAAGAAGATGTGAAATTAACTTATAAAGGAATTGTCTATGGAATTTTAAAGCTTAAGGAAAAATTCATACCTGATAAACAATTTGAAGCAAAAAAGGTTTTTAGAACAACTGATCGAAAACACCCAGGAGTTAACAAACTTTTTCAACGTCCAACCGTCTATTTAAGTGGCCCTATTACCCTTCTTAAACATGTTAATATAAATGAATTAAATAATAAACATTACTACATTCCAGAAGAAACTAGACAAGAATTTGAGACTCGTGGTTGGAAAACAATTGTCGGTTTTCAAACAAGAAACCCCATTCATCGTGCACATGAATATATTCAAAAGTGTGCATTAGAAATTGTAGATGGTTTATTTATACACCCACTTATAGGAGAAACAAAAGCTGATGACATTCCAGCAGATATTAGAATTGAAAGTTATCAAGTACTATTAAATGAATACTATCCAAAAAGTAGAGTTCATTTAGCAGTGTTCCCCGCGGCAATGAGATACGCAGGACCAAGAGAGGCAATTTTTCATGCTATAGTTCGAAAAAATTATGGCTGTACACATTTTATAGTTGGTCGTGACCATGCTGGGGTTGGAAACTATTACGGTACCTATGATTCCCAACATATATTTTCCTCTTTTACAGAAAAGGATCTTGGTATTAAACCATTATTCTTTGAACATGCCTTTTTCTGTAAAAAATGCAAACAAACAACAACACAAAAAACATGTCCTCATGATAGTAATAATCATCTTCATTTATCAGGTACAAAAGTAAGAGAGATCTTGCGGAGAGGAGAAACACCTCCCCCCGAATTTAGTAGGCCCGAAGTTATTAAAACATTAATAAAAGGGTTGAAAATTTGATTGGTAATTTTTTCTAAAATTACACCTCTACGATTTTGTGGCATATCGGCGATTAAGATATCCCGCAACCAAAGAAAGGGGTGTCTTTTTAGTTTAATTAAATCATCCTTTCCTGAATTTTAGAATTCTTTATCAGTACTAATACTATGATTCCATTTTCCATTTGGCGATTAATAGCTTGTGGGTTTCATTATTAGTAAAAAACCTATTACCAGCTTTTAAAAATTTATAATCTACTATTTATGATATTTAAGCACCTTAAAGTAATAAGCCTAGAAAAATAAAAAGTTAATAGATTTGCCTATAGCATATAACCATTTATGGCATAAGGTATTAATAAAGCCGTATATACCATACAAAATTTAATTGCAAGGGGTATTAACATGAAGGTAATTACAATTTTAGGTACACGACCAGAAATTATACGCTTAAGTCTAATTATTAAGAAACTTGACCAATATGCAGAAAAACATATATTAGTCAACACAGGACAAAATTTTACTTCTTCATTAAGCGATATCTTTTTTGAAGAATTAAATATTCGCAAACCTGACTATGTACTATCTAATCAGCAACAATCACTTGGAAAACAATTGTCAATAATGTACGAGAGTTTAGAGTCTATATTTTTAAAGGAGAAACCTGACAAAGTTCTAGTATTAGGTGACACAAATAGCGGATTAAGTGCCATTTTAGCAGAACGTATGGGCATTCCAGTTTTTCATATGGAAGCTGGAAACAGATGCTTTGATCTGGAAGTACCTGAAGAAAAAAACCGCAGGATTATAGATACGATTTCGAGTATTAATCTTCCTTATACTCCCCAAAGTAAAGAAAATTTAGTTAATGAAGGATTTCCACGAAATCGAATTTTCATCTCTGGTAACCCTATTTATGAAGTATTAGAACATTACAGGAATGAAATTGACAAGAGCTCTGTATTAAATACCTTAAATCTTGTTAAGGAAGATTACTTATTAGTAACGATCCATCGGGCAGAAAATGTTGACCATGAAGATAGACTCCTAGAAATCTTCAAGGGAATAAATAATGTTGCTATATCTTTTAAAAAACGGATAATCTGCAGTATACACCCCCGTACTAAATCTCGTTTAGATAAAGTTAATGATTTTGAGATTCATCCATTGGTAGAATTTTATGAACCATTCGGTTTTTTTGATTTTGTCAAGCTCGAAAAAAATGCATTGTGTGCTTTAACAGATAGCGGAACAGTCCAGGAGGAATGTTGTTTGTTTCACGTTCCTACTGTAACAATTCGTAAAACAACAGAACGACCCGAGACAATTTCATGTGGAAGCAATATGTTATCTGGTATCAATGCAAGTCAAATTGTAACATCTGTAAAAGTGATGGTAAATCAACCAAAAACGTGGACCTTCCCGGAAGGGTACGATCACATAAATGTTTCAGAAAAAATAGCAAAAATTGTATTAGGAGGAATGAAAATTGTTTAATAATCAAATCATTTTGGTTACAGGTGGTACAGGATCATGGGGACATGAATTAGTTAAACAGCTTTTAACACATAATCCAAAACAAATACGGATTTTCTCAAGGAATGAATCTGTTCAATTTAAGATGAAGCAAGAGTTTGATAGTAATCCAAAATTACATTTTATTATCGGGGATATTAAAGAGCAAGGATCTTTAACCCAGGCTTGTGAAGGTGTTGATTTTATCTTTCACCTAGCAGCCTTAAAGCATGTTCCTGTATGTGAAGACCAACCAATAGAAGCTTTAAAAACAAACGTGTTTGGTACACAAAATATTATTAATGCTGCAATTGAAGCTAAGGTCAAAAGGGTGGTTTATGTTTCGACCGATAAAGCTTCTAATCCAGTTAATTTTTATGGCTTAACAAAATCAATCGGTGAAAAACTAATCATTCACGCGAATACACTCAACACGGAAACTAAGTTTGTATGTATTCGAGGGGGAAATGTACTAGGTACTAATGGAAGTGTTATTCATGTTTTCAAAAAACAAATTCAAGAAAATAATAAAGTTGGGATCACTTCCTTTGGAATGACACGGTTTTTCTTAACAGTACAAGAAGCTATTAAGCTAGTTTTTAAAGCTACATTTGAAAGTTTTGGTGGTGAGATCTTCGTAATGAAAATGCCAGCATGTAGGATATTAGATCTAGCTCATATCTTAATAGAAGATTCTAAGAAAGAGAATATAAAAATTGAAACACTAGGTATTCGGCCAGGTGAAAAATTACACGAAGTCCTTGTCTCTGAATTTGAAAGCCAAACAACAATTACTTTCGATAATGAGTATTTTGTAATTCTCCCCTCTATTCATATACCTGGGCTAAAAGAAAAATACACAAACTTCCCCCCTGTTGAGTTCGATATTTACCATTCTGGTTCTGATTTAATTACCCAATCTGAACTAAAGGAAATGTTGAGCAAAGGTGGTTTCATTTAATGAAAGTATTAATATTGGGCGGAAATGGTATGGCAGGTCACATTATGAAGCAATATTACCTTGCCAAAAAGAAATACGATGTTTTTTACACATCAAGAGATAGATATGATAAAAATAGCATTTTTCTTGATGTCACTGATTTTAGAAGAGTTGAAGAAGTTATTGATAAAATCAAACCTGATATTGTTATTAACTGTATAGGCATTCTAAATAAACATGCAAGCCAGGATCAATTATTAGCTATACAAGTTAATAGTTTATTACCACATCAATTGGCTAAACTATCTCAACATAATGGTGGGAAACTTATTCATATTAGTACGGATTGTGTCTTTTCAGGTACAAAGGGTGATTATAAAGAAAATGAAATCCCCGATGGAACATCTGATTATGCCCAATCGAAACGTTTGGGAGAAATCAAAAATGATAAACACTTAACTATTCGCACTTCTATTATTGGACCAGAACTTAAGGACAATGGAATTGGACTTTTTTTATGGTTTATGAAACAAACGGGAGAAATAAAAGGCTTTGAAAAAGTTCTATGGAATGGTGTTACTACACTAGAATTGGCAAAAGCGACTGAAGAATTGATTCATCAAAAAGTAACAGGATTAGTTCATTTATGCTCCGATACAAAAATCTCTAAATATCACTTACTAAAAAATATTCAAAAGGTTTTCAATAAATATAATGTCAATATAATACCAGACGATAATGTTGTTCTTGATCGTACTCTCAAAAATACAAGAACTGATTTTAGTTATTCAATTCCCTCTTATCAAGAAATGTTATTTGAACTAAGAAATTGGATACTAAACAACCATGAAAATGCATAGTAATCTATTAATCACAGGTGCAAGTGGTTTTTCAGGTCAACATGCATGCACTCATTTTCTGAAAAAAGGATACAATGTGACTGCTGTTACTAAAGAAACTCCATTAACTAGCGATAAGTTTTCCAGCAACTATTGTAATCTAATAAATAAGGATGAAGTAATGAATTTAATTGAAACTTGTAAACCTGATTTTGTACTCCATTTAGCAGGACAAAATAATGTTGAAAACTCTTGGAACGATCCTATTTCTTTTATTGAGGCCAATACAATGTCCACCGCAAACTTATTAGATGCTCTCCGAATAGTAAATACAAAGTGTAAAATAGTTGTAATAGGATCTGCCCTACAATGTGAACCAAATCACCTTGATACGGTTCTTAATCCCTATAGCTTAAGCAAAACCCTTCAAGTATTCATCGCGCAATCATATAGGTCATTATTTGATATGGATATTATTATCGCAATTCCATCTAATCTAATAGGTCCCGGATGGTCCAATGGAGTTTGTTCTGTCTTTGCAAAAAAAATAGTTATGATGGAGAACAATTTGGCAGAAAAAAATTTAGAAGTAAATAATTTACTAGCACAACGGGACTTCTTAGATGTTAGAGATGCAATCAACGCCTATGAGATTTTAATAAAATATGGCCAGCCTGGAGAAATGTATAATATCGCATCTGGTAACAGTTATTCATTAGAAGATCTAATAATTGAATTAAGGAGTTTAACAAAGATAGACTTCCATTTAAAAATCAAAGTAGAAAGTAAATTCGAAAAGCAGGTAAATATCAATTGTTTGAAAATTCAAGAATTAGGTTGGAGCCCAAAGATTTCTTTTAAAAAGTCAATAACTGATGTCATGGAGTACTATCGAAGACTGAGTTAAATTAATAAGCTTTAAAAGAAAATTGTTATAGATCTTTATTTTAATTTCATATAGCAAAATGAGGTGATAATTATGACAGATTTAGGAATTGTTATGCCTCTTTATTATCAGAAAGAAGAGCATATTAAAGAGTCAATTCGTACAATATTGAATCAATCACACAATGATTTCATTTTTTATATCGTAATAGATGGTGCACCCGATTTACTCCCACTTGTTCAGAGTGTGACTAGAACTGATCCAAGAGTTAAAATTATATCTTACCAAAAAAACCAGGGTGTAGCTCATGCTTTAAACACTGGCTTTAATGAGCTATATAAAATCCCTACAATAAAATATGTAACATGGGTATCCAGTGATAATATTCATTATCCCTTCTTTCTTAAAACACTCTATGATGGAATAAAAAATTCGTCTCCTGATATAGGAATCGTTTATACCAGTTTTAATCGTATATTAGATAATGGTGAACCAGCACATGATAAGTCCTTCTTAAAGACTTTACACAATTGGCAAGGTGGCCCCTTAGAAACAATGTTTGAAGGGTGTATGATTGGTCCTTCTTTTATTCATAAAGTTGAGTATTGCAAGATGATTGCTCCCTACAGATTTAAATTGATTCAAGATTATGATTACTGGTTACGAATGATGGACCATTGCAATATTAAATATATTCCTATCGAGACAATGGAATATCGAATTAATTCACCTATGAGTCTATCTACAAATATAAAGCAAAACAGGGAATATCATCGTGTTTGTTGGAATGAGGTACATCTTGCACATTGGGAGACAAGGCAAAGGAGAGGGATTTTGCCTGAATTAACAATTGTATATTATTTAAAGGAAGCAACAGAGCAGACTCTGTTAAACTATGGGCATGTAATTGATCAGTTTTGGACCAATTACAAGTTATATTTAGTCAATAGTAACCCAAACAATAACCTTAAGAAGGTTCAAGAAACATATAACGATCCCCGTGTAACATATGTCAATGGAGTGCATACTGAGCCTAGAAAAGCATTAGAAAAAATAATTAAAGAACTAGATACACCCTATTTTATGTTTTGCGACGGTAGCGACTACTTTGGTTATCGAAGAAACCTTAAACTTTTAATAAATGAAGTTAAATCTAAGCCAGAAGTTACGGCAGCTAAGCTAAAGAAAAATAAAAAGATTGCAATTACTACTAAAAAACTAAAAAAACTAATTCCATATACCATTTATTCTAAAAGAGGTATAAATTGGATATGAAATTATTTTTATACAATTTGAATCAATATATTAATATAATGACGTCAAAAGGAGTAAATTATGCACATTAACCATATTCTTGACTCTATGTATGGAAGAATCCCTCTTTATCATCAGAACTTCCCTGTTATCCTTTTTTGGAGCCAAAAAAGTGGATGTAGTTCATTAGCAAAGTGGTTTTTCTTTCAACTAAACCTTTTGGAAGAAGCTCTCAAGCTCCATCCTTCAATACATTACTATAGAGAGAATGTTTATTTTAATAATGATCATACCAATAAATTAATAAATGCACTTATTACTAAAGAAAAACCTACAATTAAACTTGTTAGAAACCCTTATACTCGCACAGTAAGTTCTTTTTTACATTTAGTTCATTATCATGATGATAGTATGTTTAAAAATTTATGGGATAAATTAAATAAACATAATAAAGGTGTATCTTTTAAACAATTTTTATATGAGATACAGAAGATTGGTACTGATTTACCCTCTATTAATGGGCACATCGCTAAGCAATATATGGCCGGTGAAGAAATATGGGTTCAAGAAATAATTAAATTAGAGAACCTAAGTCAATCAATCGCTAACCTAGAAAATAAATACAACATGATAAAATCTCCTATTAATACAATTAGCAAATCCCTTGATCATAAATCTTCATTTGTTAACAACACCTTCAATGAGAAGAACATTCCAGATAAACTCTTTTCACAACAAGATGTATTAAATAGAAATTTACCAAAATACGAAAAATTCTATGATGCAGAAACAAAACAATTATGTTATGAAATATTTAAGGAAGATTTTATTAAATATAACTATAGTACTGTATAACTAGCACAAGAGCGGTTCTATTAGACCGCTCCTTATTATTATTTTGAACAATCAATTTTATTACTACTTCTCCTCCTTTAGGCTTTAGTAATTAACATTCTTTTAAGACAACATCCTTCTATAAGAAAACTCAGAAATTCAAATTTTACACTATAATTAATAAATCATCTATTTAGGATTTGTAGATCTCTCAACATTTTTTTAAAATTGGCTGCATACACCTCTGGGGAGTAATTAGTTTTTATATGCTGAATTCCATTTTGCCTTATTAATTCTCTTAACTTAAGATTTGTCATTAGGTCCTTTCCTTCTCTTACTGCATCATGAATGTCCCCATGAGCAAAAAATTTTCCTGTTTCATTATGCTTTATAAAACTTCTAACTCCCTCTGAGTCAGTCGTCAAGACAGGACACTTACATACAAGTGCCTCCAGAACTGCATATCCAAATCCCTCTACTTTTGAGGTTGAACATAAGAATCCACCTGAGTCACCAATTTTTGAAAAGTATTCAGCCATCTTGCTATGTGGTTGGTTTGCATAGATTGTAAGATTATCTCTAAGTTTCAATTCATCAATACTTTTTTGAAAGGCCACCCTTTCATCTTGTGAAGAGAGAGTATTATCCTCAAAGATCCATAACTGAATTGAAGGGTTTTCTCTAATTAATTTTGCACCAATCAAAAGAAAATCCCTCCAATTTTTATTACTTATTAATCTGCCTACCCACCCAATAATTGGTGTTGCCATCTTTGGGTATTCTTTATATTGAAACTCATTAGAATTGAAACAATTATGAAAACAATACTTTTTCTTAGTTGGAAGATATTTATTAAATGCTCGGATTAAATGAGGAGTTACAGGATACAAGATAGCATCACTGTATTTATTAATTGTTTCTGCATTTTTTTTCAGATATTGATCAGCATAGTTTATACTAAAACCTAAACCCTGATTTTCATAAATTAAGATACCCTTATACCCAAAATTCCTTATTTTTTTCATTAACCTTAAATCCGTACAAACAACAATTACCTGGTAGTTTCCATTAGTAATTAAATCCCTTATTTCCTTATCATTATTAGTTATAAAAATTGTGGTATTTATTTTATTTTGTAAACCGGTGCCATGTTTAGTATATAAAAAATGACAATTAACCCTTTCCTTTTGAAGAGCCAGAAATCGCTGTCTATTCAGGGTTTCTATTCCACCACTTGGAAGGTAATAAGTAAAAAGGATATTAATAATGTTTTTTTCTTTTTCAATCTTCTTCGACTTGTTCCAAATTGCTCCTTTAATAACATAATTTTTCTTATTTTTAGAAAAATCGTTTACAATTTCTCCTGCTCCTTCATTTAACTTCCAATAACCAAATAGTCCTGGTTCATCTTCCGAAAATTCCCTAAACATATCTCTTTGTATTTCGGATCTTGTTCTTACAATACTCCAGATTCTTATATCTTTTAGATCTCCCACAAAAGATCCGAATGGGTGAGTTCCCCCTATACCTGCTGAAGGTACGACATTTTTTTTTGTACTCCTCGTACCTTCCTTGACAAATTTTCCATTTATATATAATAAAGGTAATTTACTGTTATATACAACAGATATATGAACCCAATCCGTAAGATTCGTTTTATATACTAATGTGGCAGGTAAATGATTTAGAGTATGTTCATAAACAGATACACCGTTTGTACCGACAGATATTCCTATGCCAGCTTTAGAAGAATCTCCATTTTCATATGCACCATAGTTTGGTACAATAACAAATCTTTTATCCTTCGTATCCGAAATACCCCTTCTAGTTTGTGCATCAATACCATGTGGTCTGATGGGCTTTGCCCAAAATTCTATTGTGAAATTATTAGAAACACTCGAATGTAGTTTTTCTTGTGTTACTAATATATTATTTTCTTGAAAGGATAGATAAACATCTTGACTCATAATCCTCCTCCTTAAGACAAATTCACCCTTTTTCACCTGTGAGTACAATTCATAAAACATGCAATTAATATAAAATAAAGTATAACTTAGTATATGTTCATAAGTATTTGTTATTTCTTTTCAAGCCCCTAATATCTTAAATTTAATTGAACTTTAATAAATTCCTAATAAAGAGGATTAAAACCTGTTATTTAATTGTATTTTAATCAATCCTTGTCAAATTTACGGTATTTCGATGTAATATCTAAAGCTATAAATCTCCTGAAGAAATGCGCTTATATTTAGCAATTATTTTAAACAAATGCATAATTTTATAAATGTAAAGAGAAATTATTGAAAGGAGGCTCATATGGAAAAGGTCTCAATTATTATCCCATTTTATAATTGCCAATATGTCGATAAAGCGATTGAAAGTGCTCTTGGTCAAACCTATAAAAATATTGAAATAATCGTTGTAGATGATGGATCTACAAAATATGTTGAAAAAGTACAACCATACTTTTCTAATATAAAATATATAAAGAAAGGGAATGGTGGTACTGCTAGTGCCTTAAATATGGGAATTAAAAATGCTACTGGAGAATATTTTTCTTGGCTGAGCTCAGATGATCTTTTTAGCCCAGAGAAGATTTCCAAACAAGTAAAGCTAATGAAAGAAGTGGGAGCAATGGTATCCTATTCCCCATATTTTATTATAAATTCGAATGGAGAAGCTATTAATCATATAAGAAAATATTATCCTACTAGAAAGGAACTCATTAAAACAGCCTTAAAACACTGTCCAGTAAATGGATGTACAGTAATGACTAAAATGGATGTTTTTTTAAAAGTAGGCTTATTTGATGAGTCCTTCCGTTATGCTAATGATTATGATATGTGGTGTCGTTTAATACTTAACTATGAGTTCTTTTATCTAAATGAACCACTTGTTCTTTACCGTCATCACGATGAAATGGGAACTAAAAAACATAGAAAGAAAATAAGCATAGAAACTAAATTTGTAAAAAAGAAGTATAGAAAATCTTTAAGGAATTATCTCTTTATGTTAATGAACCAAAAAGAATAAACATCTTCTTTTAGATGGATTTTTTTGAAGGCTGCCAAATAAAATAGTTGAGAAGTTTATATACATTTCTCAACTATTTTAGATTATTTTTATAGGGACATTCAGAAGTTAAATCTACACACAAATCAGTAAGGCTTCAGCATAATTCATTCATTTATTTTAGTTTTTACCTTATATAAATAATTTGCATATCTTATCGGAGTTGCATGGGTATTTTTCCATTCCTCTAACATATTCGCATTTCTAAAAGTTACTCTTAAATCCCGACCATTGCACTCAATAAACATAGGCTTACCCTCATTAGTTATCCCTATATCAAGTCCCAAATCTCCTAAATTTGGGATTTCCTTCTCTAATTGTTGAGCGATTTTTATCGACACGTTTCCAATATCTTGATATTTTTTTTCTTTATCCTGTTGCGATATGTCTACTAGTAGCTCAAATAGTGGATAGCATGCTCCACCCTGCGCAACATTTGTAATAAAACTTCCCTTTTCTGCCACCTTCCCTACAATCCCTGATACTTGCCAATTACCAGTACCATTTTTCTGGACCGAAACCCTTAAATCAAAAGGCCTCTCTCGGCTTGAAGCTAATTGTATTCTCTCTTGAACGATCCATTTTGAGTCAGAAGCAATTTGCTTTAACTTTTTTGGCCATAAACCCTTAAACATCAGTCTTTTCAATAAATTATTTTGAACATAACTCATTTCCCACTTTTGATCCGTAAGTTGAGTTAACTTAATGATACCAAACCCTAAACTTCCACTATTTGGTTTCAGTATTAACTCTCGATATTTATCCATCATGTACATAACATTTTCTCTAGTACAAACACACGTTTCAGGTATATGTGGGACTAACTCTTCATTTTTTATTAAGATGTTATAAATCTCCAATTTTGAGTATCGGTTATTTTCATTAAATATGAAAATACCTTTCTCTTGTAATAGCTTTATTTTTTCTTTTGCAAAATTCGTCTTTGTGAATATTCTGTTGTGTATAACTAGCGGCTTAGGGACTTCCCTTAATTTATACTTCCCGTTACTTTGTTTGATAATTGCCTTTAGTTGGTCTTCATTTGGATTAATATCTTTAAGTCGAAAATAACATGGGACCATTTGAAGATCGGTAGCTGCTTCTTCATAAAAAGGTAATTCTTCATAGTACGTTTCACCATCTTTAATACCATTATAAACTGAGGGAGAAACAAGAATGCCAATAAATTTTTGAGTCAATTTTTTTCCCTCCCTTCCGTAAAATTAGAAACCGGCCATGGCTTTTGCATAATCAAATGGTGTTGAATAAAGTGTATCCAATAGTTGTTTATTTTTGATTTTTTTTACACCATTATAGCCATATACTTTATTTATTTCTAATATCCATACACGTAGAGACGAGTCAACAATTACATCTACTGCAACATCTCCGTATGTTCCAAACCTTTTATCGATTTCCATACATACACCAATGCAATGATCATAAATCCTCTGTTCCAGCTCAAGTGCTTCTTGTCTCTCTACGTGTAATAATTTCTGTATCGCGATTTGACCCTCTATTACTCTATCAACATATTTTAGGTTTGTAATGATGGTATCTATCTTGGCAATCCTTCCAATCATCCCCTGACAAACCCATTTCTTTAACCCATTTTTTTGCACATACACTCTAAAATCAATAGTTTTGTTGTTTATTGGATGAATTGCTTCTTGAATAATGTATTCCTTTTTTCTCCATGTTCCTAGATAATTCCTTAGTTTGTTTGAATTGGAAATAATTATTATATTCTTATCTCGATCAATTAGTTTTAACCTCTCATGCTGATCAAACGATACTTTATAAATCCCTTCTCCCTGTGAACCATTGGATGGTTTTATATAAGCAGCTTGAAACTTTGTAATAATAGCTCTGATTTGATGTTCATCTCTCAATATTTCTGTATGGGGGAAGTAACTAGCAAATTCTTTATCTTTTTCGCATTCTGCTGCAAGATCAGCTTTTAAAAAGAAATTAGAATTGATAACCCTATTCCCCACCTTTGAGGCCAGATAATTAAAACGATTAGTATCAATGGGTACTCTTTTATATACGACATTTGGAAATGGGAATTCACCAAATATCCATTGTCCTCTTGCTGTCTGTGGGTTTGGATTATAGCAATACCCTTCGATCTTGTCAGCACCTGGAATGATACAATTTGCTGCACACACAAATACCAAGCCATTAACTTGGTGATAACGTAAGAAACGGGGTTTTAGTTTTTCTAACGACTTATAAGTCATTTCTTTTTTATCACGAAATGCCACCATCGCTATAACTGGACCAATTTCAATTTTATGATTACAAACAAGTAGTTCACAGGGTAATTCTGTTGGAAGTCCACAAGCTCCGATTAAGTAAGTTGGCAAGCATATTATATCTCCAACTAACGCTTCGTCCACCTTAATAATCATCTCTTTTTCCCAAGAACCAACCTTAACTATTTTTATTGAATCATTAATGTTATATTTATCTGAAATTTTCTTTGAAATGGTAACGGTATTAGATTGATTAAGATAGACAACTTCTATTTCCGTCACCTTCTTTCTATCCTTGTCATTTTCTTTGTCATATTTTCACTAAGAACCCTTTTTGATCATTTTATATTTCATTGACATACTTTCTATAATCCTCAGTAAATGCAACTCTTTCAGAGGTAACGTATAAGTATTCCTTTGTAGGGCGCCAAGTATGGAATTTTGAATTTTTTCTTAAAATGGCGTAATTATATCGACTGGAAGCATATATTTTAAAACCGGGCTTTTCACATCTTTGAAGGAAATCAAGGCATTCTCCCAAATTTTTATTAGGAAAGGGTAGTTTCTGTAACAACTTCTTTGTAGTAAAAATGGTTGCCCCTTGGAGGATATTCACCTCGCAATACTCCTTTCCTGGAAAACGAAGTCTAACTTCCTTTTTCTTTATTAAATACATAAAACAAGTTCTTTTTCCTACAACATCTGCATTCATTTTATGCATGGTTTCGAATGATTCATCTAAGTACTTAGGTCCGTAATAATCATCATCATCAAGTTTTGCAATATACTTATATTTCGCTTTTTCCACTCCAAAATTAAGACATTTTCCTAAAGTATCATTCTCAGGAAGTTTAAATACGGTAACCTGCTGATACTTTTTAGCTTCCATTTTCCATTTGTTTAGATCCATCATATCGTTGTTTAAAATAATGATGAGTTCTTTATTCCCCCACTGCTGTCTTTTATAATTCGCAAATACTATTGCCATACATTCATCTCTGTTTGTTGCTGTAATAACAGTAATTCCTTCTGTCTTATTCATCTGTGTTTCTTGACTCATGTTCTTCACCTTACCTTTTTGTGATGCCATAAATTAAAGAATAGGAAAAAAGCAATTTATTATTTTAAATCATATTTGAATATTCCATCTTCATATAATCGTTTCAACAAGATAAAAGAATCTAATCAAAACATAGGGAGAAATACTATGAAGATGAACAGGAATAATAAATTTCATAAACACCAAATCTTTATGAAGGACGCATATTTAAGGAATTATCTTCCTGAAACAATGCTTCTTACAAAAGAAAATCTTGTAAATATGCAAAATAAGTACAAAAAATTCGTGATAAAACCTTCGCTTGGATCTCTTGGTAAGGGCATTATTATAGTGTCCGAAGTTGGCAAAGAGAAATATGAATTATTTATTCTAAATAGAACTAAGAATATTGTTGGACAAAGAAACCTTTATACTTTTTTAAAGGGACAAGAATCCCAATCAATTCAAAGTATTGTTCAAAGATACATACCTCTAGCCACTTACACATCAAGATCAATAGATTTTAGATATATAGTACAAAGAACCGATAGTGAATGGGTTGTTACCGGAAAGTATGCAAAAGTTGCTAAAGAGGGTTATGCTGTTACGAATTTCGAATATGGATCTAGTATTCATACAGTTGAAGAGGCTTTGATAAATACGAATATAAGTGACCTTAACCTAGATGAAATTTTGGAAAATTTAGAAACCCTTACAATTTCCATTTCGAGTTGTTTATATACATATTTTCCGAGCATAAAAATATGGGGATGTGATATAGGGATCGACACTAAAGGGAATATTTGGATATTTGAAGCGAACTCTGCCCCTCAAACAAAAGGGTTTCTTGAGCTTGAAGCCTTAAAACCAATGTATAATGCAATAGAAACCTATAAAAGGAAATATAAAAGGACATGAATATATAGGAAGGTCACTAATGTTAATAGGTATTTGAGTGACCTTATTTCCCTTAATCATGAGTATTTAGTTGGGTTAAAGGACGTAACATGATTTGGTATTTCGCCTTTTGGATAATATCGGTTTAAATATTCCGAACCTGATATTAATTCATTTTTTTGTTTTTTTTTAACTCTTTGATTTTTTTCGTTTTTCTTAGCTGATTTTTCTGAAGGTGAAATACGTTGAATTGTTTCTCCAAATGTATTTCCGTATAAAAATAATGATTGATTTTTGTTTGCGAACTCCACGTTTCTTTTTTTCTTTCTATTGGATTTTAAATAATTTTGTTCTTTCAATGGTACATCATTACCTTTTCTCTCATTAGAATTGCTATTTTGTTCTTGTCTCTTTTGTAACTCTTGTTCCTGTTGTAGTTGTTGTACCTTGCTTGTTAAAGCTTTTATGTCATTTTCATTCATATTAAGAATTTCTTTATAACTGTAAATTTCTCTTTCCAGTTGATGAATTCGATTTAGATTTGATTCTTCATCATCATATATATTTTGTATTCTTGTATAAATATCCGCTATTTGGCTATCATTATGATTTTCATTATTATGAACTTG
>Ga0182739_1002896_pt1 | contig 15565 bp, 10 predicted proteins | sample eDN5th30CBELigBY_FD_128873 | JGI IMG/M metagenome (GOLD analysis project Ga0182739, IMG submission 128873) | Enriched backyard soil microbial communities from Emeryville, California, USA - eDNA 5th pass 30_C BE-Lig BY (version 2) (version 2) | ecosystem: Environmental > Terrestrial > Soil >... | reverse complement strand
CCGGGAATGATGGGGGCCACCATCACATTGACCGGCACGCCGGCTGCGCTCAGCAGGTGAATGGCCCGTAAACGGGCCGCGGGCGTGCTGGTGCGCGGCTCCATTGTGCGTGCCAGATTCGCGTTCAGTGTTGTGACACTCACATTCGCCCGGACCAGATTCTGGGTTGCCATTTCCCGCAGCACATCCAGGTCTCGCGTGATGAGCGCATTTTTTGTGATGATCCCGACCGGTTGCCGCGCTGCCAGTGCAATTTCCAGACACTGGCGAGTCAGTCGATACTGCCGCTCCGCAGGTTGATAACAGTCCGTCACTCCGGAAAACGTGATCAGTTCCGATTGCCAGCGGGGACGGCTCAAAAACTCGCTGAGTAATTCCGCAGCCCGGAGTTTCACATAAATCTTCGTCTCAAAATCAATCCCGGCATTCAGTCCCAGGTATTCATGATAGGGACGGGCATAACAATAAGCACATCCATGCAGACACCCTCGATATGGGTTGACGGAATAGCGAAACGGGATATCCGGGCTGGTATTCTCGCTGACAATTGTGCGTGAGTCGTCGATCAAATATTCAGTAGGCACAGACCGCAATTCGGCATGGAAATCGTCATCGAATTCAAGTTGCTCAAAATCGTCTTCCACCTGCACCGTGTCAAAACGATTTTGAGGCTTCAGCGAAGAACCGCGCCCCTTGGGCTGAAATGGCATTGGCTGAAATGACATTGGCTGAAACGGCATTGGTTGAAATGGTAGTTGAGCGGAACCATTGGACATCACCAGCATCCGTTTGTGAATCTGTGCGGTACAATTCCTGCTGACAGGCACGGGGCATGTTCGTTTGTACACGATGTGGGGCGGTATGTCCAGAGTTCAGCCGGACTTCTGTTCCTGTAACCCAGAGCCTGTCCAATGATCGCCACATTGCCGCACCATTTCTTCGGCGTCTTGAACGGAGCTGTTCGATTTGATTCCAGGGTGAAATTTTTCGAACTGTTTTAATGCATCCGCATAGAGATCCCATGACTGCTTGTTGTGCCCCAGTTGTTTGAGGTTAAGAGCCAGAGAGGTCTGGCTCAGCGCGCACCAGATGCGATACCGGACATCCTTGGGGAGTTGTCCAGTCAGGTCGTTCAAAATCGCCACGGATTGTTTGAGGTGGGGGAGGGCAGCAACTGGATTTTGTTTGTGATGCAGGAGCAGGCCAATTTTATATTGGGCAATCGCCTGATAACCCAGCAGTTCCGTCATTTCCGGATGGAGTCTCAATGTTTCTTCGGCCAGATGAGAGGCCTCCTGAAGCTGCTTGAATACCCAGTGGTTGACCTCCGTTGATTTCTCATCCAGCATTGTTGGGCAGTGTGCCAGAATGCGAACGCAGCCAGACCGGATCGTCAAATTCTCTGGATATTGATCCCGTAACTGATGCAGCAGCCCCAGTGCTTCATCGAGATCTTTTGAGGAGTGTGGCTGGAACTCCCGGGAAGATGCTGCACGTTCAAAAAGAGACTCCGCGAGTAAAAGCGACCGGGACACTTTGCGGTTGTCCAGTTGAACGGATTTGCGAGCCAATTCAATGGCACGGTTGAGTTGTTGAGACTTCGTTTGCTCCAGGGATGTCTGCGACGACGTTCTGTGTTCAGGCGTTCTGTGTTCAGGCGTTCCCTTCATCAGGCATTTGCGAAATAGATGTAGCGGCTCCAGCACTTTTTGCTGTTTCGCCAGGCCATAGGTCGCAAGAGCCATGTCATAGACAATGCTCTCCGAGTCCGAGATGCGGCCGATCTGTTCGAAGTGTCTCAAGGACTGTTCGCGAAGACGTTGGGCCTGCGGGAATCGGAATTGGAAATCGTAAACAATTGACAGGTCATTATCGACGCGGATCTTTTGAATCAAGTCGGTCTCCGCGAGGTGATTTTGGCGAGATTCTTTGGAAAATGCTCCTTGTGAGTCAACTTCTTTGGCGTAGAAAAAAGCGCGTTCTGCCTCCTCCAGATGTCCTGTGAAGCGAAGCCATCTGCCGACACGCTGGCGCATCTGAATCACCACCAGTGCCTGGTCTGGATCGTCGAGAATCGCCTGTTCAACAGTCGTCAAATGTGGCAGAACCTGATTCAGACGCATTGTCGAATCAGTCGGTGGACTTTCTGTACCTGAAGAGTTCGGGGGAGGAATCTCTTCGTTTTCCAGTTGGTCCATCCACAGAGACCTGGGGCCGAAGTCTCTCTCGTTGGCCCACGAAGAAGAGTAAAGCAGAGTATCGAACGCAAAAAAAGTTCCGGCCAGACGCCGGTTCTGGTTTTCCAGATGCGCGTTCAAATGTGAAATGTTGAGATAGCTGATTGTTAAAATCAGGATGGTGCTGGAGATCATTCCACACAAGAGCAGGCATGCGGCTGCCAGCGCGGGATTGCGTCGAATCCATTTTCGGAGTCGACGTCGTCGCGTCTCACGGCAGGCCAGAATCGGTCGGTCCTCAATGAAACGCTGTAAGTCTTCAGCAAGCTCCCCAGCGTGATGATAACGATTCTCGGCAGACAAGGCGGTTGCTTTTGTGAGGATCTCCTGCAATTCGGCAGGGGGGCCGCTGTCGCGCTTCCATCTGGTCTTCCTTGAACTGGTCTTCCTTGAAGAAGTGCCGTCTGATCTCCCGCGGGCAGCGGCAAGGACCAGACCCTCCTCAAGAAGTTTTTTTAATGTGACGCCCAGGCTGTATATGTCACTCCGCGCATCACAATATCCGTGCAATTGCTCTGGCGCAAGATATTTCCTGGTTCCTCCTGCAGGGTCGAGATCCGGTGTTCCGGGAAGGGTCAGATGTGCCAATCCAAAATCCGTCACCCAGGCCGTCCCATGGCGATCGATGATCAGATTAGATAACTTGACATCCCGGTGAATGATGTGCAACTTGTGGGCATGGTCCAGCGCGGAGGCAATTTGAATTCCCAGCCGTGCCACCCAGCGGGCAAAATCATTCGATTGAGTGAAACGCGGAAGCTGGTTCTGCTGCAATAACTGATCGAGACTTCGCCCCTCGATCAACTGCATGGCAAAGTAATAAAATCCATCGTGGCAACCGGACCCATAAACCGGAACGATGTTGGTGTGATGCAGCCGGGCAGCGATTCTGGCCTCTTGTTCGAACCGGGAAATGTCCGCATCACTGACCAGTTTTCTCGGCAGCATTTTGACAGCAACACGTCGTCCCAGAGAAACCTGTAGGGCTTCAAACACGATCCCCATGCCGCCCCGGCCAATTTCCCTGATCACCTGAAAATCACCCAGATGGCTGACTTGGCTGCCTCCCAGCGTGATCCGACCGTCCGATGGCCGGCAAGCAGCCAGTTTCATCTCTTCCAGCGCCAACAGCGTGGGAAAGAGTTCCAGGATTTCCTGCCGGAGGTCGGCGTGTCTGTTCGCAAATTGCTCGAGATTGGGGCAGGCTCCTCGCCGGGCAAGATCGACAAACTCTTCTGCCAGTTCGAACAATCTCGATACCGGCTCTTCTTCGAATTCACTATCCTGTTCCATTACCGATCGTTCGTTATCGCAGAGGATGAGAGTCGCCCGGAAGATCCATCGATGCCATTTGACCCGGGGAAGTCGGTAATTCTGCTCGAATTTCAGCAATCTTGCGTCTCAGGCGGTCGATGGCCCGAATATAGCGGAGGCTGACGGCTTGTTCGCTCAGATTCAGCAGGGACGCCATCTCGATATTGGTCAACTCTTCGAAGTGGCGGAGCGTAATCACTTCCCGATCGTTCGGGCTCAGAGATTCGATGGCCTGTTGGACCTTCGCCAGCATCTCATTACGCATGGCCCGTTGACTGGGACTGGTAATGGACGCCATGAATTCTTCATTCATATGGGCGGCTTGATCCCAAAAGTCGACGGATCGCTCGCGGACAACCGTCCGCTTCTGGGCGTAATGAAAGCGGTGCATATTCTGAAGCGTCTGGAGCGCCACGATACGAATCCAGAGAAAGAACGACGGGAACGCGGCTGGAGAATATGCGGAAAACCTTTGCCAGGCTGCGATATAAACCTCTTGCAGAAGATCATCTGGATCGACGCGGGCTCCCACCTGAGAACTCAGGTGAAACCGTAACAGATTCCACAATCGCTCACGGCACTCTGCAAAAAGTGCGGCATATTCCGTGGCATCGATCTCTTCGTGCGGCTGCCCTTCCGCACAGGGCTGAGGGACGGAACCGGATGTTTCCATTCAGTCCTCCTGGCAACAGCGGTTGGATGCCCGCTTCTTTTTTTAGAAAATTTGTGGATCCTCCAGGTTGGTTGGTGTATCCGATTCATAGAGGATCACCATCTCTCGTCAGCCTTTCAAAATACGAGGTTCACTCACAAAAGGCAAGGAATAGGGGCTTCGTTGGTCCCGTTCAGAGATGATGGACATTTTCACGTTGCGAACACACCTCCCGGACAAGGAAATTTCCTGACCACGAGTAAGTTCGCCGTAAGTTTTGTCGGGGCTCCTTGAAACCTCAAGTCCCGACAGATCCGTGCGACCCGGAAACCCCCGGGTCTTGGCAACTGGAGTGACTCACATGCCGATCCGGACCGTTTCCATTCGTTGCAAGTCGACGAAGCGCCCCGCATTTACGTTAATCGAATTGCTGGTCGTAATTGCAATTATTGCGATTCTGATTTCATTGCTCTTGCCGGCGGTCCAGCAGGCCCGGGAGGCCGCCCGCCGCAGTCAGTGCAAGAACAATCTCAAGCAACTTGGGCTGGCCCTCCATAATTATCACAGTACACATGGCTGTTTTCCTCCTGGCCTGGTGGCGCGGACGCGAGGTGCCGGGATTGATGGTTTGTCCTGGAGCTGGCTGTCGATGATCTTGCCGTTTGTTGATCAAGCGCCGCTTTACGAGAAATTGCGAGTGGGGGATGGCCAGCCGCCTTGTGGAGAGAACAACCCCACGGACCCGCGGCTGCCGCTGATTGGAACGACGATCCCCATGTTTCGTTGTCCGTCCGATATTGGTCCCGATCGGTATACGCGCGATGTCGTAACGAACGGCAAGGCCTACGATCCCATCATTGGTCTGATCACGGATGCCGCCTTGACGAACTACGTCGGGTCGATGAGAAGTTGCAGCCCTCCGGGCTATAATGAGCTTCCTAGTACAGACTTGTCGCTCCCGCAGGCAGGAATTTTCTGGATCAACTCCCGGACTCGAATTCGGGATATCACGGATGGGACGTCCAATACGATCATCACGGGAGAGCGAGGCTGGACGCTGAAGGACATTCCCACTCCGGTCTGGGCTGGAACCTGGGTCGGCGGCGTACGATCCAACGACGAATCCCGTGCGGCCCGGTCTTGTCTGTTCGGTCCGCGACAGGGGATCAATGCTGGAACCCGCACGGATGATACTTTGACCAGTTGGCATACCGGCGGGGTGCAGGTGGGGATGGCGGACGGATCTGTCCGATTTCTCTCAGAAAACATTGACCACTTCCGAGGGGTCTGTTCCGATAACGATCCCAGCTGCGGGGAAAAATACCTACGTGCCATTGATACTGTCGACAGCCTGTTTGAATACCTGATTGCGGTTCAGGATGGACACGTGGTGGGACAATTTTAGAGCGTTTTTGTAAATCTTGTGGCGGACTTGCCTCGCGGCATTCAGTCTTTCATCAAGTGAAGCCTCATCGACGCGGGCACATGATAGACCAAACTGGTCTAGAACAAGAGCGCACTCGTCTCTGAAAACACAGCACGACATACGGCACGAAAATAGGGTCCGTTCATGGCATTTCAAGGTTTTCTTTGGCGCACCGCGGCCTGCGGGATCGTTCTGGGAACGAGTTTCGGCTGTCATCGGGCTGATCGTCCACCAATGGGAAAAGTTTCCGGCGTAGTCACTCTCAACGGAGAGCCGATGCCTGGTGTGGCTGTGATCTTTCGCCCCTCCGCAGGAGGACGACAATCCACAGATCGCACCGACGAAGCAGGAACATACACGCTCCACTATTTCGAAAACGAACCGGGATGTGCCGTCGGCGAACATGAAGTCTACTTATCGACTGCGATCCCCGAAGACGAACCGGGAGGGCCGCAACCGGAACGGGTTCCTGCCGAATATCGTGGACGCGGAAAACTCCAGGCCGAGGTTCATGCGGGGCGGAATGAAATTGATTTGAAACTCGGTCAGCCAGGCGAGACCGTCTCGATCCGGGAATAAGGCACCGAAGTTGCAAATTGAGAAGCGGTGTCGAAACGATCTCACTTTCCGGTTCTCTCACACAGCAGGCATCACGGGACGGCCACAGCAGTAGCCTGTAAACTACTTAGCGCATGTGCAGGCAGAGGAATGCCGGCGCTGATGCACGCATCGATCGTCTTTTTCTTCTGGCAGCCGTGAGAGTCCCACCAGTCAGCGGCATCATCGCGATTCCAACTGCCAGCATCACGGCATTCCAGGAGTGCCTCACGCAGCAATTGTACGTTTTCAAAACGATCGTCCGCCTGTTTTTCGAGACAGCGCAAGATCACTGCTTCCAGGTCGGATGGGACATCCGGAAAGATTTGTGATGGCAGTGAAACAGGCTGGGTGGCATGGGCCAGAATTAACTTGACAGCTCTGGTTTCCGTAAATGGTGGGCGTCCCGTTAAGAGATGATAAGCCACGCATCCCAGGGCATAGATATCGCTACGAACATCGACCTGATCCCCGCGGGCCTGCTCGGGTGACATATATAATGGTGACCCGGTCACGGTCCCATCCTGCGTCAGTCGCATGTCGGCATCTGTCTCCAGAGATCGGACCAGGCCGAAGTCCAGCAACTTTGCGACATCGTGTGTTCCGCCACGCTTGGCTGCGAAGATATTCGCAGGCTTAATATCTCGATGAACTAATTCCTGCTGATGGGCTTCGGAAAGTGCATCACAAGTCTGAGCTAACAGATGAATAATCCGACCCGGCGGCAGTGGACCATGCATGTCCACAATCTGCTCCAGGCTCATTCCCGGCAGATATTCCATGACATAGTAAAATGTTCCATCCTCTGTGCGGCCAAAATCGAAGATCTCCACTGTGTTCCAGTGCGTCAGCCGCGCGGTTGCCTGAACTTCCTGTTCGAAACGGGCCAACGTCCCCGGGTCTCCAGCTTTCTCGGGACGAATCAACTTGATTGCACAAGGACGCTTGAGCATGACATGTTCGGCCAGATAGACCTCCCCCATCCCTCCTCGTCCCAGCAACTGCTTCAGGCGATATTGCCCCAGTTGTTCTGCTTCATAAACCTGCGTCCGTAATCCTCGAATCAATCGAACTCCCCAAACGGCAATGGCGGTCACAAACAGCATGGCCATCGTGGCATCCAGAAAGACATGGTGGAAATCCGTGGTGTCCTCGATCAGCATCGCCACATTGGAAGAGGTCTTCCACGCCAGCAGATACACCAGCAGCGGCCCCAGCGCCATGGGAGCCACCATCGTCAAAGCCCGTTTCCAGGTATTAGGGATGAACAGGGCGTATGTAAAAATCAAGATGATCCAGGGGGGAGTCAGTTGTGCCAGATATCCCTGCGAAGCTGTGTACAGAACCTGACGATACCCTTTCACCACGAATAGCAGAGCAGATGAGCCGAAAATCAACAATTCCACTGCGCGCAGGCGGGAGAGAAACAACTGGCATTTTGAGCACAAGCGATAAGCGATGATGCCCATCATCGCGGTCACTCCGGCAAAAAAGAACTGATGCAGCGAATCGGCCCCGGTAGTAATACGGCTGGCCGGTAGCAATAACGCTTTCACCAGAAATGCGGTGTAACCAAAAAACAGGACCAGCGAAGCCTGACGCAAACGCCCCTGCAGCAGGCGGTTGGTCTCGGTGCTGAAATCTGTTTTGCTCCCCTGTAGAAGTGCGACAGGTTTTGCCGGCTGTTGGGCCGGTTTTTCTGCCCCTTTCACCGGAATGACCAGCGTTTGTTGCAGGGAGTCGATCGATTCGTTCGTCACCATGGTCATCACTTCGCTTCAGAAATTGCTTGAGAACATCATAGGCGCTTGGTCTCTTGACGTCATCATTTTCATGAGATTCTTCCCATGTTTCCTCCACTCAAAAAGAGTAACATGTGTTCAGATCAGGCGATTGGAATAGGAATGGCCGACTGATTCATCAGACGGGAGGCGATTGTGAGGCAGGAATTCCTGGACAATGAGGCGAGTGAATCGTCTGGAGATCAATCTATGAAAGTCGAGACCCCCACCTGGGTGCCCATCATGCTACGGCTGGCAGGAATCTACAATCTTTTGTGGGGACTTTGGGTTGTTTTGGACCCGGTGGGTTCGTTGCAGGTCTGCGGATATCCCCAGCAAATCCCATACCCACAACTCTGGCAATGTCTCGGCATGATTGTGGGAGTGTACGGGATTGGGTATTGGATGGCCGCATCCAATCCGGTTCGTCACTGGTTGATTGTGTTGATCGGGCTTTTGGGGAAAGTTCTGGGCCCTTTAGGATTTATGATTTATTATGCTCAGGGAACGCTTCCACTGTCGGCTGGAAAACTCTGCATTTTCAACGATCTGATCTGGTGGCTTCCGTTTACTGGGGTTTTATGGACCGTTTTGCGGGCAGAGGCTGCTGCAACAGAGCAACCAGATCGGACGTTTGATGATGTTCTCCGCAATATCCCGGGGAATACCGGTCAGACTCTGATGAAACTTTCGACAGGGCAACCGCTCCTGGTCGTTTTTCTGCGCCACGCAGGATGTTCATTCTGTCGCGAGGCGCTGGCAGATATATCTCAGGTTCGCACACAGATTGAAGAAGGTGGGACGCGGATTGCTTTGATTCACATGAGCTCGGATGCTCGCGCCCGGGAGTTTTTTAACACCTACAGCTTGGCGGATCTCCCTCGTTTCAGCGATCCGGAACAAGTTCTGTACCGCGCCTTCGATCTTAAAAACGGCACCTTTTCACAACTTCTGGGCCCCCGGGTCTTTTTTGCGGGCTTTCAGGCAGCCATTCTTCGTCGGCATGGTTTCGGACGTATCGAAGGGAATGGCCTGCGCATGCCGGGAGTTTTCCTGCTGCGAGATGGAAAAATCCTGGTCGCCAATCGACTTCATACCGCAGCAGAACGTCCCGACTATCAACAGTTCGCCTGTCCTGCTGATCCTCAACACTCGGCCCCACTTCCGTCATAATCATTGCTCGTGCTGTCCCCGCAGCTTGGGTCAGTTTCTCGCGACTCCGTTCCATTGTTGCTTCCCCGGTACTTTCTCTCACGCGAAAGCTGAACTGCGATAGACAACGGCCCTGTCAACGTTGAAGATTGTGCGGATGAGAACGCAAGCCCTGAAAACAACGTTGTTTATGCTCTGATTGACCCTGAATTCAGACTCTGGCATGCACGGCTCGATGTTCATGGAAGATCAAACCTGTGGAACTCCTACTTGTAGAAATCGCCGCCAACAGAGTCAATATTGTGTAATCAACATGATTTTGTGTGATCACTGGGATTTGAGGTTCATTGAGGTTCATCATTGTGAAAACGTCCCTCACTGTTGGGCATTGTGGTTTGATTCCTTCATTTTTTTGACGCTGACAATAACATGAGAACATGAGGGTCGATTGTCCGATGACCGACTTCCCTTCAATCCCCGACTGGTTGACGCAGTTGCAGGCGGGCGATGCGAATGCGATTCAAGAGGTCTGGGCAGCCTTTGCTGAAAAGCTGCTGAGCGTTGCGACAAGCAGTTTGCAGAGTTCCACTCGGGGACATGCGACGGATGGAGAAGATGTCCTCGTCAGCGTCTTTGAGAGTGTCTGGGAAGCATCTCGTAAAGGACGTTTGAAAGACATTAAAAATATTGACGAACTGTTGTGGCTGTTGCTGGCCATGACCCGTCGCAAGTGCATCGATCACACTCGCCGTAATAACGCCATTCGCCGTGGCGGGGGACGGCAGATTTATTCTCTGAATGACGCGGAGGCATTTTTCGCGGAAATCGTCATCACTCCTCCTGACCCTCGGTATGCGCTCGATTTCAACGAGCACTATTTATGGATTCTGGACCAATTACCCGGCGAGATACTCAAAGAAATTACGGTTAGAAGAATAGAAGGGAATTCGACCGACGAAATTGCTGCGGATCTGCGGATTGCTCCCTCCACAGTACAACGCAAGCTCAAAATTATTCGCAGAATATTTAAAGAGAAACTGCAAAATGGCTAATCCTTCCGACTCTTCCGAAGCCATCAGATTTGATGATCTCCGTGCAAATCTGGACATCGCATTGCAGATTGACTCTGTGTGCGATGAGTTCGAGTCGCGATGGAAGCAAGGGGACCGGCCGGATCTCGAGGACTATCTGCAGTCCACAACGTTCCCCCGGCAAACGTTGTTTGTCGAACTGGTCATGATCGACATCAACTATCGGAGTCAGGCTGGTGAGGCTCCCACTCTCGAGGAATATGCATCTCGTTTCCCGCATCTGGGCCACACACTGGACGGCATCACGGTCCCCGTTTCTCAATCGAAAGAGACCTCCTCTTCAATTTCCGTGAGCGTTTCGAACTTTCCAAAACTGGGAAAGTTCGAGCTCGTCGAAAAGATTGGGGAAGGGTCATTTGGACTGGTCTGGAAAGCCCGTGACACGCAACTCAGACGCTGGGTGGCACTCAAACAGTTTCGGGAATCGATGTCGGAGTTCTCACAGAAGCTCCTGCTCCGCGAAGCCCGAGCCGTGGCCCAGATCGAACATCCCAATGTTGTGCGGATTCACGAAGTCGGCACGCTCGAAGAACAGAACTATGTGACTTTCGAATTCGCCCCGGGTGGGAACCTGGCACAATGGATCAGAAAACAGATTGATGCAGAAGGGCAAATGACTTTGAGCCCGACCACTGCCGCTGAGATCGCAATTCAACTGACACGGGGCCTGCAGGCAATTCATCAGCACAAGATGATTCACCGGGATCTCAAATCCAGCAACATCCTGCTGGATGAACACGGGGTTCCCAAAATTGCGGACTTCGGACTGGCCCAGCACCGGGAATCGCTCACGACGCTGGGCGGAGATGGCGTTTTTCTAGGAACCATCCCCTATATGAGTCCAGAGCAATGCCATGGCAGCAAGCTCATCACGGAACAGAGCGACCTCTACTCCCTGGGAATCATTCTGTACGAACTGCTCACCGGTCGTCGTCCCTTTCAGGGATCACGTTTCGAGATGATCCAGAAAATCCAGAAAGAAGCCCCTGTTCCCCCACAGCAACTCAACCCAGACGTTCCTGCTTCACTGGCAAACATCTGCCTGCGGGCCATTGCCAAAGCCCCCCAGGACCGGTATCGGTCGGCGGACCAGATGCGAATGGATCTGGAAGCATTTCTCGAGGGCAAGACCATTGCTCGGGCTGGCCCGTCCTTGCTCGCCCATCTCCGCCGAAATCTGCGTGCGCACTGGTTGACGATGACTTCGGTGATGGTTCTGATCGCGGGCTCGGGAGCATTTTGGGGAGCCTCCATGATCGCCCTGAAAGATGGCAAAAAAACTGTCAGATTTACCACTCAGCCACCGGGGGCCAAAGTCGCATTCATTCCGCTGGACCCGGTCTCCGGCTTTCCCCAACCGGAACAGATTGTCCATGCCTGGGGAACCTCACCCGTACAGGTCCGGCTTCCACCCGGAGATTATCTGGTGGAAGCATATTTCCAAGGGCCGGACGCCCCCTTTCACGAAGTCTATCGCCACGTTCCCCTTGATAATGAATTGTTGAACGGCACATTAGGGACGTTTTATGGCGGCTGGAAACGAGATCAGGAACACCCTGACATCATCACGCTGTTTCCCGCCAAAATCCCGCCTCGTTCCATCACTTCCGAGATGGCTTTTGTTCCTCCGGCAGAGACGTACCGGGCGGGCAGGGAAGGGATGGATCGGTCAAAAGTACATACGCGGTCGGGCCCCGCATTCTATATGGACGCCATGGAAGTTTCACTGGCGACATATCAGGACATGTTTCATAACCCGGGCGATCCAGATGCTTCATGGATTGCCCCGCCCACCCGTCAGCATGCTTTCACGACAAAATGGCCCATGGCAGTCTGGATGGCGGAGAGAATGGGAAAGCGGTTACCGGAAGGGTATGAATACGAGCGAGCTGCCACGCGAAATGGAACCCAGAATTACTCCTGGGGCAACAGCCTGCCCGCCGAAGCCAGCCAGGAAACAGCGTTCCAGCCAGTCGGCTTTCCCCGTTTTGATCGCATTGATTATGACCAGCCTATTTACGGACTTTGCTCAAACGTGGCGGAATGGACGATGTCACGCGTTGCCGGATTAAGAACAACGGCAACAGGGCATCCGCTGGGAAGGCTTTCCGATCTGAATACCTTAAAGCAGATCATCATTCGGGGGGGAAGCGATCAAATTGTCAGGGGCGATCCAGCGATCGATGAAGTCCATCGTGATCCACGCCATTTCACACATGTAAAAATGACTTCCGTTCTGCCCGGACTGGGATTCCGTTGCGTCCGCAGTTCCGGCCCAAGACTCACTCCCGAAGACTTCGACCGCCCGCTGGATGAAAAATAGAACGGGACCACTGGATTCCATCAACTCGATATCCCTGAACATCTTTTCTGGCGCCGGGTCAGTCAAACGTGCAAACTTGCCGTGTGAGACCAGTCTGGTTTCTCATGGGCACGCGTCGAAAGGGGTTCACTTGTGAAAGACTGAAAGCCGTGAGGCCCAGTGCCCCGGCTGAGAATGTCATCAGCTCTATGTTCTTGCGATGAGCAGTTCTTCTGAATGATTCGCCAATCGCAGGCCATCTGTTCTCTTTGAGAAGTAGCGTTCGGTCAGGCTTGATGCCGAGACGTGTTCCACTTCCCGAAACCCGGCTGCGCTGGCCATCGCAAGGATTTCTGCGGGCATAAAGAAGCTGAGAAAGGGGGTTCCACTGGCCTGTGCCCCTGCCACGGCCCGCTGCAGCCATGGGCGAATTTCAGAGTCTGCAAATTCCAGTGGGAGCAGAAACGACATCACAAGCGTCGAGCCCATTGCGAGCGATGCAACCTGACGGAGAGTGGCCAGAATCGCCTCATTGGTGAGATACATGCTCACGCCGGAGGAAGCCACAACGGCTGGCTGGCCGGTTTTGAATCCAGCATCTGCAAGCTGATTCCACCAGTCCTCGCCTGCCTCAAAATCGACCGGAACAAACCGCAACCGTTCCGGAATCCCCCACCCCAGTTCAATCAGCCGTTGGCGTTTCCAGCGCTGAGGAGCAGGCCGATCGATCTCAAAAATATTCATGTGAGAGGCAATCTCCGGCCTGCGCTGGGCGAACGTCTCCAGCCCCGCTCCGAGAATGACATACTGTTTGAGTCCGTCTGCCGCCTGTTCGACAACCAGATCCTCGATGAAGCGCGCACGAGCGACGATGGATGCTCGAAAGAGTCGTGTTCCAACGGGATCCATATCCGGACGCTGACGCCAGCTTTCATCGGGATCTGCAAGTTGCAGGGCCAATTCATCTTCAAGGACGTGCGGCGGGGGATCGATCTGGACGTGCATAGCGCGCCACAAGCCGACTCTCACGGCAGTGCTGTCTGGAGCCACATTTCGTTGTTCGGACATGGCGTTCTCTTTCTGTTGCTCGTTTTATCACCGACAGACGTATCTCCTCGCAAGCCTGTCAGCCTGGCGCAAGAAATCAGTCTCCTCCAGCCAATTCAATCTTACTGAAATCTGCCTCCATTCCTTCCACACAGAGCAGCAGGCTATTATGTTGGCGAGACTTTTTCAGTGACAGCGTCTCCAGGTTTGGCAGTCTGGTCCAGCGTGACGAGACAGGAAGAGAGGAAAGTCCATGCCCGATGCTTCCGATCTTTCCTGTTGCCCTTTCCCCTCTCCTCTTTTCCATTTTTACCATGAATCTCCCCATGCCCACTGAGCAGCAATCCCCCCTCATGAATGTGGACCATGGTGAACTGCCAATGTGGCGGGTCGCGGATCTGCCGGAACCGCTTCCTTATTCCATCGGAAATGTCTTCCGCACGATTGGCCCAGGAGCAATCTTGCTGGCGGGTTCGATCGGGGGAGGGGAGTGGATCGTCGGCCCGTTAATGGCAGTGAAATACGGGACTGGAATCCTCTGGATTGCCACCGTTGGGATCCTGCTACAGACCATTTTCAATCTGGAAGCGGTCCGGTACACGCTGTATACAGGTGAGCCCATTCTTACGGGAGTCATGCGGCTCAAGCCCGGCCCCAGATTCTGGGGACCGTTTTATATCCTGGCAGGAATCGCACAGCTCGCGACCCCCGCCATTGCAGCAGGCTGTGCAACCGTGCTGTTTGCCGCGTTCGCAGGTCGGATGCCGATGGCCACCGATCAATCCCAGGTGACCGCCATTGGCATGGGGGTGGTGCTGATTTGCGCGGTATTGCTGATGTCTGGCAAAACCATCGAGAAATTGCTGGAAAAGCTCTCCTGGGCCATGATCCTGTTTATCTTCGCTTTTTTGATCGCGGTGAATCTCTGCTGTGTCTCCACGCAGACATCTCAGAAAACCCTGTTGGGATTCATTTCTTATCAGCCACTGCCTAAAGATATCAATCTGCTGCTTCTGGGACTGTTCGCCGCGACAGCAGGCTCCGGAGGGCTGGGCAATCTGGCCATTTCCAACTGGTTCCGCGACAAGGGATTTGGCATGGGGGGACGTGTCGGCAGCATCGGCGGAGCATTTGCAGAAGGAGAATCCCGGGTGGAACCGATCGGCTACATGTTCCCGGTGAATTCAGAAAATCTGCGCCGCTGGAAAACCTGGTGGAGCTATGCCCGGTTGGATCAGCAGGCACTCTGGGCAGTGGGATGTGTCGTGGGAATGTATCTGAACGTTAATTTAGCATTGGCGATTATCCCCCCCGGGATCGACCTTCCCGGATATTCCTCCGGAACATTTCAGGCGCACTATCTGAACGAACGCTTCTGGGACGGCCTGTGGATGCTGACGCTCATCAACGGTTTCTGGATTCTGTTTTCCACTCACCTGGGCAATACGGACGGTCTGGTCCGTACGGTGACGGATATCCTCTGGGCAGCCTCTCCGCGCACACAGAAAATCTCAGCCAGCCGCATCTATCTGATCTTCCTGATCATCCTGACAGCCTGGGCTCTGTATTCGATCCGTCTGGGAAATGCGCTGGACCTGTTCAAGATTCTGGGAACCATTGCCAGTCCGATCATGTCGCTGGCTGCGCTGCAGATGCTGCGAATCAATACCCGGTTCCTGCCGCCGGAGATTCGTCCGACCTGGTTTCGCCGAATCATGCTGCTGCTCTGTTCCCTGTTTTATGGCGCCATCTCCGTGGCACTGTTCACACAACTGATCCGCGATTATTTGACCTGAAGCGTTCAGGAAGTTTTCGCAAGGTGCCGGGATTGGGATCATGATTTTCGCGTGTCTCCATTGGCCCTCCCCAGGCCGATACGGAGTGGATGCGTTCCAACTTTCCAACCGGCGGCAAACGATAGACCAGTTTGGTCTCTCATGTGCCCGCGTCGAAAAGGTTTCACTTG
>Ga0182739_1002895_pt1 | contig 15569 bp, 15 predicted proteins | sample eDN5th30CBELigBY_FD_128873 | JGI IMG/M metagenome (GOLD analysis project Ga0182739, IMG submission 128873) | Enriched backyard soil microbial communities from Emeryville, California, USA - eDNA 5th pass 30_C BE-Lig BY (version 2) (version 2) | ecosystem: Environmental > Terrestrial > Soil >... | reverse complement strand
GCCTGGCCGCCCTGGCGCTGCTGATCATCGTGGCGCCGGTGGTGATCGTGCTGACGACCTCCTTCACCGAGGGGCGCTCGCTCAAGTTCCCGCCGACCGGCTTCTCCCTGCAATGGTACGAAGCGTTGTTCGACCCCTCGCAGTCGAGACAGATCCACCGCGCCGTGTACAACTCGCTCGAGGTGGCCGCCTGGTCGACCGGCTTCGGCATGCTGTTCGGCAGCATGGCGTCGCTTGGGCTGGCGCGTAACCGCCACAGGCTAGCGCGCATGGCCGACGGGCTCTTCATGTCGCCGCTGGTCCTGCCCGGCCTCACCTTCGGCCTGGCGGCGCTGATGTATTTCACCCTGATCGGCCTCCGGCCGTCCCTGAACCTCATCATCGCCGGCCATATGATCGTGACCGTGCCGTTCATCATCCGAACGACATCCGCAAGCATCTCCCAGCTCGATCCCGCGCTGAACGATTCCTCGCAGAGCCTGGGCGCGAGCTGGTTCTACACGCTGCGCCGCGTGACCCTGCCGCTGATCGCGCCCGGCATCTTCGCCGGCGCGTTCCTGGCCTTCATGGCCTCGATCGATAATGTGCCGGTGTCGCTGTTCCTCTCGACGGCGCGCACCGACATGCTGCCCATCCGCATGTGGGGCATGATGGAATCGACCCTCGATCCGCGCATCGCTGCCGTGTCGGGCGTGTTGATCACGGCGGCCTTCCTGTTGATGCTGATCATGGAATGGACGGTGGGACTGACCCGCCGCATGCGCGACTGACGAGGACCCGCCAATGGAACTGATCCCCGAGCCCCTCACCAAAGAAGCGTTCGCTCCGTTCGGCGACGTGATCGACGTGCCCGACGTTCCGGGGCGCACCTACTACGAGGATGCACTCGGCAACCTGCGTCCGACCGCGCATGCGAGCCTCTCGGTCAGCCTGAAGGCAGAGACGCCGGACCGGCCTCTGCACAGCGACTATCTAGAGCGCCACGAATTCTCCTCCCAGACCTTCATGCCGCTCGACGTAAGCCGCTACCTGATCGTCGTTGCGCCGCACGCCGCCACGGGCGGTCCCGACGCAAGCGGGATGAAAGCCTTCATCGCCACCGGCAAGCAGGGCGTCACTTACCAGCCCGACACGTGGCATCACGGCCTGACCGTGCTCGACCGGCCGGGTCGCTTCGCCGTGTTCATGTGGCGCGACGGCGGCAAGGGCGACGAGGAATTCGTGCCGGTGCCGCCCTTCACTGTCCGCATCCCCTGATCCGGAGCCCGACGATGCAATACGAGGTCCGCCGCGATTTCATCGGCTATGGTGCCAACCCGCCTGATCCGAAATGGCCCGACGGCGCCCGCATCGCCGTCAACTTCGTCATGAACTACGAGGAAGGCTCGGAGCCCTCCATCCAGGACGGCGAAGGCCATACCGAGATCGGCCTGAGCGACGCGAGTCGCATGGGACAGTCCATCCACGGTCGCGACCTCGCCGCCGAAGGCCTGTTCGAATATGGCAGCCGGGTCGGCTTCTGGCGGCTGATGCGGCTCTTCCAGGAGCGCGGCCTGCCGATGACCATCTTCGGCTGCGGCCTGGCGATGGAGCGCAATCCCGAAGCCTCGGCCGCCATCGCCAAGTCGGGCTTCGACGTCTGCTCGCATGGCTGGCGCTGGATCAAGCATTACGAGCTCGACGAGGCCACGGAGCGCGAGCATATCCGCAAGGCCATCGCCGCCATCCAGAAGATGACCGGCGAGCGGCCACTCGGTTGGTACTGCCGCTACGGACCCGGTGTGAACACGCGCCGCCTCGTCGTGGAAGAGGGCGGCTTCCTCTACGACAGCGACTATTACGGCGAGGAGCTGCCCTTCTGGGTTACCGTCGACGGCAAGCCGCAGCTCGTCGTGCCGTACTCCGTCACCAACAATGACGGTCAGTTCGGCGCCTCCATCGGCACGTCGGACCAGTGGTTCTCGTTCGTGCGCGACGCCTTCGACATGCTTTACCGCGAGGGCGCGACGCAGCCCAAGATGATGTCGATCGGCCTGCACATGCGCCTGATCGGCCATCCCGCACGCGCCGTCGGCTTGCAACGCCTGCTCGATCACATCCAGAAGCATGAGGGTGTCTGGGTGACCCGCCGCCTCGACATCGCCCGCCACTGGATCAAGACCCATCCCTATCCGGGCAGGGGCCTGAATGAGTAATATCGCGCGTCATGGCAGACCAGATCATCGTGGTGCGCGACTGGAAGCAGACCGAGGCAGCGCTGCTGGCCGCGCGCGCGGCGGGCTCGGCGCCGGTCCTGCTGACGCCTGAAGATGCCGCCTCCTTCTACGGAGCAGGATATCTCGGTGCCCTGCAGGAGCGGGCACGAGAGGAGTTTCCGGACGTGGCCTTCACGCTGATCGTCGATTGCGGCGACGCGCCGGGCTATGCGCTGGCCTGCCTGCGCGCGGGAGTACGCGCCCTGTCGTTGCGTACCTGGAACGACAAGATTGCCGACATCGCCCGTCAGATGGGGGCCGAACTGGTGAGGAGACCTGCATGAGCTGGCAACCGAAACGCGACCTGATCGGCTATGGCGCCAATCCGCCCGATCCGAAATGGCCGGGTGGCGCGCGCATCGCGATCAACTTCGTCGTCAACTTCGAGGAAGGTTCGGAGCCGTCGGTGCAGGACGGCGAGGGCTACACCGAGACCGGCCTCACCGAATCGAGCACCTCCTCGCAAGGGCTGAAGGGTCGCGACCTCGCCGGCGAGGGCATGTTCGAATATGGTAGCCGGGTCGGGTTCTGGCGCATCCACCGCGCCTTCCAGGAACGCGGCATGCCGCTCACCGTGTTCGGCTGCGCGCTGGCGCTGGAGCGCAATCTGCCGGCCGCGGAAGCCATTCGGGCCGCCGGCTGGGATGTCTGCTGCCATGGCTGGCGCTGGGTCCGCCACTTCCAGCTTTCCGAAGCCGAGGAGCGCGAGCACATCCGGAAGGCCATCAAGTCGCTGGAGCAGACGGTCGGCGAGCGGCCGGCCGGCTGGTACTGCCGCTATGGACCCAGCGTGAACACGCGCCGCCTGCTGATCGAAGAAGGCGGCTTCACCTACGACAGCGACTATTACGGCGAAGAACTGCCCTTCTGGCAGACGGTCGAGGGCAAGCCACACCTCATCGTCCCCTATTCACTGACCAACAATGACGGCAAGTACGCCGCCGGCATGGTCCACTCGGAGCAATGGTTCGCCCTGGTGAAGGACGCGTTCGACGTCCTCTACAAGGAAGGCGCCACCCAGCCCAAGATGATGTCGGTCGGCCTGCACCAGCGCCTGATCGGCCATCCCGCCCGCATGGCCGGCCTCTGGCGCTTCCTCGACTACGTGCAGAAGCACGAGGGCGTCTGGGTCACCAAGCGCCTCGACGTCGCGAAACACTGGATCGCAACGCACCCGTATCCCGGGAAGGGCCTCAACGAGTAGGGCTCAGACCTTCGCGCGCCCGGCAACCATGCGGACCTTGCCGGGCGACGCGAACCAGATCGAGGCGGCGCCCAGGACGCTGAACGCCAGCGCCACGATGAAGGCCAGGCGATAGGCGCCCTCGTAATCGTAGAGCACGCCGGTGATCCATGGGCCCGCGGCGCCGCCGGCCAGCAGTGAGACCATGATGATGCTGAAGATCGATCCGAAGTGCGGGCCCTCGAAGATCTCGGCGACCACCGATCCCATGAGGCTGGTGAAGGAATAGCCCAGCACGCCCTGCGACAGGACCATGAGGTAGAGCAGCGGCTCTGATGGGCCGGCGCCGAGTGCCAGGAGGGCCGCGTAGCAGATCACGAAGCCGGAACCGGCGATCGTCCAGACGATCTCGCGACCGATCCGGTCCGACAGACCGCCCAGCAGGATCTGGCCGGGGATGCCCACCATCGCCACGAGGCCGAGCGCCCAGGCCGCCTGCATGGGGCCGAAGCCGATCTCGACCAGGTACTTGGTCTGGTGGACCTGCACCGCGTACCAGGCATAGCCCGTGCTGAAGAAGCCGATGCAGAGCCACCAGAAGCGCCGTGTGCGCACCGCCCGCCCGACCGTCCACTCGATGGCGACCCAGCGCGGATCGACGATGGCCGCCGCACGCCGCGCCGCGGCGGTGCCCACCTCCTTCGCTCCGTCGGGCAGCAGGCCCAGGTCCTGAGGGCGTTTGGTCACGATCAGGTTGATCGGCAGCAGCACGAGCAGGGTCATCAGCCCGAGGGCCCAACAGGCGCTGCGCCAGCCGTCCTTCAGGATGATCGTCTGTAGCCACGGCAGAATCAGGATCGCGCCCACGCCCACGCCGGAGAAGGCCAGGCCGGTCGCCAGCGCGCGGCGGCGCACGAACCAGTTGGGCAGGTATTGCGACTGCACGGAAAAGCTCATGCAGTTCGCCCCCGCCCCCACCAAGACGCCGAGCGTCGCGTAGAGCTGCCACGGCGAGTCGATCACCGTGGCGCCGAGCAGGCCCGCCGCCGTCAGGACGACCCCGATCTCGATCACGAATCGCGGCCCGCGCCGGTCCATGGTCCGGCCAACGACCGGACTGATCACCGCCGACACCAGGAAGCCGAAGGAAAAGGCGCCCGCCGCCAGGCCGCGATCCCAGCCGAATTCGTCGACGATCGGCGGGAACATCAGCGAGAAGGCGGTGCGGGTGGTCACGCTAACCGCCACGGTCAGAAAGGCGATCGCGATGATCACCCAGCCGAAGTAGAAAGGCAGGCGCGCCGCTAAAGACGCGGGTCGCGCGGGCAGTTGGGGTGACGGCACCGACTTATTCCTTTTTCTGCGTTTCGCCAGACGCATCGTGGCCCGGAGGGGGTGACAGCCTGTCCCCGCGCCCGCCCGGAGGTCAATGACGTGGCAGGTAGTCGGGCCTCCCGGCCCCCGCCGGGGCTTGAACCGCTTCTCTAGCGCCGCTATCACCGCGCGACCGCAAAAATGGGAGACCGGACGTGAAGATCACCCGCACCGTCAAGAAGATCCTCGACAACTACGAGAGCGATTGCCCCGGCACCAAGGCCAACCTGGCCCGCATCCTGATGCACGGCCGCCTGGGCGGCACGGGCAAGATGGTGATCCTCCCCGTCGACCAGGGCTTCGAGCACGGCCCGGCCCGCTCCTTTGCGCCGAACCCGGAGGCCTACGACCCGCACTATCACTATCAGCTGGCCATCGATGCCGGTCTGAACGCCTATGCCGCTCCGCTCGGCCCGCTCGAGGCCGGCGCCGACACCTTCGCGGGCGCCATCCCGACCATCCTGAAGTGCAACTCGGCAAATTCTCTGTCGACCAACAAGGACCAGGCCGTGACGGCCACGGTTGGCGACGCGCTGCGTCTGGGCTGCTCGGCGATCGGCTTCACGATCTATCCGGGCGCCGAAGACCAGTACGAGATGATGGAAGAGATCCGTGAGCTGTCGGCGGAGGCCAAGTCGGTCGGCCTCGCCGTGGTCATGTGGTCCTATCCGCGCGGCGGCAAGCTCGACAAGGCCGGCGAGACGGCGATGGACGTCTGCGCCTACGCCGCCCATATCGCGGCCCTGCTCGGCGCCCACATCATCAAGGTGAAGCCGCCGACCAACGTGCTGTGGCAGCCCGAGGCGAAGGCCGCCTACGAAAAGGCCAACGTCGACATCTCGACCATGGCCGCCCGTATCAAGCACGTGATGCAGGCGACCTTCAACGGCCGCCGCATCGTCGTCTTCTCGGGCGGCGAAGCAAAGGACCTCGAGGGCCTGTTCACCGAGATCCGCAGCCTGCGCGACGGCGGCGCCAATGGCTCGATCATCGGCCGCAACACCTTCCAGCGCCCTCGCGCCGAGGCGATCGACATGCTCGACAAGATCATCAGCATCTATCAGGGCAAGATGTAAGAACGGCCGCTGATATCGGCTCTCAGGGGCGTTGGATGACCTTCGGGTCGCCCAACGCCCTTTTTACTGGTGGCGGCCTACTTGGTGGCGCGTTGCGCCTTGCAGTTGAACTCGATTCGGCGGGCGGGCGTGGCCTGCTGAGGCGGAAGCTCGTTCACCGCCGGAGGGGTCCTCGGCCAGACGCCTGAGGCAAGCCGGGCTTCGATCAGGGGGACGAGATGCTGGAGGATCACCCAGCCCTTCATGCGCGTCCCGGGATAGGTCGTATGGACACCGTCGGCGTACAGGTCGGGATCGAACGGCATCTCGGCCGCGATGTCGATGAAGTCGATCCCATGCGTCCGCGCATACTTCGCCAGCACGACGTTCTGGAAGTTCGCCAGGCGCTCGATATCGCGATAGCGGTACGGGAACATGTAGAGATTCAGGTAATCCCAGGTCATGCGGTTGCGGATCGGATCGAGTTTCAGCCCGTCCTTCGCCATCCACATGAATGAAGTCACGGCCAGTTCGCTGCCGACCGGAGCCAGATCGGCCCGGATTTCGTCGAGATCGCCCAGAATGGTGGACAGTTCCACCGGCAGATCCTTGCGCTTGATGTCGGGATCGGCCTCGGACAGGCCCTTCGGCCAGACCAGTTCATAATCCGGCTTGGGCGCCTCGTTCCCTTCGGACTCGAGCTTCATGACCGCCACGAGCGTGTAGATGCGCCGTGCGATGTCGGAGTAGCGTGAAAGGTCGGCCAGCCATCCCTTGGAGGCCTCGTCGAGATGAACCATTGGCGCGGGCTTCTTACCCGTCGGCATCGACGGCACCACGCTCGAGAGGACAAACTGGTTGCCGCCCTCGTGATAAATTACGAGGTCTGGCCGCGCGGGCACGACCTCGGTGCGCACGACCGCCTCGATGCCCGTCGACCCGATGGATTCGCGCCCTGCATTGCCGACCTCGAAGCGTATGTCCGGCCTGTTCTTCGCCGCCCACAGATTGAGCCAGTGCCCGATGAATTCGGGGTAGGAATAGGGCATCTGATGCGTGTCGCTGGTCGTCGAGGCGCCCACGAAGACGATCCGGACCGTGTGCGGGGAGCGGGCGAATGCCATCGGCGGTCCGCGCCAGCCGAGTTCATTGGTGACCAGTCCGATCGGCGTCGTCGTGCTTGGCTGAAAGCGAAAAGGCGGCTGCGGCTTGCCGTCCGCCGGATCGAAGAGCATGAGCCAGCCCGGCGCGTTTGCGAAGAACGGCGATTCGCAGGGGTCGCCCACCAGCACCGAGTTCCAGATCTTCAGCGCCTCGGATGACTGGAAGGGATTGCCCTGTTTCTGGAGGGCGCGGTCCAGCTCCTGCAACGATGCCGGCACCGGCTTGCGGTTGGGCAGCGGCGGCGGATCGCTGAAGAACCAGTCGCGCTGCACCGACGGCGCTCTGGGCACCTCGTCGAGGCGCTCGGCCGTGGTGTCGTTGCCGATGTTCACGAGACGAACCGGAAGCTCGAGCTGGGTGAGTGGCATCCGGTCAAGAATGCGGGCAGCCCCTTCGGCCAGGACCAGACCGACCAGGATGGACACGCAGACCGTGGCCGCGTTCGCCAGAATCCGACCGCTCAACTCGTCCCTCTTCTGTCAAAATGTTTCACGATTGCCATTCACGGCGCGACGATCCGGCCCAGCGCCCCACCGGGCCAGTCGATTCATCTCTAGCGTTACGTTGGCCGGAAAGTCACAATTTTTTCCGCTGAAATGCAGGCCACGCTCGCTCGCGCGACGTGCATAGCATCGTTCTTTGCCGCGGCCAGCGAGCGAGACGCCGCAGGTCCCCCAGGCATCAGGAGGCTGAACACATGACCGGACACCGCAGGCACCCCGAACTGCCCGAAGAGGCGGAAATCGACCTGACGCCCGCCCATCTCAGCGTGCAGAAGAATGTCGTGCGCGTTTTCTACAAGGACCTTTGGGACAAGGCCGACCTCTCGCTCGTCGCGCAGATTTTCCACCCCGACTTCACCTTTCGCGGCTCGCTCGGTCCCGTGCTGGTCGGGCATCAGCAGTTCAGCGCCTATGTGCGCTGGCTCACCGACACGCTTGACGATTACACGTCCGATATCCTCGAGCTTGTGGAGGAAGGCCACCGCGTGTCGGGCAAGCTGCGCTTCCATGGCGTTCACCGCCGAACGCTGTTCGGGGAACCGCCGACCAATGGCCGGGTCTGGTGGTACGGCGCACCCATCTTCACCTTCGATGGGCCACTGGTGCGCGACCTGTGGGTACTCGGCGACGTCTACGGGCTTCGCTCCCGCCTCGATCCGGCGTGGTCGGAGCGGCTGAGTTTCAATCGGGCTGCAGGCTCGAGCTCCTGATCTCGAGCAGATCCTTGTCGCCAACGTATTTCGCGATCTCTCGCGCGATCAGTTCGTGGGCGTCGCGGTTCGGATGCCCGTCGCCCACGATGTAGAGGTTGACGCCCTTGTCCCGCTCCCGCTGGAAGGCCTCTGTCAGGTCTAGCAGTTCGATGTCGCCGATGACGCGGGGCAGCGCTTTGGGGGCCGAGTAGTAGTTCGTCGGCAGATAGACCACGAGCAGCTTCGCGCCGATCTGGTCCGCGGATCGCTGCATTTCGCGCAGGAGGTAGGCCAGCGCCTCCTCCTTCTTTTCGTCGGTCGGCGTACCGTAAGTGGCGAGGCCGTATTCGATCCGACCGCGCACCACGTCGATCCCATGCGTGAACCAGGTCACTGGATCGAGGAAGTCGCCGGCCAGATGGCGCTGGAAGCGCTGCACACCGTTGCTCCGGGGCCTGGCGATCGATGGCTGCCCCGCCTCGTTCCAGGCGACGTGCGAGGCGCTGAAGCAGAACGGGTAGTAGGACGGCAGGCACGGCGAAACGTTCCGCTCCAGGTGATGCGCGATGATCCCGTAGACGATGAGCTTGGGCGAAAGGTCGGCGTTGCGCCGCAGCATCTGCACCGACTGGGTGGTTCCGTAGGCCGCCATCGCGAAATTCGAGACGCTCGTGTCGAGCTCGCGCGCCAGGTGGCGCGCATAGGTCTCTTCGTTGGCGAGCGCATATCCCCAGCTGAAGGAGTCGCCGACGACCAGTATGTCGACCTGCTCCGGGCTCTTCCGGCCCGGCCCGTCGACCCGCGCGCCCCGATCGTCGGTGTAGATATCGAAGGCAAAGGTCTGGCGGTCGCGAACGGCGGGATAGATGCGCCTGGCATGAGAATCGGGATTGGCCCGCCCGCCGATCTCCGGATCGAACACCAGCAGACCGCCACCTTCCGCTATCAGGGGAATGCGCGGAACCGTCAGATACGCGGCGACGGCGATCCCGACGAGAATGCTGGCGGCGGTCGACGCCAGCACCAATAGAAGAGTCTTACTGGCTTTTTTCATGGTCCGTGGCAATCAGGCTTTCGGCAGCTAGCCTGAGACAAAGCGTGAAGGCAATGGAAGGCTTCTGCAGACACCGCTCGACGGCGCCCCCCGTTCCGCATAAACCAGCCGAAAATCAGGCTTGCCCGTGACCCGTCTCTATCTGATCTCCCCTGCTGAAATCGACCATCCGTCGCTGTTTGCCGACGAGCTGCGGGCCGCCCTCGACGGCGGCGACGTGGCCGCCTTCCAGCTTCGGCTGAAGGACGTCCCCGATGAGGCGATCATCCGTATCGCCGACACGCTTCGGCCGATCTGCCAGCAGCGCGGCGTCGCCTTCATCATGAACGACCGACCGGACCTGGCCGTGAAGCTCGATTGCGATGGCGTGCATGTCGGTCAGGACGACATGCCCTATGCCGAAGCGCGCCGGATTGTGGGACCCAACCGCCAGGTCGGCGTGACTTGCAAGGCGTCGAGGCACCTCGCGATGGAAGCGGCCGAAGCCGGCGCCGACTACGTGGCTTTCGGCGCCTTCTTCTCCTCCTCGACCAAGCCGGTGACGACGCCGGCCGATATCGAGGTCGTCGAATGGTGGAGCGGCCTGATGGAAGTGCCCTGCGTCGCGATCGGCGGCATCACCATCGAGAACTGCCGGCCATTGATCGAAGCGGGTGCGGATTTCCTCGCCGTCGCCAGCGGGGTCTGGAGCTATAAGGACGGTCCGGAAGCGGCGGTGCGCGCCTTCAACGAACTGTTCGAGGCTCACGAATCAGCGGACGGGGAGCCATAGCACCTCCTCTATGTGCGAGGCGCCGCTCGCCAGCATGACCAGGCGGTCGAAGCCCAGCGCAATCCCGGAGCAGTCCGGCAGGCCGTGATCCAGTGCCGCCAGGAAATCGTCGTCGACCGGCCAGCGCACGCCATAGAGCTCGTCCTTCAGATCCATGTCCGCCACCAGACGCGCCCGCTGCACGGCGGGATCGGTGAGTTCGCCGAAGGCGTTGGCGAGTTCCACCCCGCAGACATAAAGCTCGAACCGCTCCGCTACTCTGGGATCGCCGGGCTTGGCGCGGGCAAGCGCCGCCATCGAGATCGGATACTCGCAGAGGATGGTCGGCCGGCCCATGCCGAGCTTCGACTCAATCTTCTCGAACATGATGCGGAAGAAGACATCCTCCCAGGTGTCGCCGGCATGCATGGCAATGCCCGATGCGCCGGCCAGCGCCTGGGCATTGCCTACCGTCGCGAACAAGTCGACACCGGCATGGCGGACGAAGGCCTCGGCCACGGTGAGCCGCTCCGGTTCGGCCCGGGGATCGCAGACATGCCCGGCCCAGCGCATCTCGTCGACCCCGGTCGCGCTCAGCAGCGCGCGGCAGTCGGCCATGATCGTGTCGTAGCCTGCCCCCGCGCGGTACCATTCCAGCATCGTGAATTCAGGATGATGCAGGGCCGATCCTTCCGCATTCCGGAACACGCGCGCGAACTGGAAGATCCTTGGCAGGCCGCCGGCCAGCAGCTTCTTCATGGCGAATTCGGGCGAACTGTGCAGCCAGCGCTCGCGCTCCTCACCGTCGGGCAACTCCCACTCCGTGGCGAAGCCCGTGAGATGGACCTCGGCGCCGGGGGCCGCCTGCAGAATCGGGGTCTCGACCTCGACGAAGCCTTCCGAGGCGAACCACTGCCGCAGCGCGGCCTGGATCCGGCCACGCGCCTGAAGATGCGGCAGGCGCCGCGCCAATTTATCGGGACGCCACTCGGTCATGCCCAAGCATCGCACGCGCAAGGCACGGCGTGTAGGGTGTCGACATGACGCCGAAGCAGATCGACGCCTATTGCCGCAAGCTGCCGGCTGCAACGCGGAGCGTGCAATGGGAAGGAGTCACCGTGTTCAAGGTCGGGGGCAAGATGTTCTGCTTGATCGGCCCGCCCGGCCATTCGGTGGCCCGGATCTGCTTCAAGTGTCCGCCCGAGCATTTCGAGGCGCTGTCTCACGCCGCGGGCTTCAAGCCGGCTCCCTACCTCGCCCGCGCGAAATGGGTCGCCCTGGAAGATCCCGCGATCCTGACGCCCGCCGAGACCCGGGCGTACTTGAAACAGGCGCACTGCGTCATCGCCGCCGGGCTTTCGAAGAAGAAACGGGCCGAATTGGGCCTGAAATAGCGCCCGAAAGCCCTGGGGGGCCCGGTTGCGACCCCGTGCTGCCTTTGATAGAAGGCCGCGCCGGCCTCGAACCGCTTCCGCGGACGAGGCCGAATTCCATTCATCCGAGACAGCGGTAAGGCCGGGTAAGCTCATGAAAGTCCAAGTCAATTCCATCCGAGCCGGCAATGTCATCGAATACAACGGCAAGCTCTGGGTCGCCTCGAAGGTTCAGCATATCAGCCCCGGCAAGGGCGGTGCGTTCGTGGCCATCGAGGCCAAGGCGCTGCGCGAGGGCAACAAGCTGCAGGAACGCTTCCGCTCCGGCGAGACCATCGAGCGCGTCCATATCGACGAACGCGAGTGCACCTACCTGTTCAAGGACGAAAACGGCTTCACGTTCATGGACAAGGAGACCTTCGAGCAGCTCGTGGTCGGTGCCGACGTCCTCGATGAGGACCAGTCGCGCTGGCTGCAGGACGGCATGGAAGTGACCGTGTCGCTCTACGAGGGCACGCCGGTCGGCGCCGAGCTGCCCAAGACGGTGACTCTCGCGGTCGTCGAGGCCGACGCCGTCGTGAAGGGCCAGACCGCCTCTTCGTCCTACAAGCCGGCCATCGTCGAGGGCGGCATCCGCGTCATGGTACCGCCGCACATCGGCGTGGGCACGCGGCTGGTGATCAACACCGAAGAGGGCACTTACATGGAACGCGCCAAGGATTAGGCGCGCACCGTGGCCCTCCCCACCAATCGTCCCCCGCGCGAGACTCCTGTCGCCCGTGTCGGCCGCGCGCCGATGGGCGAGGCGCGCGAACGTTCGGGCCCGCCCGAGCGGAAGTCGCTGGCACAGCGCTCGGCCACGATCACCGTCATGATCCGGGCCGCCTTTGCGGCCGCGAAGAACCTCAAGCGCGACTTCGGCGAAGTCGAGCATCTGCAGATCTCCGAGAAGGGTCCCGGCGACTTCGTCAGTCACGCCGACATCAAGGCGGAGCGCACCCTGCGCGCCGAGCTCTCGCGGGTCCGCCCCGATTACGGCTTCCTGGGCGAGGAAGGCGGCGAGACCAAGGGCGATGGGCGCAACCGCTGGATCGTCGACCCGCTCGATGGCACGACCAACTTTCTCCACGGTGTACCCCACTTCGCCATCTCGATCGCGCTGGAGCGTGAGAAGGAGATCATCGCAGGGGTCATTTACCAGCCGATCTCCGACGAGCTGTTCTGGGCCGAGAAGGGCAACGGCGCCTATATCGACACGCCGAATGCCCGCTCGCGGCGTCTGCGCGTCTCGGGACGCAAGGACCCGGCGCGTGGCCTGATCGGGACCGGTATCCCTCATATCGGCAAGGACAATCACGCTGCCTATCACGCCAAGCTGGCGGCCGTGACCGAGCGCACTGCGGGCGTCCGCCGCTGGGGCGCCGCCGCGCTCGACCTCGCCTTCGTGGCGGCGGGCCGCTACGATGCCTTCTTCGAGTTCGGCTTGGCGCCCTGGGATGTTGCTGCAGGCATTCTCATGGTGCGCGAGGCCGGTGGCCTCGTCGGCGACATTTCTGGCCAACCCTACGAACTCGGTGGCCCGTCACTCCTCGCCAGCAATTTCGGACTGCGCGACCCGATGGTCGAAATCCTTTCCAAGGCCTGACGGACGACCTTCGTCCGCGAGGCCTGCCGCGAGCGGTTGAGCCGGGGGCGACCATTCGTTATGGTCGACCGGCCAAATCCCGTGGAAAGGCAACCGTTTATGCCCCCCTTTTCGGCCGCTGTCCCCAGCCGCGCCGCTTCTGGTTCCTGCTCCGGTGACACTGCCTCACCGCGCGGCGTGAAGCGAGGCGGCACCGGGATGCCGGGCGAACTGCGGCTGCCCACGGCATGATTCCACAAACGACGCAGGCACCGGAAGTCCGCATGAGTAACCCGCTTCCGTATCTCATTCGCATGCTGCTGTTCCTCGGGATCGTGGCCTGCATCGCCTACCTTCTCCACCACGACCTGCTGCGTGTGTTTCTGAACACGCCGATCCTGAACAGCGTCATCCTGGGCGTCCTCGCGATCGGCATCTTCTTCGTGATGCGCCAGGTCCTGTCGCTTTGGCCCGAGGTACGATGGCTGCGGCGTTTCCAGCATCGCGAGCCCGGCGCGCCGCTGCTCGAGACCGATTCGATCGAGCTGATCGCGCCGATGGCCGCCATGATGGGCGATCGCCAGGACAATTTCCGCCTCTCCCCCACCGCGACGCGTGCCGTGCTCGACGGCATCGCCAGCCGCCTCGACGAGCGTCGCGAGCTCAGCCGCTACATGATCGGCCTGCTGATCTTCCTCGGCCTGCTCGGCACCTTCTGGGGTCTGCTCGAAACGATCGGCGCCGTCGCCGATGCGATCGTCGGCATGCAGGTCACCGGCGGCGACGCCGTCCAGATGTTCGCCAAGCTGAAGCAGGGCATCGAGGGCCCGCTCAAGGGCATGTCGACCGCCTTCGGCGCCTCGCTGTTCGGCCTGTCGGGCTCGCTCGTTCTCGGGTTCCTCGAACTGCAGGCCAGCCAGGCTCAGGGACGCTTCCACACAGAGCTGGAGGAATGGCTGGCCGGCGCGACGCGGCTTTCGAGCGGCACCCTGCAGACCGAGGGGGAACAGGGCGTCTCGGCCTATGTCGAGGCGCTGCTCGAGCGCACCGCGGACGGACTGGACGATCTTTCCCGCACGCTGCGCCGTAGCGAGGAGGGACGCGAGCAGGCTGCCATGGCCAACGCCACGCTGGTCGAGCGCCTGACCTCATTGACCGAAAGCATGCGCACGCAGCAGGCGCTGTTGGCGCGTCTGGCCGAACAATCGATTGAGCTGCGGGGCACCGTCGCGCGCCTCACCGAGCGTAAGCCGGAAGCCGAGAGCGACGCCCTCCTCGCGCATCAGCGCAACATTGAGGCCGGCCTCGGTCGGCTGATCGAGGAAAGCGTGCGCGGTCGCACCGCACTGGCCGACGAGCTGCGCGGCGAGTTCCGCCTGCTCGCCCGCACCATCGCCTCGTCGCGCAGCGCGACGCCGGGTGATCACTAACCGCCATGGCAGCCGCATCCCGCCGTCGCGGAGGAGGTTCGGCCGACTACACCTGGCCGGGCTACGTCGATGCGCTGACGACGCTGCTGATGGTGCTGATCTTCCTGCTGTCGCTCTTCAGCGTAGCTCAGTTCACGTTGACCGATACGCTGAACACCCGCGACAGCGCCATCGAAGCCCTCAACAAGCAGCTCGGCAGTCTCGCCAGCGTGCTCTCGATCGAGCAGGCGGCGAGCGAAGGCCTGAAGCAGGACCTCGAGAAGCTCACCCTGCAGCTTCGCCAGAACCAGACCGAGCGCGACCGCCTGGGCGCCGATCTCGCCGCCCAGCGCACGGCATCGGATGCCCTCAAGATCGAGCGCGACCAGCTCACCGAACGCCTGACTTCGATGTTGGCGGAACGCGAACGGCTGGCCGCCTCGCTCGAAAGCTCCAACAAGGAAGCAGCGGCGAAGGCCGGCGACCTTCAGAAGGAAATCGAGCGCCAGCGCCTGGAACTCACCCGCCTCGCCGCCTCGCTGGCCGCCGCCAACCAGGACAAGGGCAAGCTATTCGGCGATCTCACCGAAGAGCAGAAGCTCAGCGCCGAGCAGAAGGCCGCCGTCGTGCGGCTGACCGCCGAGCTCGCGGCCCTCAAGGGAGAGCTGGCGCGGCTCAGCACCGTCCTCGATGCCGCCGACGTCAAGGCCAAGGAACAGCAGGCGCAGATCGTCGATCTCGGGCAGAAGCTCAACCGGGCGCTCGCCAGCAAGGTGGAGGAGCTGGCGCGCTACCGCTCCGAGTTCTTTGGCAAGCTGCGCGAGGCGCTGCGTGGCCAGAGCGACGTGCAGGTCGTCGGCGATCGTTTCGTGTTCCAGTCGGAAGTGCTCTTCGCCTCCGGCTCGGCCAAGCTCCAGGAGAGCGGCGAGAAGCAGCTCGCCAACGTCGCCAAGCGCCTCGTCGAGATCGCCGCCACGATCCCCAAGGAGGTCAACTGGGTGCTCCAGGTCGACGGGCATACCGACAGCAAGGCCATCGCCAGCGCACAATATCCGTCGAACTGGGAACTCTCCGCCGCCCGGGCCATCGCGGTGGTCAAGTTCCTCCACAGCGAAGGCATTCCGAACGATCG
>Ga0182739_1002894_pt1 | contig 15574 bp, 14 predicted proteins | sample eDN5th30CBELigBY_FD_128873 | JGI IMG/M metagenome (GOLD analysis project Ga0182739, IMG submission 128873) | Enriched backyard soil microbial communities from Emeryville, California, USA - eDNA 5th pass 30_C BE-Lig BY (version 2) (version 2) | ecosystem: Environmental > Terrestrial > Soil >... | reverse complement strand
GGGCATGGAACAGATGTAGCCATTGTTGGCGGCTTATTTGATTTTGATACCTTCGATAAACGAATTATTGATTCGATAACCATCGCACAGCAAAAAGGAATCGTAGTTCAATTTCTCATAGAAGAGGCTATTCCCTATCATCCAAATACTGCTCGCGTCCGCATTGGTGATGAAAATGGGGAATTGGAGCTTGTTGGTATTTCAATTGGCGGTGGTAAAATCGAAGTGATTGAGGTTGATGGCTTTGCATTACGCCTTTCGGGTAATCATCCTGCCATCCTTGTTTTTCATCATGATAAATATGGAACGATTGCAAGTGTATCGAATGTGCTGTCAAAGTATTTAATCAATATTGGACATATGGAGGTAGCTAGAAAAGAAGTTGGAAAACAGGCCCTTATGACCATCGAAGTCGATCAAATGATTGATCCTTCTATCATAAAAGAATTGGAGAAGCTCGATAACATTAGCAAGGTAACAAAAATTGCCGACTAAAACCCTTCCGCATGGTCCAAAAACACAAGTGAAAAGCAACAATGAGGGAAGGTTGAGGATATATGTTTCGTACCGTTGCAGAGTTAGTTGAACAAGCCAATCAAGAAATAAAGAAAATCTCAGACATTATGATTGATCAAGAAGTAGAAGTAACCGGACGTTCAAGGAATGACATTCTTTCGATGATGGAGCAAAATCTAATTGTAATGGAAAAGGCTGTTGAACGTGGCATCAACGGCGTTCAATCACACTCCGGATTAACGGGTGGTGATGCGGTCTTAATGCAAAAATATCTTCAGAAAGGACAATTTTTGGCAGGGGATACCATTCTTGATGCAGTTAGTAAAGCAATGGCAACTAATGAAGTGAATGCTGCAATGGGAATCATTTGTGCAACTCCAACTGCTGGATCCGCAGGAGTCGTTCCAGGAACCCTATTTGCACTGAAAAATAAGCTGAACCCCACTCGTGAACAAATGCTTGCCTATCTTTTTACCGCAGGCGCATTTGGCTATGTTATTGCCAATAATGCGTCAATATCAGGGGCGGCAGGCGGATGTCAGGCAGAGGTTGGCTCTGCAGCAGGCATGGCTGCAGCGGCTATTGTGGAGATGCGGGGTGGAACTCCAAATCAATGTGCAGAAGCAATGGCGATAACATTAAAAAATATGTTAGGATTAGTATGTGACCCTGTGGCAGGTTTAGTGGAAGTTCCATGTGTAAAAAGGAATGCAATGGGAGCGGCTAATGCTATAGTGGCATCTGATATGGCACTCGCAGGTATTAAAAGCAAAATTCCATGCGATGAAGTGATTGATGCGATGTTTAAAATTGGGCAATCGATGCCGACTGCACTTAAAGAAACAGGACAGGGAGGGTTGGCGGCTACACCAACTGGTCGTAAGCTTGAAGCAAAGATCTTTGGTAAGCCGATAAAATAAGTGACAAATCCATTAATGCAATCTGTAACAGCCGTAAAAGGCATAGGAGAAGAAACTGCATCAGCATTAGCTGAGATGAAATTATATACAATTAAGGATTTATTAGAGCATTTCCCATATCGGTATGAAGATTATCGCCTGCGTGATTTAGCAGAAGTGAAGCATGATGAAAAAATAACAGTTGAAGGGAAGGTTCATAGTGAGCCTTCTCTTACCTATTATGGTCGAAAACGTTCTCGTTTAACCATACGTCTTTTAGTGGGGCGTTATTTGATTCAAGTAGTGTTATTTAATCAGCCATATGTAAAGAAAAAAATCTCGATTAACGAGCAGGTGACTGTTTCAGGGAAATGGGACGGGCATAGACAAATGATAACCGCGAGCGAATTGAAAATCAGCTCGTCCAACTCCACAAAGGACTTTGAACCAGTGTACGCTATAAAAGGGGAAATGAATCTAAAGGGCATAAGACGCTGCATTCAACTGGCTTTTTCGCAATTTGGTCATTTGGTTGAGGAAACCTTGCCGGAATCCCTAAGGAAAAAATATAAATTATTAAACAGAAAAGAAGCATTAAAGGCCCTTCATTATCCTGTGGGTCAAGAGGATTTAAAACAAGCACGGAGAAGATTCGTTTACGAGGAGTTTCTTCTGTTTCAATTGAAAATGCAGACGCTTCGAAAAATAGAGCGAGAGTCGTCAAAAGGTATATCACAAGTATATGAGGAAGATAGGACAGCTAACTTTATTGCGCAGCTTCCATTTCCATTGACAAAAGCACAGGATAGAGTCGTTAACGAAATCCTTTCAGATATGAAATCAAGTTACCGGATGAACCGGCTGCTTCAAGGTGATGTGGGATCGGGTAAAACAGTTGTGGCGGCCATTTCCTTATTTGCCAGCGTTTCTGCAGGTTTTCAGGGAGCGCTGATGGTCCCGACAGAAATTCTTGCAGAACAGCATTCTGAATCCTTAAAGGAACTGTTAGGGTCTTCCGGTATTTCCTGTGAGCTGTTAACTAGCTCTGTAAAAGGTAAGCGACGTAAAGAAATTCTTGCCGGACTAAAAGCAGGTGAGATTAACATCTTAATTGGAACTCATGCGTTAATTCAAGAGGAAGTAGAATTTAAAAATCTCGGCTTGGTGATCACAGATGAGCAGCATCGCTTTGGAGTTGAACAACGTCGAGTTCTAAGGGAGAAGGGTGAAAATCCTGATGTATTGTTTATGACGGCCACCCCAATCCCGCGTACATTAGCAATTACTGCTTTTGGTGAAATGGATGTTTCAATTATTGATGAAATGCCTGCGGGCAGAAAGACCATTGAAACATACTGGGTCAAGCCTGATATGATGGACAGAGTTCTCGGTTTTATGAATAAGGAGTTACTTAAAGGACGTCAGGTCTATGTGATTTGCCCATTAATTGAGGAATCGGACAAGCTTGACGTTCAAAATGCAATTGATGTTCATAGTACACTAGTACATTACTTCCAAAATCGTTATCAAATCGGTCTGATGCATGGCAGGCTGCCGGCAGATGAAAAGGACATCGTCATGAAGGAATTCAGTGAAAATAAACTCCAAGTTCTCGTTTCTACAACCGTTGTTGAAGTCGGGGTAAATGTTCCAAATGCTACGCTTATGGTGATTTACGATGCTGAACGTTTTGGTCTATCCCAGCTCCATCAGCTTAGGGGAAGGGTTGGGCGAGGTAGCGAACAATCCTATTGCATATTGTTAGCAGATCCAAAATCAGAATCGGGTAAAGAAAGAATGAAGATTATGACCGAAACGAATGATGGCTTTGTTCTGAGTGAGAAAGACCTTGAACTGCGCGGACCTGGTGATTTCTTTGGGAAAAAGCAAAGCGGTCTGCCCGAGTTTAAGGTAGCAGATATGGTTCATGATTACAGAGCCTTGGAAACAGCCAGACAGGATGCAAGTGTACTTGTGGAATCTACCTATTTTTGGCATGCTGACGAATATCAGCCATTACGGATCTATCTTGAGTTGACAGGCGTTTTCGATGGTGAAAAATTAGATTGATGTTTGCTTCAAGGCACTCAACTATCAATTTGTTGAGTGCTTTCGCTTTTATTCTTGCAATCTGTTTTTTTAAATTATATACTACTGTTAGTACCTAGTCTTAGTATCGTGGACGGTGTCAAAAATGAAAAGAAATAAGCGGGATAGACAAAAACACTTACAGGAAACAATTAAAGAAAATCCGTTTATAACTGATGAAGAATTGGCGGAAAAATTCTCTGTAAGCGTTCAAACCATTCGTTTGGACAGGCTTGAATTATCAATTCCGGAATTAAGGGAAAGAATTAAACATGTTGCGGCAACAAAATTTGAAGATGAAGTTCGCTCACTGCCTATTGAAGAGGTCATTGGAGAAATTATTGATATTGAATTAGATAAAACAGCCATTTCAATCTTTGATGTGAAACCAGAGCATGTTTTCAAGCGGAATCATATCGCCCGTGGTCATCATTTATTTGCTCAGGCCAATTCACTTGCTGTTGCTGTTATTAATGATGAGCTTGCCCTAACAGCAAAAGCAAATATTCACTTTATCCATTCTGTTAAAGAAGGTGAGCGGGTAGTTGCGAAGGCAAAGGTAAGTAAAATTGATAACGAAATGGGCCGAACCGTCGTGGAAGTTCAGAGCTTTGTCAATAATCACCTCGTGTGTAAAGGTGAATTTGAAATGTATCGTTCGAAAAATGAATGAATGCAGGTAAAAGGAGTAGTGAACAGACATCATGAAAATTGCTATTGATGCTATGGGTGGAGATCATGCGCCGAAGGAAATCGTGCTTGGTGCGGTTAAGGCAGTCGAAACCTTTACTGATGTTCAAATCGTCCTTGTTGGGGATGAAACGAAAATAAAACAATTCCTTAAGGGAAATGACCGAATTTCCATTATTCATACAGAAGAAGTCATCTCAAGCGAGGATGAGCCTGTCCGGGCCGTAAGAAGAAAGAAAAACGCCTCAATGGTTCTCGCCGCAAAAGAAGTTGCCGAAGGAAGAGCGGATGCCTGTATATCTGCCGGTAATACTGGTGCATTGATGGCTGCAGGCTTGTTTGTTGTTGGAAGAATTGAAGGGATTGAACGTCCTGCTCTTTCACCGACCCTTCCGACAATTAGCGGAGAAGGCTTTGTTCTTTTAGATGTTGGTGCTAATGCTGATGCGAAGCCTGAACACCTCCTTCAATACGCATTGATGGGTTCTATATACAGTCAAAAGGTGAGGGGCATTTCTAATCCTCGCGTTGGCTTATTGAATATCGGTACGGAAGAGAAAAAAGGGAATGAACTCACAAAACATACATATGAATTAATGCAAAAATTAGATGTTAATTTTATTGGCAACGTTGAAGCTCGTGACCTGATGGAAGGTGTTTGTGATGTCGCAGTTACAGATGGTTTTACCGGTAATATGGTGTTGAAGACGGTTGAAGGAACGGCTATGTCAATTATGAAAATGTTAAAATCCGCCTTAATGTCCGACTGGAAAAGCAAGCTTGCAGCCGCAGTTCTAAAGCCTAATTTATATCAATTAAAGTCGAAAATGGATTATTCGGAATATGGCGGTGCAGGATTGTTTGGACTGAAGGCACCTGTTATTAAAGCGCATGGATCATCTGATGCAACAGCCATCTTTAATGCGGTAAGACAAGCACATGAAATGGTAGAAGGACAGGTAGTGGAAACCATTAAAGTTGCGGTTGAAAACACAACAATCACTAGTAATACATAGGAGGAAACTGATGGGTAAAATAGCATTTATATTTCCTGGACAAGGCTCACAAACAGTTGGTATGGGACAGTCTTTAGCTGAGTCATATCAGCCGTCAAATGAATTTTTTCTGAACGCGGATAAAAAACTGGAATATCCTCTTTCTAAGCTGATATTTGAAGGGCCCCAATCAGATCTTACATTGACTTCTAATGCTCAGCCTGCCTTATTAACAACGAGCATTGCAATTTTGGAATACTTTAAACAGTCTGGCATTACACCTGATTATGTAGCAGGTCATAGTCTCGGCGAATATACAGCACTTGTTGCGGCAGGAGCCTTTTCCTTCGAAGAGGGTGTATATGCGGTTCATAAAAGAGGCGAATTTATGGAGATCGCTGTCCCTAATGGCGAGGGAACAATGGCTGCAGTACTTGGACTTGACAGAGACAAATTGGAAGCTGTTACGAATGAAATTACAGAAAGCGGACATCTTGTGCAATTAGCTAACATTAACTGCCCTGGACAAATTGTTATTTCCGGAACAAGAAAAGGTGTCGAACTTGCTGGGATAAAGGCAAAAGAAGCTGGAGCAAAACGTGTGCTTCCACTTGAAGTAAGCGGTCCTTTTCATTCGGAATTAATGAAGCCAGCTGCAGAAAAGCTTAAAGCCGTATTGGATGAAATGGATATATCAGATGCAAGGGTGCCTGTTATTGCAAATGTATCAGCAACCGAGATGACGGCTGCATCTGAAATTAAAGAAAAATTGATTGAGCAGCTATACTCTCCTGTGCAATGGGAAAAAAGCGTGCAGAAGATGCTTGATTTAGGGGTTACCACTTTTATTGAAATTGGTCCTGGGAAAGTATTATCCGGATTAGTTAAAAAGGTAAGCCGCTCAGCTAGCACATATGCAGTCTCTGATGAAAAAACATGCCAAGAGGTAATGGATGCATTGAAGGAGGGGACAAGATGAAGCTTGAGGGTAAAAAAGCGTTAGTGACAGGAGCTTCTCGTGGGATTGGCCGAGAAATTGCGTTGGAACTTGCGAGACAAGGTGCTGACGTTGCGGTTAATTATGCCGGCAGTGAGGCCAAGGCATTAGAGGTTGTTGCTGAAATTAAAGAAATGGGAAGAGATTCCTTTGCCATTCAATGTGACGTTTCAAATAGTGACTCTGTGGCAAATATGATAAAAGAAACGGTTGAAAGGTTCGAAAGACTTGATATTCTTGTGAATAATGCCGGGATTACGAAAGACAATCTCTTAATGCGGATGAAGGAAAATGAATGGGACGATGTCTTGAATATCAACCTTAAAGGTGTATTCCTTTGTACAAAAGCGGTAACAAGACAAATGATGAAGCAAAGGAGCGGCCGAATTATAAATATTTCATCGATCGTCGGCTCTATGGGGAACGCTGGACAAGCTAACTATGTTGCAGCTAAAGCTGGTGTTATCGGTTTAACGAAAACAACTGCCAAGGAGCTTGCTGCAAGAGGGATTACGGTAAATGCAGTTGCCCCAGGTTTTATTACAACTGAAATGACTGATAAATTACCTGAAGAAATTCAGGCTGAAATGTTAAAAGCAATTCCATTAGCTCAGTTTGGTGAGCCAAAGGATATAGCTCATACAGTTGTATTTCTCGCATCTGACGAGAGCCGCTATATAACAGGTCAAACCATTCATGTTAATGGCGGTATGGTGATGTAACAAAGCTATTTTGTGCTTTTAACAAACAGTTAAAATTTTGTCTAGATTATCTAAATGAAATACTCTATAATGACCTGAGGGGAGGTGAATGACCAATGGCAGAGGTTTTAGAACGTGTAACAAAAATCATTGTAGACCGTTTAGGTGTAGAAGAATCTCAAGTAACTTTAGAGGCTTCTTTCAAAGATGATCTTGGTGCAGATTCCCTTGATGTAGTTGAACTTGTTATGGAACTTGAAGATGAGTTTGACATGGAAATTTCTGACGATGATGCTGAAAAAATCGCAACAGTCGGTGATGCTGTGACTTACATACAAGCAAAACAATAATCGTTGGATTCACACAAAGCTCCGTATTCTTACGGGGCTTTCTTTTATGAAGCTTTGTAAACAGAACCATGATCATTTTTGGTAGCTTGTATGAATAAATTCGGGTAAAGCAAAAATAGAGCTTTTTTTAAAAGTTTCTTTGCCTTTTTTATTGTTATTAATTAAACTTTTATAGGTAGTTAAGTTTCTAATTAAGGTGGAATTTTACATGCGTAAGAATGGAAAAGAGAAAAAAGGTATACGCACAAATGATAAGCAATTTAAAGAGTTACAAGAAACGATTGGGATTCAATTTACAACCGTCAAGCTATTAAAGCAAGCTTTTACACACTCATCCTATGTAAATGAGCATAGAAGAAAACCTTATGAGGATAATGAAAGGCTTGAATTTCTGGGTGATGCCGTACTTGAGTTAACGGTTTCGAAGTTTTTGTTTTTAAAATATCCGATGATGAGTGAAGGGGAGTTGACTAAGCTCCGGGCAGCGATTGTTTGTGAACCATCACTTGTAGCATTTGCAAATGAGCTTCAGTTCGGGAAATTTATTTTGCTCGGAAAAGGAGAAGAATTGACCGGAGGCAGGGAGAGACCTGCTTTGTTGGCTGACGTATTTGAGGCGTTTATTGGCGCGCTTTTCTTAGACAAAGGCATTGATGTAGTTGTTTCGTTTTTGGAAAAATATGTTTTTCCAAAGGTTAATGCCGGTGCCTTTTCACATGTTATGGATTTCAAAAGCCAATTGCAAGAATTAGTACAGCGAGATAGCACCGGGATAATTGAATACAAAATTCTCGTTGAAAAAGGACCTGCTCATAACCGAGAATTTGTCTCTGTAGTTCTGTTGAATGGTGCAGAGATAGGTACTGGTTCAGGCCGTTCGAAAAAAGCTGCTGAGCAGCATGCAGCCCAAATGGCTCTGGAAAAGCTGAAAGCACATCTACATGATAATTTAACAGAAACGCGTCCAGAGTAAGGAGGAAATACAGTGTTTCTAAAACGATTGGATATTGTGGGCTTTAAATCGTTTGCTGAGCGAATAGCAGTGGATTTTGTTCCAGGCGTCACTGCTGTTGTCGGTCCTAATGGAAGTGGAAAGAGCAATATTACCGATGCTATTCGCTGGGTTTTAGGGGAACAATCGGCTAAATCACTTCGAGGAGCAAAAATGGAAGATATTATTTTTGCGGGGAGCGATTCACGAAAGCCTCTTAACTTTGCAGAAGTCACATTAACATTAAACAACGAAGACCAGTTTCTGCCTGTCGATTATAACGAAGTCAGCGTCACAAGGCGCGTCTTTCGTTCTGGTGATAGTGAATTCTTCATTAATAAACAATCGTGCCGTTTAAAGGATATTGTGGATCTGTTTATGGATTCAGGGCTTGGCAGAGAAGCCTTTTCGATTATCAGCCAAGGCAAAGTGGAAGAAATCCTTAACAGTAAAGCAGAGGATAGACGGACTATTTTTGAGGAAGCAGCCGGTGTACTGAAATATAAAACAAGAAAAAAGAAGGCTGAAGGAAAACTAAATGATACCGAAGAGAACTTGAATCGTGTGAACGATATTCTCTACGAATTAGAAAGCCAGATCGAACCACTAAAAATTCAAAGTTCAATGGCTAAAGACTATCTTGAACAAAAAGAAGCACTGGAGAAGGTTGAAGTTGCCGTTACTGTTTTCGAAATCGAGGAATTGCATACGAAATGGAAGTCGATGTCCGAGAAGGTAGAGGAGCAAAAGCAAAACGAAATTAGTCTGTCCACGCATTTGCAGGGGAAGGAAGCAAAGCTAGAAGAATTAAGAGACCATATGACAGCATTAGATGAATCGATAAGCGATTTGCAAAATGTCCTGCTTCATGCAAGTGAGGAGCTTGAAAAGCTTGAGGGCAGGAAAGAAGTTTTAAAGGAAAGAAAGAAAAATGCTGCGCAAAACAAAGTGCAGCTGGAGACTAATGTAAAAGATCTAACTGGAAAAGTGGCAAGCTTAACCAGCCAAAAAGAAAATCTGCAGGAGCAAGTCATAAAGCTGGGACAAGAAGCGGCTGTATTAAAGGACCAGTTAAAAGAAAAACAGGTTCAGATGAATCTCCTGAGCGAAAATATCGAGCAAACGATTGATGATAGAAAAAGTGAATATATAGAAGTATTAAATGAGCAGGCTGCTGCGAAAAATGAATTACATTTGATTGAACAGCAGTTACTTCAGTTAAGCGAAAGAAATAATAGGCAGGAAGGCGATAATGCCAAATATATTGCTGAACGTGAAGTGCTTCAGAAAAGGATAACTGAAGCTAAGAATTTACTTTCCGCTGTTCAACGAGAGGTAGAGGCCCAGGTTCATCTTTATCGAGATGAACAGAAAAACTTTGAAGGTTTAAAAAGCACCTATGAAAAACAGGAGAAAACCCTGTATCAAGCCTATCAATATTTACAGCAAACGAAATCCCGTAAAGATATGCTTGAAGAAATGGAAGAAGGGTTTGCCGGATTCTTTCAAGGAGTAAAAGAGATATTAAAGGCACGGGAGGAAAAGTTACAGGGAATTGAAGGTGCCATTGCTGAATTGATTTCCGTGCCAAAGGAATATGAAGTTGCTATAGAAACATCCTTAGGGGCCGCCATGCAGCATATTGTTGTTCGGAATGAGCAGGATGCAAGACTTGCGATTCAGTATTTAAAAAACAACCGATTTGGACGGGCTACTTTTCTGCCTCTCAATGTCATAAAGGGAAAATCGTTGGCAAGTAACCAATTGCAATTAATTGCTAACCACCCTGAATTTGTTGGGGTTGCATCTGATATGATCGGCTACAGTTCAGTTTATGGCGAGGTCGTGAAAAACCTTTTAGGTATGGTTGTCATCACGAAGAATTTAAAGGGTGCCAATGAAATGGCCAAGCTCTTGGGCTATCGCTGCAGATTTGTGACTCTCGATGGTGATCTTGTCAATGCAGGAGGGTCTATGACAGGAGGAGCCGTAAAGCAAAATTCCTCTTCTCTCTTATCGAGGAAAAGTGAACTTGATGGGATAAAGGGAAAATTAGCTGATATGGAAAGTAAAACAGCTAATTTGGAGGCGGAAATTAAAGGGTTAAAGAATGAGGTTGCGGCAAAGGAGCATGTGCTGGAGGAAATACGAAAAAATGGCGAAGCACTAAGATTGAAAGAACAGGCTGTCAAAGGTGAATTAAGAGAAGCGGAGCTTCAGGAAAAAAATATGAATGAACGTCTTTCAATCTATGACCTCAATAAAAAAGAATTTATAAGCGAAAAGGAAAGAATTACAGATCGAAAGAAGAGTCTTGCGACTTTATTAGTAAAGCTGCAAGCAGACATTCAGCAGCTTGAAGGCCAGATCCAACAATTAAGTGAGCAGAAAACTTCACAAACACTGTCTAAGGATACACTGCTTTCAGAAATCAGTGAATTAAGAGCTGTATTTGCTGCTAAAAATGAACAGGTGAACCATACGAAGGAAAAGCTATCTTCCGTTTCGTTTGAACTGGAAGATAGCGAAAAAAGGCTCGCTTTCTATCAGGAGGATTTGCAACTGTTAGATTCGGAAATGACTGAGAGCTCATCAGGTGAAAGTAAATTGGAGGAAGCAGCAGTCGAGAAGCTTCGAGATAAAACGGAAACGGTGAAGCTAATTGCCGAGAGACGTGAAGAACGTTTGTCAATGCAGAGTGCACTTGACGATCTTGATCTTGAAATTAAAGAGCTGAAGCGTCAGCATCGAGGATTGACTGTTTATTTAAGGGATGAAGAGGTACAGCTAAACCGCCTAGATGTGGAACTGGAAAACAAACTTGCCCAGCTGCGGGAAGAATATTTATTATCGTTTGAAGGGGCAAAGGAAGCTTATCCATTAATACTTCCAATTGATGAGGCTCGTACGAAAGTCAAATTAATAAAATTGGCACTTGAGGAACTAGGGACGGTTAATCTTGGTGCCATTGAGGAATATGAGCGGGTTTCAGAACGGTATGAATTTTTAATGGAGCAAAGAGATGATCTCTTGGAGGCAAAGAATACGTTATTCCAAGTAATCGATGAGATGGATGTTGAAATGAAAAGACGATTTCAGCAGACCTTTGAAGGGGTTCGCTTTCATTTTGAATCGGTTTTTAGAGAATTGTTTGGCGGCGGTAGAGCAGATTTGCGATTAACTAACCCGCAGGATTTATTAAACACGGGTGTAGAAATTGTGGCACAGCCCCCCGGTAAAAAGTTACAAAACTTAGGACTGTTATCGGGAGGAGAACGTGCGTTAACAGCTATAGCACTATTATTCTCCATTTTGAAGATTAGACCTGTACCTTTCTGTATTTTAGATGAAGTGGAAGCAGCTCTTGATGAAGCGAATGTGTACCGTTTCAGCCAATATTTAAAGCGGTACAGTAAGGATTCTCAATTTATCGTCATTACTCATCGTAAAGGAACGATGGAAGAAGCAGATGTTCTATATGGTGTAACCATGCAGGAATCAGGTGTTTCTAAGCTCGTGTCCGTCCGCCTTGAAGAGACCAATGAATTAGCAGCACCCTAAAGAGGGACTGTCTTTCATAAGAGGCTGGTTTTAAGTGTGTACTCGGGAGTAAAATAATCATAAAGGAAGTGATTCTATGAGTTTTTTTAAAAGATTAAAAGAAAAAATTACAAAGCAAACGGATAGCGTAACGGAAAAATTTAAAGAGGGCTTAACAAAAACAAGGGACAATTTCTCAGGCCGTGTAAATGAGCTTGTCTCTCGTTATCGAAAAGTGGATGAAGATTTCTTCGAAGAGCTGGAAGAAATACTCATTCAAGCGGATGTCGGCTTCGATACAGTAATGACACTTATTGAAGAGTTGAAAATGGAGGTTAAGAGAAAGAATATCCAAGATCCAAATGAAGTACAAAGTGTAATTTCCGAGAAGCTTGTTGCCATTTATGAGGGAGGCGATACATCGTCATCTTCATTAAATATTCAGGAAAATGGCTTAACGGTAATCTTGTTCGTAGGTGTAAATGGTGTCGGTAAAACGACAACAATTGGCAAATTAGGCTATCAATTCAAATCAGAAGGCAAAAAGGTATTAATGGCAGCCGGAGATACCTTCAGAGCGGGTGCAATAGAACAATTAGAGGTATGGGGAGAACGTGTTGGTGTAGAGGTGATTAAGCAAGCGGCAGGTTCAGATCCAGCTGCTGTTATGTTTGATGCGATTAAGGCAGCAAAATCACGTAATGCTGATATTCTATTATGTGATACGGCAGGCCGCCTGCAAAATAAAGTTAATTTGATGAAGGAACTAGAGAAAGTGAAGCGGGTTATTGAGCGGGAAATTCCAGGTGCTCCACATGAAGTACTACTTGTGTTAGATGCAACAACAGGGCAAAATGCAATGATCCAGGCAAAGACATTTAAGGATGCAACAGATGTATCAGGTATTGTATTAACGAAACTTGACGGTACTGCAAAAGGCGGTATCGTTCTTGCGATACGAAATGAGCTTAACATACCAGTTAAATTTGTCGGTCTTGGTGAAAAAATGGATGACCTGCAATCCTTTGATGCAGAACAATATGTTTACGGCTTATTTGCTGACCTAGTAGAGAAGGCTGAATAAAATTCATTGTAAAGATATTTTCTTGACATCTTGTTCAGATGTGTGTAGACTAACTTTTGTAAAGGCTTTTCACTTAACATAGGGGGAATAGCGATGCTTGAGAAAACAACGAGAATGAACTATTTGTATGACTTCTATCAATCGTTGTTAACGCCGAAGCAGCGCAGTTATATGGCTCTCTACTATTTAGATGATTTTTCCTTGGGTGAGATTGCGGAAGAATATAATGTTAGCCGTCAAGCTGTTTATGATAATATCAAACGGACGGAAACGATGCTTGAAGAATATGAAGAAAAGCTGTTATTATTCAAAAAGTTTCAAGAGCGTACAAAGTTAATTGAGGAAATGAAAGAGATACTGAAGCAAGATGAAACATTATCTCGACAGCAATTGTCTGAAATGGTTGAGAGAATAGCGAATTTAGATTAGGAGGCGGCATACATGGCATTTGAAGGTTTAGCCGACCGACTGCAAAGTACAATTCAAAAGATTCGTGGTAAAGGGAAGGTCACGGAATCAGACGTTAAAGAAATGATGCGTGAAGTACGCCTAGCTCTTTTAGAAGCCGATGTTAACTTCAAAGTCGTAAAGGATTTTGTTAAAAAGGTTAGCGAACGTTCTGTCGGTCAAGAAGTAATGAAAAGCTTAACACCAGGGCAGCAGGTAATAAAGGTGGTTAAGGAAGAGCTAACAGAACTAATGGGCGGCGAACAGAGTAAGATTGCGGTTTCAAACCGGCCTCCAACAGTCATTATGATGGTTGGACTACAGGGTGCGGGTAAAACAACCACGACAGGGAAGCTTGCAAACTTACTTCGTAAGAAATATAACCGCAATCCTATGCTTGTTGCCGCTGATATCTATCGACCAGCAGCAATCAAGCAGCTTGAAACGCTCGGAAAGCAATTAAGTATGCCAGTTTTCTCGCTTGGGGACCAAGTGAGTCCTGTCGAAATAGCAAAGCAGGCTATATTAAAAGCAAAAGAGGATCATCATGATTATGTTTTGATTGATACGGCAGGGCGTTTACACGTCGATGAGGCGTTGATGGATGAGCTCAAAGATATTAAAGAGCTTACGAAGCCCGATGAAATTTTTCTTGTTGTCGATGCCATGACAGGTCAGGATGCCGTTAATGTAGCTTCTAGTTTTAATGAGCAGCTTGGCTTAACAGGCGTTGTTTTAACGAAGCTCGATGGTGATACCCGTGGCGGTGCGGCGCTTTCAATTCGTTCCGTTACAAATACACCGATTAAATTCGTTGGACTTGGGGAAAAAATGGATGCAATTGAAGCATTTCATCCTGAAAGAATGGCCTCAAGAATACTTGGTACGGGTGATGTTCTGACGCTTATTGAAAAAGCTCAGGCAAATGTTGATGAGGAAAAAGCAAAGGAACTGGAGCAAAAGATGCGCACAGCCTCCTTTACCTTTGATGATTTTCTTGAACAGCTTGGTCAGGTTCGGAACATGGGTCCATTGGACGAATTGTTAAAAATGATGCCTGGTGCAAACAAAATAAAGGGCTTAAACAATCTGCAGATTGATGACAAACAAATTTCTCATGTTGAGGCAATTATTAAATCAATGACAAAGCAGGAAAAAGCTCAGCCTGAAATAATCAATTCCAGCCGGCGGAAAAGAATTGCGAAGGGCAGTGGTACTTCTGTTCCAGAAGTAAATCGATTGCTGAAGCAATTTGATGACATGAAAAAAATGATGAAGCAAATGGCAGGCATGCAGCAAAAAGGAAAGAAAAAGGGCGGTTTTAAATTTCCATTTAAGCCGTTTTAATCTCAAGTAGTCAGTTTTTTTAAACTGACAAGAAAAAAGACTTTACAAAGCTTTTAACAATTGATAATATATTATCTTGTGTGAAACTATTCGGAGGTGCTTATTAAAATGGCAGTAAAAATTCGTTTAAAACGTATGGGAGCAAAAAAGTCTCCTTTCTATCGTATTGTTGTAGCAGATTCTCGTTCTCCTCGTGATGGACGTTCTATTGAAACAGTAGGAACTTACAATCCGGTTACTCAACCAGCACAGATTAACATTGACGAAGAACTTGCGTTAAAATGGTTACAAAACGGTGCAAAACCATCTGATACAGTTCGTAACCTATTCTCACAACAAGGTATTATGGAGAAATTCCATAATATCAAAAACGCTAAGTAATTCTTCTAATTATGAAGGAACTTATCGAAACGATTGTTCAACCCCTTGTTGACTATCCTGATGATGTTCAAGTGAATGTCCTTGAAGAGGATAATCGAATCATCTATCAGCTATCTGTCAACAAAAAGGATATGGGAAAAGTGATCGGTAAGCAAGGAAGGGTTGCAAAAGCAATACGAACAGTAGTATATGCGGCTGCAACCACGAACCTGCAAAAAAAGGTTTTCTTAGAAATTAAAGAGTAGCATCATGACAGTTCTTGTTAGTAAAATAATAGAGCTGTCGATAAGAATGAAAAGCGCAAGTGCCTTAAGGCTCCTGCGCTTTTTTAATATAGTTGAATTAACACCATGTACATACATCATTAGACTAAAATCAAGTGCATATGCTTCTCTTGTACCATATTATTAGGATGATAGGGGGCGTCTACATGAAGCTGCTGCAATCAGTTGTGGTAAAACAGGTTTTAACAGAAAAGAGTAAAGGTGAACTACAAAAGAAATATCAAACAAGTCTAATTCAGCTTCAGAAGGAATGCGATCAGCTGC
>Ga0182739_1002893_pt1 | contig 15578 bp, 17 predicted proteins | sample eDN5th30CBELigBY_FD_128873 | JGI IMG/M metagenome (GOLD analysis project Ga0182739, IMG submission 128873) | Enriched backyard soil microbial communities from Emeryville, California, USA - eDNA 5th pass 30_C BE-Lig BY (version 2) (version 2) | ecosystem: Environmental > Terrestrial > Soil >... | reverse complement strand
GCCCGCCAGATCGGCCTTGGAGAGCAGGACGATATCGGCGCAGGCGATCTGGTCCTCGAACACCTCCGAGAGCGGGGTCTCGTGGTCGAGGCTGTCATCGGCCTTGCGCTGGGCCTCAACCGCGGCCTCGTCCGGGGCAAAGCGCCCGGCTGCGACGGCCTCGGCATCGGCCAGCGCGATGACCCCGTCCACCGTGATGCGCGAGCGGATCGCGGGCCAGTCGAAGGCCTTCAGCAGCGGCTTCGGCAAGGCGAGGCCCGAGGTCTCGATCAGGATATGGTCGGGCTTTTGCGGCATCGCCATCAACCGCTCCAGTGTCGGGATGAAATCGTCGGCCACGGTGCAGCAGATGCAGCCGTTCGACAGCTCAAAGATGTTCTCGGCCGGGCAGCTTTCATCGGCGCAGGATTTCAGGATCTCGCCATCGACGCCCATGGTGCCGAATTCATTGACCAGAACCGCCAGCCGCTTGCCCTGCGGGTTCTGCATCAGGTGGCGGATCAGCGTCGTCTTGCCGGCACCCAGAAAGCCTGTGATCACAGTCACGGGGGTCTTGGTCAGATCTGTCATCTTTCACCCAATCGGAGGAAGCCGCGCGATGCTGCGCTTGCGGAAGATTGCGACGCGCTCGCGCCAGGGCACGATGCCGTCGGTCGTCGCGGCATAGGCGGCCGCGCCATCGAGGATGTCGGGAACGTCATCGACCCCCATCTGGCCGTAGACATAGCTCCACCGTCCCGGCCCGCTGAGCGCGATGGCCGCGCCGCTGGAACAGGCCGAGAGGCATTCGACGGGAACGACGCGGACGCCCTCGGGCACCTCGTCCCGCGCCAGCGCCGCATGGAGGCGCGCGCCGGCGACCGGGGTGCCGTCGAGGACGGGTTGCCCGGCCCGGCAGGTGATGCAGACAAGCAGCGAAACGCCCATGCGCCCTTTCCATCCAAAAATGGCGGGCGCAAGGAAGCGGGCGTGGGAATGCGCCGCAAACCCTGGCAGGAACACCCCGTCCGCCGGTCAATCACGGCGCAGGCAGGTCTCCCGGCTTGCGGATTCAGGCTTACGCCAACGGTCGGCCCACCTTCCCGGCCGTCTGGGCCAGTGGCATCGGGCGACCTTTCCGGTCACGGTCGCGGGGGCGGCTGCTTTCAGGCGTGAAGCCTGTCGCATTCCCTCTTAGCCTGCCATAAGGCAGGAACCAGCGCAGGCAAATCTCTGCGCCGACCGCCCCGGCTTGTCAAGCAACGGAGTTTCGGATGCCCGACGACGCGAATGCCCTCCACGCCCAGAAGATGGCGCGGATCAAGGCCGCGCGCGACCGCATGATGGAGGACCGGACCGGCGAAAAGGGGCTGGTGATCGTCCTGACCGGCAAGGGCAAGGGCAAGTCCTCCTCGGGCTTCGGGATGATCCTGCGCGCCATCGCTCATGACATGCCCTGCGCTGTCGTCCAGTTCATCAAGGGCGCATGGGACACGGGCGAGCGGCGGCTTCTGACCACGCATTTCGGGGGTCTCTGCCAGTTTCACGCGATGGGAGAGGGCTTCACCTGGGAGACGCAGGACCGCGAGCGTGACATTGCCGCCGCGCAAGCCGGGTGGGAGAAGGCCAAGGATCTGATCCGCAATCCCGAGATCAGGATGGTCCTGCTGGACGAGGTCAATATCGCCCTGCGCTATGACTATCTCGACGCAAGCGAGGTGCTGGATTTCCTGCGGGACGAGAAACCCCCGATGACCCATGTGGTGCTGACCGGCCGCAATGCCCCCGAAGCGCTGATCGAGGCCGCCGATCTGGTCACCGGGATGGAGATGGTGAAGCACCCCTTCCGTTCGGGCATCAAGGCCCAGCCGGGGGTGGAGTTCTGATCCTTCACTCGGGCCAGTCAAGGTCGACCCAGACCAGCCGATGGGTCGAGGCGGTCAGCGCGACCGCAGCCATTTCGCCCGAGGCGGGCCAGTAGACGCCCGAGCCGAGGATGCGCAGCCCCTTTGCGGGCAGGACGTAATCCATCCGCAGATTGCCGGGCGGGGCGTCATCCGGCCAATCGCCGGTATCAAGCGCCGGATCGCCCTTCTGCGCGGCATTGATGCCATCCTGCCCGGCAAGCCTGCCGCCCTCGCTACGGGGCAGGGGGTCGGTCACGCGTTCCATGATCCGGGCCAGCGCCTCGGGCCGTCCATCGCCATCGGCGGGATCGAGGTTCAGCTTGCCGGCAAGGACGAACGCCCCCTCGGGCAGGTGGTCGAGCCAGAAGGCCAGTTCGTCATGGTTGCGCCTTCCGTTCCGATCCTCCGGCCCGTCGAAAACCGGCGGAGAGGCGGACATGGCCAGCAGATGCAGCGGTTTGCCTTCGACCGTCAGCGCCGCGTCCCAATGCGCGACCGAGGAAAGGCGCTGGACCGCCGCGACCTCGGGCGGGGTGTCGGGCATCAGCGATCCCGGCAGGTCGCGCCACAGGGTCTCGCTGTGATCACGCACCGGCCCGATCGGGTGGCGGGACAGGATCGCCATTCCGGCCTGTCCGGTGAAACGGCCGAAGCCCTGCCGGTCGGCGGCCCGACCCAGCCGCCCGTCGCCGTCGAGGTCGAGCCCTGTCGGCATCCCCGCATTCGGTCGCGCCGCGAAGATATGGGGATAGTCGCTGCCCGCCTTGGCCAGACGGTCCCGAAAGGCGGCAAGGGCAAGGCCGTCATGATCCCAGTCAAAGCCGGTAAGCAGCAGGATATCGGGCCGCGCCTCTGTGATCACACGGGTCACGGCGTCGATCTGGGCATCCTTGCGGCCAAGATCGCGCAAAAGAAGCCCCGGCCCGTCGCGCGACAGGTCGGGGCTGAATGTGGCGATCCGCAGGGGCGCGGCCTCGGCCGATAGGGCAAGGGCGGCAGAGAGCGCCGCCCCGGCGATGGTCTTCAGACCCAAGGACGGCTCTGGGCCATCTGCGCCTCGAAGGTGTCGATCGAGCCGGATTTCTCCATCGTCAGGCCGATGTCGTCGAGACCGTTCAGCAGGCAATGCTTGCGGAACGGGTCGATCTCGAAGCCGAAGCTCTGCCCGTCCGAGGAGGTCACGGTCTGGTTTTCCAGATCGACGGTGATGCGGGCATTCGCGCCCTTGCGCGCATCGTCCATCAGCGCGTCGACGGCTTCCTTCGGCATCACGATCGGCAGAATGCCGTTCTTGAAGCAGTTGTTGTAGAAGATGTCGGCGAAGCTCGTCGAGATCACGCAACGGATGCCGAAATCCAGCAGCGCCCAGGGCGCATGTTCGCGCGAGGAGCCGCAGCCGAAATTGTCGCCCGCGACGATGATCTGCGAGTCCCGGTAGGCGGGCTGGTTCAGGACGAAGTCCGGCAGCTCGTTCCCGTCCGCGTCATAGCGCATCTCGTCAAAGAGGTTCTTGCCCAGACCCGAGCGGTGGATCGTCTTCAGATATTGCTTCGGGATGATCATGTCGGTGTCGATATTGACCAGCGGCATCGGTGCCGCGATCCCGGTCAGCGTGGTGAACTTGTCCATTTGCTTCCTCGCAGAATTGACTGGCCGCGTGGGTGGCCGCTAAATTTTGGCGGTAACGATTTTTCACCGCCCATGAGGTTTGTGTTCATGCTCGGGCTATCCAGTCTTTCGGCATTGCGCGACTGCATCTCCCGTGATTGGAGCCCCGGGATCGGGGATCCCGAGATTACCGGCTGGCTGACGGTCATCTCTTATCTTCTGTGCCTCGTGCTTGCGGTCATGGTGCTGAGGCGCCGGCCTGATGGCGCGGCGCGCGGACTCTGGGGCACGATTGCAGGGATCACGGCGTTTCTGGCGGTCAACAAGCAGCTTGACCTGCAGACCGCGCTGACCGCGACGGGTCGTTGCCTTGCGCATATGCAGGGCTGGTACGACTATCGCTGGGCGGTGCAGATCATCTTCATCCTGACCCTCATCATGGTGATCACGGGCGCCCTGATGATCGCCTTCCATGCGCTGCGCGAACATCTGCGCTGGAACGGCCTTGCCCTTGTGGGTCTGGCCGTCCTTTGCGGGTTCGTCATGGTGCGCGCGGTGGGCTTCCATCATTTCGACCGTCTCATCAGCATGGATTTCGCGAACATCGGGTTCAACTTCTGGTTCGAGAATGCCGGGCTGGTGCTGATTGACCTGAACGCCGTCCTCCTGCTGAGGCGGGGCAGGGCGCCCCGCCGTGCCGGAGTCAGACGGTCTCTGCCATGAATTCGCGCACATCGGTCAGGTGCCCGCGGATGCCTGCGGCGGCGGCCATGACCGGCGACATCAGGTGCGTGCGACCGCCACGGCCCATGCGCCCCTCGAAGTTGCGGTTCGAGGTGGCGGCGCAGCGCTCGCCCGGCGCAAGCTGGTCGGGGTTCATGCCGAGGCACATCGAACATCCCGCCAGACGCCATTCGAAGCCGGCATCGGTGAAGATCTTGTCCAGACCCTCTTCCTCGGCCTGAAGCCGGACGAGGCCCGAGCCGGGAACGACCATGCCGCGCACGCCCTCGGCCAGCTTCTGGCCCTTCAGGATGCCGGCAGCGGCGCGCAGATCCTCGATCCGGCCGTTGGTGCAGGAACCGATGAAGACCGCGTCGATCCTGATCTGGTCCAGCGGCGTACCCGGTTCAAGGCCCATATAGTCCAGCGAACGGCGTGCGGCCTCGACCTTGCCGCCTTCGAAATCCTCGGGGGCCGGAACCTTGTCGGTGATCGCCAGCACGTCCTCGGGCGAGGTGCCCCAGGTCACGACCGGGGCAATATCCTCGCCACGGATGGTGATGACCTTGTCGAAATGCGCGCCTTCATCGGTGAACAGTGTTTTCCACCACGCGACGGCGGCTTCCCATGCGGCGCCTTTCGGTGCGTGCGGGCGGCCCATGCAATAGTCGAAGGTCTTTTCGTCCGGCGCGATCAGGCCGGCGCGGGCGCCGCCCTCGATCGCCATGTTGCAGACGGTCATGCGGCCTTCCATCGACAGGTCGCGGATCGCCTCGCCGCAATATTCGATGACATAGCCGGTGCCGCCGGCGGTGCCGGTCTTGCCGATCACGGCCAGCGTGATGTCCTTGGCGGTCACGCCGGGCAGCAGCTTGCCGGTGATCTCGACCTTCATGTTCTTGGATTTCTTCTGGATCAGCGTTTGCGTCGCCAGCACATGCTCGACCTCGGACGTGCCGATGCCATGGGCGAGCGCGCCGAAAGCGCCATGCGTCGCGGTGTGGCTGTCGCCGCAAACCACGGTCATGCCGGGCAGGGTCCAGCCCTGCTCGGGGCCGACGATATGGACGATGCCCTGGCGCACATCCGTCACCGGATAGTAGTTCACGCCGAATTCGCGGGCGTTCCGGTCCAGCTCATTGACCTGAATGCGCGATTCCTCGTTGTCGATATGGGTCTCGCGGCCGGCGGTCGTGGGCACGTTATGGTCGGGAACCGCGATGGTCTGGTCGGGGCGGCGCACCTTGCGCCCGGTCATGCGCAGGCCCTCGAACGCCTGGGGCGAGGTCACTTCGTGGACCAGATGCCGGTCGATATAGAGCAGGCAGGTCCCGTCCTCGGAACGGTCGACCACGTGCGAGTCGAAGATCTTGTCATAGAGGGTGCGGGGCGCGCCCGCATTGGTGTTGCCGGTCATGGCTGTCTCTTTCCGAAAGAGTAGCTGGGGAATCGAAAGGATTGGCGCCGCATCATGCGGCAGGGCGCGCGCACGCGCCAACCGCCGTCAAAGTCGCGCAGTGACGGAAAGGCTTTCGCCGTAGAACCGACCCGGCAGCCGAGCGCGGTCATGGATGTCGAAATAGACGAATCCTTGCATGACGGCAGTATTACGATGCTTTGATGGGTCAGGCAATATCGACGCACGCGGGTGTTAGTTCCATGTTGGCCGCGTCGCTCTAAGCTTCCGGGCATGACTTGGGGAGACCAGCCGATGACGATTCGAATCCTGCTGCGCGCCCTGCCGTTGCTGCTGGTCGCGATCCTGGCCCTTGCCAGCCTCGTCGAGGATGGGCCGGACGAACGCCGGGCAGAGATCGCGCGGCTGGAGGCGCGCCGTCTGGCCCTGATCGCGGAAGGGGTCAACTGCCGGGAAGAACGGGAAAATCAGCCTGATTTTGCCTGCGCGACGGTGCGTCCCCCAATAAATCCGGCCGCGGAACATTGAGAAGGCCGGATTCCATGATACATTATAGAGGCCCGGCGCCGGGGTTTTTCGGCGCGATGACTGGAGGATGAACCCCTGTCCACTACCGCTTCGCCGGCGCCTGTGCCGGCTGCGCCCACCGCGGATTCCGAGCTGAGCAGCGATCAGCTACTGGACCGCATTCTTGCCTCACTCGATGACGACAAGGCTGAGGAGGTCGTGACGATCGACCTGCGCGGCCGCTCGGCCATGGCAGATCACATGGTGATCGCCTCGGGTCGCTCGTCGCGTCAGGTTGCCGCCATTGCCGAAAAGCTGGTCCAGCGTCTGAAGGAAGAGACCGGCCGCTCTGCCCGGATCGAGGGCAAGGACACTGGCGACTGGGTACTGATCGACACCGATGACGTGATTGTTCATGTATTCCGCCCGGAAGTGCGCGAATTCTACCAGCTCGAAAAGATGTGGATGCCGGCGGATGCGCTGCGTTCGGCCACGCTTGAGCGGATGCGCGCCGATCATGCGGCCGACGAGGCACGCCGGACACCGAACTGAATCGGAACTGACGCATGCGGATGGTCATTGCCGCGGTCGGGCGGCTACGGCAGGGCCCCGAGGCGAAACTGATTGCCGACTACCTTGACCGTCACGCCAAGGCAGGTCGGGCACTGGGCTTGCCCCCGGTCACGATTGCCGAGGTCGAGGACAAGCGCGGCGGCGGCATGGCGGCGGAAGCGCCGCTGCTGGAGCGCGCGATCCCCGGCGGCGCGGCGCTGATCGTTCTGGACGAGCGCGGGCAGATGCTGACCTCGCCGGAATTTGCCCAGCGGATCGCCGGTTTTCGCGATCAGGCCCGCGACATCGCCTTTGTCATCGGGGGCGCGGACGGGGTCGATCCCTCGCTGCGCGACCGCGCCGATCTTGCGATCAGCTTCGGGCGCATGGTCTGGCCGCATATGCTGGCGCGGGTGATGCTGGCCGAACAGATCTACCGCGCGACCACCATCCTTTCGGGCAGCCCCTATCACCGGGTCTAGCCCCTTCAGGGGCAGGGCACGACCCAGTTGTCGATGATCTCGACGGCCTCCTCGGCCGTTTCGACGAAGCTGATCAGGTCCAGATCCTCGTGGCTGATGGTTCCGGCCTCGGCCAGAGCCTCCCAGTTGATGACCTGATGCCAGAACTCGGACCCGAACAGGATGAAGGGCACGCGCCGCATCCGGCCCGTCTGGATCAGGGTCAGCGCCTCGAACATCTCGTCCATGGTGCCGAAGCCGCCGGGGAACACGGTCACGGCTTTGGCGCGCATCAGGAAATGCATCTTCCTGATCGCGAAATAATGGAAGTTGAAGCACAGATCCGGCGTCACAAAGGTGTTCGGCGCCTGTTCATGCGGCAGGACGATCGAGAGGCCGATCGAGATGCCGCCGGCCTCATGCGCGCCCAGATTGCCGGCCTCCATCACGCCGGGGCCGCCGCCGGTGCAGATCACGTTCTCGGCCCCATAGCTTTCAAGGCTGCGCTCGGTCATCATCCGGGCAAAGCGGCGCGCTTCCTCGTAATAGCGCGACAGATCGCCCAAGGTCGGCGTCCGGGCCGTGTCACGCAATTCGGGCGAGGGGATGCGGGCGCCGCCGAACAGCACCACGGTCGAGCGGATGCCGCGCGCATCCATGATCATCTGCGGCTTCAGCAGTTCCAGTTGCAGCCGGACGGGCCGCAATTCGTCCCTGAGCAGGAACTCCTGATCGGTAAAGGCCAGTCGATAGGCGGGCGCGCGTGTCTGGGGCGTATCAGGCAGGCGGCGCGCCGCCACGGCGTCCTGCTCGCTGTCGCGGAAGGGATGGCTGCGCTCGTCTTCTTCGATCATCGAAATCCTCTGGGCGGGACTGGCGCGGATTGCGCGACCGCACCCCCCGATCTATAGCCCTTGCGTGACAGTTTCCACCCGAGTTCCAGCAACAGAGAGATCCCATGTCCAACGCTCAGCTTGAAGCCGCCATCGAATCCGCCTGGGAAGTCCGCGACCAGATCACCCCCGCGACCACCGGCGAGACCCGCGACGCCATCGAGGCGACGCTGGAGGCGCTGGACAAGGGCGAGCTGCGCGTGGCCGAAAAGACCGGCGCCGACTGGCATGTGAACCAATGGGCGAAAAAGGCCGTGCTGCTGGGCTTTCGCCTGAAGGACATGGAGATCCATGCCGGCGGCCCGCAGAATGGCGGCTGGTGGGACAAGGTGGACAGCAAGTTCGCCGGCTGGGGCGAGAACCGCTGGCGCGAGGCGGGCTTCCGCGCCGTGCCGAACGCGGTCGTGCGCAAATCGGCCTTCATCGCCAAGGGCGTGGTGCTGATGCCCAGCTTCGTGAACCTCGGCGCCTATGTCGATGAGGGCACGATGGTCGATACCTGGGCCACGGTCGGTTCGTGTGCGCAGATCGGCAAGAACGTCCACCTCTCGGGCGGCGTCGGCATTGGCGGCGTGCTGGAGCCGATGCAGGCCGGCCCGACCATCATCGAGGACAATTGCTTCATCGGCGCGCGCTCCGAAGTGGTCGAGGGCTGCATCGTGCGCGAGGGCTCGGTCCTTGGCATGGGCGTCTTCATCGGCAAATCGACCAAGATCGTCGACCGCGAGACGGGCGAGGTGATGTATGGCGAGGTTCCGGCCGGTTCGGTCGTCGTCTCGGGCTCGCTGCCCTCAAAGAACGGCGTGAACCTCTATTGCGCGGTGATCGTCAAGCGCGTGGACGCGCAGACGCGCTCCAAGACCTCGATCAACGAGCTGCTGCGGGACTGAAGATTCCCCTCACTGCCGCGTGAACCTCAGTGGGGGTGTCTGCGTTGGGGCGCTGGACACCCTTTCTGAAGGAGAAGCGCATGGAAGGCTTGGGCTGGATCGCTGCCATCATCGTGGGCGGTATCGCGGGCTGGATCGCCAGCAACATCATGAAGGCGGATACCGGGATTTTCCTGAATGTCATCCTGGGCATCGTGGGCGCCGTGGTCGGCAACGCCATCCTGGGCATCCTGGGCCTGAACGCCCAGCCGGGAAGCTGGATCGCACAGGGTTTCGTCGGATTGATCGGCGCGGTGATCCTGATCTGGCTCTATCGAGCGGTCGCCAGGTAGAAACGCAGGAAGGGGCGGTTTTCCGCCCCTTTTTTATGCCGTGAACTCGGCCAGCTGCGCGCCGGTGATGCGGATCAGTTCCTGCGGCGCGATCGAGAACAGGTGCCGCGGCGTCCCCGCGGCAGCCCAGACCCGGTCGAACTGGGTCAATCGCGGGTCGATATACGCGTCGATCGGCCGCAGATGGCCAAGCGGCGCGACGCCGCCGATGGCAAAGCCGGTCTCAAGCCGGATCTGCGCCGCATCGGCCTTGCCCAGCGGCTGGCCCGCCACCTGCGCGGCCTTTCCGGCATCGACCAGATTGCCGCCCGCGGTCAGGAACAGGACGACATGGCCGCTTTCCTCGCCGCGAAAGATGATGGACTTGGCGATCTGGTCGACATGGCAGCCGACGACCTCGGCAGCCCCGGCGGCGGTGCGGGCGCGGTCGTCGGTTTCGCGGATCTCGGCCTCGGTTCCGGCGGCTTCCAGTGCGGCGCGCACGCGCGCCAGGCTCTTGCTCATTGTCCCCTCCATGCGTTTCGGGGATATAGGCGCAAATCCTGTCCAAGGGGAATGAACATGGTGCAACAGGTCTATACGCTTCTGGTCGAGGTGGGCCGCGCCGCGGATGACGGCCTGCCCGAGGATGCCGTGGGCGCCGCGCTGGTCTGCTATGCCTCCGGCAAGGACGAGGACGAGGCGGTGCGCGAAACCGTCGCGATCCTGAAGCAGGCGGGCCTCTCTCCGATCGAGGTCACCGGCCATGGCACGGTCGAGGAGCGGCTGGCCGAGGGGCATGAGATCCCCGAGGAGGAGCGCGCCCTGATGGACCGCGCGCTTGCCGAGAATGCCGTCATCGTCGCCCAGATGGAGCCGCTTTACGGTGATGAGGAGGAAGAGGACTCCGAGGACTGACGCGGGCCTATTCAGCCACCCGATGCTGGGCTAGACTGGCCTCAACCAGAAAAAGAGCACGGGACGGGACAGGCAGATGAGATCAAGGCAATTGCGAATGGCAACCGCGGCCCTTCTGGTCTGCGCACTGGCCGCCTGCGGCGTGTCGAGCCGCGCGCCCGGTGGCGGGGGCTATGGCGGCAATTTCAGCGGGCTGCCCACAGCGGGCGGGCAGGGGTCCGAGGCGGGATTCCAGAACTGGGTGCAAAGCTTCCGGCCGCGCGCCATCTCGGCCGGGGTATCGCCCGGCGTGTTCGACAGCGCGATGGCCGGGGCGCATTTCCAGCCCAGCATCGTCGCGCTGGACGGCCGGCAGAGCGAGTTCAGCAAGCCGATCTGGGAATATCTGGACGGCGCCGTCGGCGGCAGCCGCATCGCGACCGGGCGGCAGATGTCCGCGCGCCACGCCAGCACCCTTTCCGCGATCGAGGCGCGCTATGGCGTCCCGCGCGAGATCGTGCTGGCGATCTGGGGCATGGAGTCGAATTTCGGCGCGAACCGCGGCAGCACGCAGATCGTGCCCGCGCTCGCGACGCTGGCCTATGACGGGCGGCGGGGCGAGTTCTTCGCGGGCGAGCTGGTCGCGGCGCTGCGCATCATCCAGGCGGGCGATGTCGACAGCAGCCACATGGTCGGCAGCTGGGCGGGCGCGATGGGGCACACGCAGTTCATGCCATCCTCGTTCCTCAGCCATGCCGTCGATTTCAACGGCGACGGGCGGCGCGACATCTGGTCGAACGATCCGACGGATTCGCTGGCATCAACCGCCGCCTACCTGCGCCAGAACGGCTGGCGTCGCGGCGAAAGCTGGGGAACCGAGGTGGTGCTGCCGCAGGGCTTCGACTTCAATCAGGTCGGCAAGTCGGTCACGAAATCCGGCGGGCAATGGTCGGCGATGGGCGTGCGGGCGGTGAACGGCCGGGCGGTGCCCTCGGGCTCGATCCTCGCGCCAGCGGGCGCGCGTGGCCCGGCCTTCCTGATCACCGAGAATTTCCGCGCCATCCTGAAATACAACGCCTCGGACAGCTATGCCCTTGCGGTGGCCTATCTGGCCGATGGCATCGCGGGACGGCCGGGCATTCAAGGCAGCTGGCCACGCGGCGACCGGACGCTGTCCAATAGCGAAAAGGCCGAGATCCAGCGCCTGCTGATGGCGCGCGGTTTCGATACCGGCGGAGTTGATGGAAAACTGGGCAGCAAATCCGTCGACGCGGTCAAGGCTTTCCAGCGTTCGCGCGGAATGGTGCCCGACGGCTATGCCGACAGCCGCCTTCTGGGCATTTTGCGCAGCTGATCTGCAATCAATGCGTGCGGCGGGCCATGCCGAAGGCCCGCCCTTTTTGCAAATTGCCGTTCGCTCGGATGGGTTGCCTATAATTAAATCAAATCAACGGTGAATCCCGAACCGGCTTTCCCGGAACTGCCCGGAAGCTTGGCAAAGCTTCCTGCCTGCTGCCCTCATCGACCCTGCCGTCACGCGGCATAATCAACGAGAGGGAAAACAGGGATGAAGATCTACAGCAGCGCCGCCGTGGCGGCCCTGATTTCGGCGGGTCTTGCGGGTGGTGCCTGGGCGCAGGAGGACACGATCAAGATCGGCGTCCTGCATTCGCTGTCCGGCACCATGGCGATTTCCGAAACCACGCTGAAAGACACCGTCCTGATGATGGTGGACCAGCAGAACGCCAAGGGCGGCGTTCTGGGCAAGAAGATCGAGGCGGTGGTGGTCGATCCCGCCTCGGACTGGCCGCTTTTCGCCGAAAAGGCGCGTGAGCTGATCTCGGTCAATGGCGTGGACGCGATTTTCGGCTGCTGGACCAGCGTGAGCCGCAAGTCGGTCCTGCCGGTGATCGAGGAGCTGAACGGCCTGCTGTTCTATCCCGTCCAGTATGAGGGCGAGGAAAGCTCGAAGAACGTGATCTATACCGGCGCCGCGCCGAACCAGCAGGCGATCCCGGCGGTGGATTACATGGCCGATGAGCTGGGCGTCGAGAAATGGGCGCTGCTCGGGACCGACTATGTCTATCCGCGCACGACGAACAACATCCTCGACGCCTATCTGAAGAGCAAGGGCGTGGCCGAGGGCGACATCTTCGTCAACTATACGCCCTTCGGTCATTCCGACTGGTCCAAGATCGTGGCCGATGTCGTGGCGCTTGGCGCGGATGGCAAGAAGGTCGGCGTGGTCTCGACCATCAACGGCGATGCGAATATCGGCTTCTACAAGGAATTGGCGGCGGCGGGCGTTTCTGCCGACGACATTCCGGTCATGGCCTTCTCGGTCGGCGAGGAGGAGCTGGCGGGCCTCGATACCGCGAACCTCGTCGGGCATCTCGCGGCCTGGAACTATTTCGAATCCGCCGACACGCCCGAGAACAAGGCCTTCATCGACGAGTGGCACAAGTTCACCAAGAACGACAAGCGCGTGACCAATGACCCGATGGAAGCCACGATGATCGGCTTCAACGCCTGGGTCGCGGCGGTCGAAAAGGCCGGGACCACCGATACCGACCCGGTGCTGGAGGCGATCGTCGGGGTCGAGGTTCCGAACCTGACCGGCGGCACGGCCAAAGTCCTGCCGAACCACCACCTGACCAAGCCGGTCCTGATCGGCGAGATCCGCGCCGATGGCCAGTTCGACATCGTCAGTCAGACCGAGGAAGTCCCGGGCGACGCCTGGACCGACTTCCTGCCGGAAAGCGCCAAGCTCGATTCCGACTGGACCAAGAACAAATGCGGCATGTGGAACACCGAGACGAATAGCTGCGTGCAGCTCGGTTCGAACTACTGAAACGCTGATGGGAGGGGCGGTGCGATTTGCCGCCCTTCCCCCGGAATCCGAGGCCTTCATGCGTCTTTTTCTGCTTGTCCTGGCGTTCGCCGCCGCGTGTCTGCCGCTGGGCGCCGGGGCGCAAACGCCCGACCTCGCGGCGGTCATTGCCCAGCATCGCGACCAGATCGAAAAACCCTCGCGCCAATCCGTGAGTCCGGTGGTCGAGGCGATTACCGCTGCCGGCCCGCAGGGCGCGGCCTTGCTGCAAGCCTGGGGCGACCGGGAACTGGGCATCCGCAAAAGCGACGGGCTGCTGGTCATCACCACGCCCGATGGCGATGGGCTGGCGCTGACCGATGCCGCAAACGGCGCCGATCTGGGCGTGATTGCCAATGGTGAGGTGACGCTGCTGCGCCCCAATTCTGGCGTGCGCGGGGTGATTATGGCCGCGCTGGCCGGGAACGCGCTTTCCGATCCCGACCCGAAGCGTCGGGCCGAGGCGCTGGATTCGCTCTCCCGCCGCGCCGATGCCAGCCAGCTTCAACTGCTGCGCGAGGCGCTGGAGGATCCCGACCCGGCCCTTGCCGCCCGCAAGGCGCGGGTGGAGCGGCTGCTGACCATCCAATACGACCCCGACCCAGCCGCCCGCGTCGCTGCGATCGAGGGCTTTGGCGGCGATACCGGGCTGGATTTCCGCGCCAGCCTGAACCCGATCCTCGCGACGAAGCGCGTGGCGCTAGAGGTGGTTCCGGCCGGGGCGAACATCGCCCGTGAGCTGTCCGTGGGTGGTGAGATCAGCCGCGACGATGCCTATGCGATGCTGGTCGCCGAGGGCCTTGCCCCGGCGCGGCTGACGCCCGAGGCAATGCGCGCCACGCTGTCCCAACATATCGTCAATGCGGCGGTCGGCGGCGTGCCCGTCGCCGAACTTGGGAATCAGGAGGCGAGGGATCGCGCCTATAACACGCTGGAAGGGCAGGGCCTCGTCCAGCCCGCCGCCAGCGAGGAGGAGGTTGACGCCGCGCTGGCGCGCCACCGGTTCCTCGACCTCTATGCCGAGCCGAATGCCGAAGTGACCGATGCCGCCCGCGCCGCGCTGCGCGGCACCGGGACGCGCATCGGGCTGATGCAGGCTGCCGACCTGTCGCTTGACGCGCTGTCGCTGGCCTCGATCTATTTCCTGGCCGCCATCGGCCTCGCCGTCACCTTCGGAGTGATGGGTGTCATCAACATGGCGCATGGCGAGTTCATCATGATGGGCGCCTATACCGGCTATGTCGTCCAGCAATTCATCGCCGACCGCACCGTCTCGCTGATCGTGGCGCTGCCTCTGGCCTTCATCGTCACCTTCGCTGCAGGCGTCGCGCTGGAGCGGCTGGTGATCCGCCACCTGTATAAACGCCCGCTGGAGACGTTGCTTGCGACTTTCGGCGTCAGCATCGCGCTGCAGCAACTCGCCAAGAACATCTTCGGCACACAGGCGCGGCCGTTGACCGCGCCGGGCTGGCTTGACGGGGCGCTGACCGTCAACGACGTCATCTCGATCAGCTATATCCGCATCGCGATCTTCGTCCTCGCGCTGGTTTTCCTCGGCCTCTACCTCTTCATCATGAACCGCACCCGGCTGGGGCTGGAGGTCCGCGCCGTGACGCAGAACCCCGCAATGGCGGCCAGCATGGGGATCAGCCCGGACCGCATCAACATGCTGACCTTCGGCCTCGGCTCGGGCATCGCGGGAATCGCGGGTGTCGCCATCGGGCTTTTCGCCAAGGTCACGTCCGAGCTTGGCAGCGACTATATCGTGCAAAGCTTCATGACCGTGGTTGTCGGCGGCGTCGGCAATATCTGGGGCACGCTGGCGGGCGCGGCGCTGATCGGCTTCCTGCAAAAGGGGATCGAGTGGTTCAACCCGGCCAATACGCTGGCCGCGCAGACCTACATGATCCTTTTCATCATCATCTTCATCCAGTTCCGGCCGCGCGGCATCATCGCCGCCAAGGGCCGCGCCGCGGGGGCCTGACATGCGCAAACCTCTTGTCCTGCGTCATCCTTCGATCCTCGTTTTCCTTGGCGTGCTGGCGGTCTTCACCGTCGCGGTCACGATCCTGTCGACGGGCTATGGCACCGGGGTCATCTCGACCAGCATGGTCAAGACGCTGGGCAAGACCCTGTGCCTTGCGCTGGCCGCTGTCGCCATGGACCTCGTCTGGGGCTATGCGGGTATCCTCAGCCTCGGCCAGATGGCCTTCTTTGCGCTTGGCGGCTACATGATCGGCATGTGGTTGATGGTCGCCCGGACCGAGGGAATCGTCGCCGGATCGCTCGCGAACCTGCCGATCCCGCCGACCGAGGCCGAGATTTCCGCCGCCGTCGCGACCCAGATCTTCGGCGTCGTCGGGGCGGACCGGTTCCCGGCGATCTGGGCCTTTGCCGGATCGCTGCCCGCGCAGCTTGCGTTGGTGGTGTTGGTGCCGGGGCTGCTGGCGCTGGTCTTCGGTTGGCTCGCCTTCCGCTCGCGCGTGAACGGGGTTTACCTCTCGATCCTGACGCAGGCGATGACGCTCGCCTTGGCGCTTTACCTGTTCCAGAACGATTCCGGG
>Ga0182739_1002892_pt1 | contig 15578 bp, 13 predicted proteins | sample eDN5th30CBELigBY_FD_128873 | JGI IMG/M metagenome (GOLD analysis project Ga0182739, IMG submission 128873) | Enriched backyard soil microbial communities from Emeryville, California, USA - eDNA 5th pass 30_C BE-Lig BY (version 2) (version 2) | ecosystem: Environmental > Terrestrial > Soil >... | reverse complement strand
TTATAAGGAACAACAATATCTTCCTTTCCATGAATCATTAAAACAGGCTGTTCAATTTTCTTAATCTGCTCCTCAGTTAAGGCAAGTTGATTCAGTTTTTCTTGACGGGGTTCAGCAAACATTTTTGAGAAAGCTTCCTGTAAGCCTGGTTGAATGCTTGCTTCATATCGTAATTGAGCTAACTCATCTGTAGCAAAATCTTGGTTGTAAGCAAAGATTTCTAGTAATCTCTTCATATTTTCTACACTTGGTTCATAGCCCCAAACTTTGTCTAAACCGTAAGTCACCATAAACGGCAGGCCGGCTGCTCCCATAAGGACCATTTTGTTCACTAAATCAGGTCTCTTATTAGCGATATGTAGGGCTAATGCTCCCCCAAGCGAATTTCCGATAATATGGACACGGCCTACTCCAACCGTTTCGATAAAACTAATTAAGTGATTCGTCCAAGTTTCAACTCCATATTGGATATCCTCAGATCTTTCTGTATATCCAAAGCCTACAATATCCGGTGCGTATACATGAAAATGCTCAGAAAGTCTAGGGATAACTAATCTCCAGTTCGCTTCAGCCGTAACCCCAGGTCCTGATCCATGTATTAAAAGAATCGGTTCACCTTGCCCGCTTTCAAGATAGTGTGTAGAAATGCCATTAACATCAATATATTTAGATTGATACATTGTAATCCTCCTTAAATTAATTTTTAAATTTACTATTTGTTTAATAGGGTATTGATTTTAAGTTATTTGATATTTCTTATCCCTACAATTAAAATAGTATATAACTAAATCTTATAGATAGAATGATTTGAATTTTCTATCCTTTCGCCTTATCTAAAGTATAGCTTCATTTTCTATTAAAATCGAACAGAAAAAACTTATTGGAAATATGCTTTCCTCTAAGTTTTTCCTTTAGATCATAAAAAAACGATTATTTACTTTCACACTTTGATTTTCAAAATCTGTACTCTATGATAAGGAGACTTTTGATGGACACAGTACAATTAGATACATTTTTTTCGGTTATTGAACATAAAAGTTTTTCCAAAGCAGCAGAAGCATTAAATGTTTCACAACCTACTGCATCGGCCAGAATTAAAAATCTGGAATACGAACTAGACTGTAAATTATTTGAAAAGGACGGAAAAAATTTGACTCTTTCCAAGGAAGGAAAAGTATTTTTTGACTATGCAAAAACAATCATAGCCAATATGAAGCATTCAATAGAGGCTACTCGACATGCTAAATTTCATCACATAAAAGTTGGTTTTTCTCCTGGCTTTTCCTATTCATTTTTAACAGAACTCATCACCTCTATCTTATCGATAAAGGATTTAGAGGTTTCTATCTTCGAGGGGACGGATTCTCTTCGGTTAAACGAGCAAATTATTTCCGGTGAACTGGATATTGTTTTTACGAGGAATTCCTTCACACAACAGCCTGATATCGTTTCAGAGTTTTTATTTGAAGATCAGCTTGTTTTAATTTGTAGTAAGGATCATCCATTAGCGAATAAAGAAATCGTTTTACCAGAGGATTTAGAAGGCGAAACGCTGATTTGTTATCAGCGTCACACGCCTATTTGGGCAGAAATCGAAAAACAGCTAATTGGGGTACCGCAAATTAAGAGAATTGAAGTTGGAAATAACGAAATGGTGAAATCAATCGTTGGAAGTGGTGTTGGAGTAGGAATTACGGCATCGCTTGGAGTAAATGAGTTTGATAAAATGAAAATCGTAATGAAAAGAATGAAAAACGTTGAAAATGTACCAAATAACATCTATGTACAGTACAGAAAAAATTCTCGCATTGAACAACCTATTAAACAAATCATTTATTCCGTTATTAATCATGAAATACAGCAGTAACAGAGGGGTTCCCCCCTCTTCTTGTTGCTGTATTTCTTATCATTTAAACTTAATTTCGATGTAACGATTATATATCGATTTCCACGAATCATCCTTTATGGTTACGATCAAAAACAATTTTCCCTGCAACAACTGTTTTAACTGCCTTGGCTTCAAGCATTTCCTCTGATGTCCCTTTAAATAAATCTCGGTCAAAAATAGAGAAATCTGCAACATACCCTGGTTTAATCAGCCCGCGTTCATGTTCTTTACAAATGGCTTGTGCACTCCCTACTGTATAGGCGCGAACTGCCTCAAAGCGGGATAATTTTTGTTCAGGAAGATAGCCATTATGATCTTCGCCAGGTTTTTTCCTCTCAACTGCAGCATAAATGGTTGATATTGGATTAATTTCTTCTACTGGCGCATCTGTTCCTAAAGCACACATAATCCCTTTGTCTAATAGGGTTTTCCATGCATAAGCATAGTCAAGACGGTCTTTACCTAGTCGTTTCACTACCCACGGGAAATCAGATGGGACAAACAAAGGCTGGATATCGACCACAACCGGTAATTTGGCCATTCGTTCGACTAAATCTTCACGCAGTACGCAGGCGTGTATGAGACGGTCTCTTTTTCCACTTGGAGCTGGATATTTTTCTAATAATGTAAGTATTTGTTCAGCCCCAGCATCCCCAATGATATGAACAGCAACAGCCTCATGATAGTGACGAGCCAGCTTAACTAGCTCTTCTAGCTCCTGATTTGTTTGAATTAATAGTCCTTTATTATTTGGGTTATCTGAGTAAGGTTCCGATAGAGCAGCCGTCGAACCGCCTAAGGCTCCATCTGTAAAAATTTTCATCGCACCTGGTTCCACAAACGGTTCATCAAATGGCACATGATCTTCCATCATCTCTTTGAAAACGGCATTATGGCGTAATAGATTCACACGAAAATGATGCTTTTCTCCAACCGTGCGCAAAAAGGCGGTTAATGGATTGGTGTAATGACCAAAATAATGCATATCCTCGGTGTGCCCTCCTGTTAACCCTTTTGCTAGCATATCGTCAATGCAAAGATTGAGTTCATTGACTAAACCTTGAACATACCCTTCCCCAACTCTTGGAATCGCATTTGTTACGGTATTCATGGCATTATCAAATAGTAAACCATTTAATTTCCCTTCGCTATCTCGTCCGATTTCACCACCTCCAGGAGATGGTGAATCTTGATTGACCCCGCCTGCTTCAAGGGCTGCACTATTTCCTAAAATCACATGATGACAAACTCTTGTTAGAAGGATGGGTTCTTTGCGAATATCATCCAGCTCCTTTATGGTTGGAATTCTGCCATTTGAAAAGTTATTTTCATTCCAGCCTTCGCCAAACAACCATTTATCCTCGGGAGTTGATGCTGCCGCTTCTTTAATCATTTCTAGCATTTCCTCGGCTGAAGCTGCCTTCGCTAAATCCAGCCGTATTAACTTCTCTCCTTGAAAAATCATATGCAGATGACTATCAACGAAACCCGGATACATGGCAGCACCCTGAAGGTCAATCTTTATATCAGCTTGTTCACTTAATTCCTCAAGGTGACCAACAGCCGTAATTTTGTCATCCTCTATCAGTACTGCTTCAACCGTTTCGTTTTCTTTTTCCATTGTATAGATGGTTCCACCATACCAAAGTTGTTTCATTTACAGCTTCCTTTCCCTATACAAAATGCTTTTTGTTCGAAATATACATTCCTACTTTAAAGTATATGGTAAGATTTAGATACTACATACTAAAGGAGGTCTAAAATGGCAGTTATAACAGCCAGTGTCTTTTCCATCCTCATCATATTTATGACGATCTATTCTATGATAAAAGTCTTTATCATCGCTAAAAAGAGAAATGAAATATCCCTTCAGAAGTCCATCATTTATTCAGCTCTATCCATTACTGTTGGTTTTATCGCTGCTTCCATTCTGCCTTTTGGTTATCAACTAGTATTTGATTATGTATTATCCGTTATTTAGGAGACTTTGTTAAAGCACTGTTTTCATTTAAAGCACTTGTTGATTGCAGTGGAGGGCACGGAGACTCCTACGGGAGAAGCGAGACTGGCGAGACCCCGGAGACACGGAGTGTCGAGGAGGCTCGGCGGTCGCCCGTGGAAAGCGAAGTGCCCGGAACGGAAATCAACAGCAAAGTTTAGAAGAGCCTATAAATTTAAAAATTAAATATATAAATGATTCACAAACTATACACTTTTCCTATACATGAGCTGTGCTATACTACTATCAAGAACTAAATTGTGAAGTACATCACAAATTTAGATTCTTATTAACTAACGAGGTGAGAAACCATGCAAATTTCAATGTCTGATAAAGTAGTACAATGGTACAAAGAGGACCTATCATTAACTGAAGGCGATTTTGTAAGATTTTATGTCCGATATGGCGGTTTCAACTCGTTTATCAAAGGGTTTTCTTTGGGAATTGATCGAGATACACCTGAGCAGTCCCAAGTTCGAATGGAGAAGGATGGAATTACCTTCTATATCGAGGATAATGATACGTGGTATTTTGATGATAAAGATCTAGTTATTGACTTCAATGAACAATTAAAAGAGCCTGAATTTACACAAGGAATGTAAGATAAAGTGCCAGGCACCATCCAATTTTTGGATGGCGCCTGGCACTTTTAATTAATCTACTTTTCTTAATTCCAAATCCTGTTGTTTAGAGAATTCTCGTAACCTGCTGCTTATTTTTCCATGTAGGAAGTAATAAACAATCAACCCTGCAAGAGCAAAAATAGAGCTATAAAAATATAAGGAGTTGTATCCTATTTTTGCTCCAAGAATCCCAACGATTACAGAACCAATTCCGATTCCTAAGTCCATAGTGGAGTAAAATGTAGCAGTGGCCGCACCCCTTCTTTCCGGACGTGCAATGGCAATGGCAATGGTTTGGATGGTTGGAAAGATGGTCCCCCAGCCAAGCCCGATAAATGCTGCAGACAATAGGAACATAAATGCACCTGTAGCTTGGCTTAATAGGAACATACCAATTGCAAAGCTTATGATAGATGGGACCATGATAACATTTGCTCCGTACTGATCAAACCATCGACCTGTAAATGGCCTTGAAATGATCAGTGCAACGACATAGACAATGAAGAAATAGCTTGCAACCTCCGTCAATTGAAGCTCCTTCGCATAAACGGACACAAACGAAACAATCGATGCATACACGATGGCAAAAAAGAAGCAAACAAGTGAAACACGTAAGGCAGAGACTTCAATTAACTCTTTTACGTTAAATCCTTTCTTCACTACCTCTTCAGCTGCTGACTTTTTCGCCTCTTTAGGTATAGAAATAAGAAGCCCTGTTAACACTCCGATAATGACACTAGCGAAACTTATCGCAAACATCGTGGTTGTTCCCCATTTGTTAATAGCAAGCAGTCCCAAAAACGGACCTAAAGCCATGGACATATTCAGCATTAAGCCATAATACCCCATCCCTTCCCCTTTCCGATGTTGAGGGATGAGATTCGCAACAATCGTTCCTGTTGTTGTGGTAATCATACCAAATGCTATACCGTGAATCACGCGTAGAATCATTAAACTTTCAAATGAACTTGTGAAAAAATACACAAAAGCAACAGCCAAATAAGCTAAAAGTGAAACGAGAAAAACCTTTTTTAAACCAATGGATTCAATCCATTTTCCCGCAATTGGCCTAATGAAAATTGCCGCCATATAAAACACCAAGACAAGTAAACCCGCTTGTGCAGAATTACCCTGTAAATCCTGAATTAGATATATTGGTAAGGTCACAAGCAAATAATAATAGTTTAGAAACATAAAAAAAGTAGTGAGACAGACGAATATATAATCTTTCGTCCATAGTCGATTTACCAATGTAATTCCTCCCCGTTCAAACATGTTACTCATCATCTTATCATGAATTCAAATATATTTAAATAATGTTATTAGTGTATTAATAGTGTAAAGGAACACAAAGAATCCAAACATAGCAAAATGTAAGGCTATCAGAAACTACAAATAAAAAACAGACATGCCTTGAGGGCATATCTGTTTTTTACTCATCTTGAGCTATTTCCATCGATTTCAAGCTGTTTCCCATTCTTGATCTAACCGAAGCTTTGTGACGATGATTGAATCTGGCATTAATGGATGACGGCGGATTTTTTCCACATTATCCTGTCTATCTTCTATTATTCTATGACTTCCCTCAATCCATTCTCTAATTGTTCCTTCTTGAAATTCTGGATTGCCATGGCTGAAAAGATAGTCCAATATACTATTACTATTTTGCATATCTGAACGGTTATCTATCATACTTAGAATACTTTCCGAATGATTTCTTTTCCCACTTTGGTCAACGATCACTATTTCTTCAATATCCTTTTGATAGACATAGAGTAGAATATCCCTCATTAAATCACCGAAGGGTTCTATTCGGTCTAATTCATCACTTTCTATCATGTGGATCTCTTCGGGAAGAAGTTGATATTTTTCTTTGACATATTCAATATTTACGTTCTGTTCCATTCCGACTACGAATAGTACCTTTTTATTCTCTTCTAAATACATCAAATCTCCCCCCATGAATCATTATTTTTTACCAAAATACCTGTATATGTATAGACATTGAAACAGACTTTAACCTAATTGATGCTGTAAATCACCTGAAAGTTTAAAGACCATGATTCGTTCTCCGGTTTGAGTACTTAAATCGGTATAAAAACTCAACACCTCAAAACCTGTTGCTGTGAGGATGATTTCCTTTAATTCATCTACACCAGATTCCACTAAGCTGTTTCGACTCTCTTTAACCGATAACAGCCCCTCTTTGTCTTTACATAAGGAATATTCAGCAGGTGTTAAGATTCCGCGTAGACTGACAATGATCATATCTCGTAAAATATCCGATTTAACAGAAACCGAACCTCTTCCGAGATAATGCTTTTCCCAATGAGTTAGGGCTTTGCTTATGTCTGCTTCAAGAGCTCCTTTTGTTTTATCCATAAATCCTCCACTTTCCTTTTTCAAAATAAAAATAATATCTTTTTATATCATATTGCGTACGAACATATTTTCCAACTGGGTAAGCATTTAAGACCAGCTTACCCAGTTACCTGCCTCATCAATCGATGATAGACGAATCCAGCCGTTTTGGACCTTTTGATGAAAGGCATGATCCTGCTTTAATAGTTTTTCTACATACTCTTTAGGTGCTTGAATCAACACTAACAATCGTAATGGGACATGATAGAGCTCATGATCGGAACTCATAACAGTTTGCCAAGGAAGTCCAGGTAATAGGTCACTGGAGTTCCCCTGCATCACACCAATGCCGGACGTAACGGTTTGGGTTCTTTTATTCCCGCTTCCATAGTAATGTGGTGCAACAGTGGATGCATAGTATTGCAGGTTAATCCATTGTGTGACCGTTGCAGGTCCTTTTATAATATTGCCAAGAATCGTACCATTCTTATCCTTCTGCCAGTTATAGTTATGGAGAAAAGCTCTTCCCTCTAAATTGCACTGCTCGGTGAGCTGACGATTTCCAATGATAAAGGCAGCATTTCGTGCAAGTCCCCACTCCGGCCTTACCTCGCTCCAGTCTTCAGCAAACCGCTCAGCCTCAAGCGTCGGATTCTTGCCTTTATATCCTATATTTGGAAGATCCATCATTCGCTCGGCGCTGGCTTCCTCTCTCACTTTCGGTAATACAGCTTGGAGCTGATCAAATGCATGATTCGCTTTCTCTGAAAGCTCCGGGACATAAATCGGGCGCAATTCATCAGTGGATGTGACATGCTCGGCAGCGATAAAAACCGTGTCAGCTGGAATGTTAATTCCTTCCATGCTTAGTGCTTGCCTTACTTCACTAAGATTACACAATGAAGCTAAGACCCGCGCATTAAATTCACTGGATGTTCCCCCACATGCACCACAGTCAAGAGAAGAAGCATATGGATTATTCGTGCTGTGACTTCCGTGCCCACAAATCACCACTAGCGGAGCGAAATTCTCTGTCAGTCCCATCATTTTCAATGCCTGACGTACATAGGTCACTTTTTCCTTATCAGTAAAGCCGGTAGCTAACTCTGCTGCAGTATGATCGATGTTGAGTGATAATTCCACATTTGGCTTACTAAGCCATTTTTCCTTTGCTTTACGGAATGCGGCCCCTGCTTTTCTCGGAACAAAGCTTCGAGCTAACGTTTGGAAGGTCAGCCATGGGCCGCTTATTTCCGGCAGTACAAGGCTTGCAAGCACATGATGCTTCATGCCCTTAAACGTGTGGCTGGATGCATGTACCGCTCCCAATCGCTCCTGAAATTGTTCCACACCGGGCTCCCTTGAAAATTCTTTCACCTTCATTTGCGGTTTAAACATCACGGGCAGCGAAGGGTGACGGTGCTCACTTCCAAGCTTGCACGTTTCAATTGGTAACCCGAAAAATCCAGCGGTTCCAAACGTCTCAAAAGGACCAGCTGCTTCGAGTTTTCGGCGAAAAGTCTCTGAACGCACATCGATACAAAAAACAACTTGTGCTAATGCAGATTGATTGTTACGTTCTGCTTCATGATCCAGATTTTCTGTAATCTTATTTTTCAACTGATCCTCGTATGATTTTTCCCATGCTTCGAGCCAAAGTCGATTGCGGAGAATCTTATCAAAACGATAGGCAAAGGTCAAACGGGCCTTTACGTCGGTTGGCGTCAATTGTGACCAACCCTGCAAAGGCATCTCCCCAAACAATGCCCAATCTGTAATAAGCTGCTCGATAAGCTCCTGATTCTCTACTTTTTGCTGTGGCAGTGGCAAATAAGGTTCAATGATTGCCCATTCCATGGAGAGCCGAACTGCCAAATATTCCATAAATAATGTGTTTTCTTTATCTGATTGCTGCGAACGCCAAAGCATCATTCCCGCCCAGCCAGGTAAGGCAAGTAAATGGGCTTCGAGATATTCTTGCATATGTGAATATGGAATTTCTAAAGCTAATAAGAAATACATGATCGCACGTTCAGGCTCACTAGGAATGTTTCCTAATTTTTTGCGCACAGAAGGTTGTAATGCTGGATCGTGTTGTACAAGCTCCTTCCAAGCATAATAGAAGCCTTTTTTTCGATTTGGCATGGACCAAACAGCCTGAGATTCATCTAAGTATAATTTACTCCACTTGATCATATGAGTATTGAGTGCTTTCGCAGCCTCCACTCTCCCTTGATTTTCGAGAAGCTGACTGCAGGTTTGGACTTCATGTTTTTCAATCATTTTCGGTCTAAAACGACTTAATTTCTTTGCCCAATTGTTTAATTCAGGTTTCGATAACGGAGCAGAGACAGAGGATGATTTAACTAATCCAAGTATAGCTTTGCAGTATTGCTCTTGAATATCCCTTGGTAATGGAAGATTCTGCTCATCAAGCCATTTTTGAAGTCCTATTTCTAGAAATTCCTCTTTAATCTCTCCACGAGACCAAGCTGTTTTGATCAAAGAATCATTTGGATACATATCCACATCCACTCGATCCTTTAGAAATCGAGCTGTTTTTTCAAAGGATTGATGCTCCATATTAGCCCATGGATGTCTTGCTGCAAACGCATTGAGTGGTCCTAACGGTACGATAACGCTGCTGGCTGTTTCCACGAGATCTTTCACATTCAGATCGATGTCATGTGATCTTTTTTCAACATGTATTGGATTGGTTAATGTTAGAACTGAATTCATCATTTATTCCCTCCTTGTGACATGTATTGCGTTAGAAACTTCGGATGGCTTTCAACCACATCCTCATTTGGTTCACCTAACTTTACAAGCCATAGATAAAGCATCGTCCTACCTTTAAACGATCCCTTCTGAGCTAGCCCTAAACCGATCAGACTGCCTATCAATAGAATAATCAAAAGGAAAGGAATAGCCGGTACAGATGGCTGTATTCCTGATACAATCGTCTCATGTAACAGACGATGAAAGCCGGAATGAACCAGACTATATATAATGGCTCCTGCTACAAACAGGATAAAGCCTGCTATTCGTCCAATACGTCCTTGGCCATATACGATAAGCTGGAGCCAAGCGAGCGTCACGGAACAACCTAAGATGATACTACTAATCAATGTATAGGCCTCTTCGGGAGAGGTTGACCAATAACCAATCCCCGCAATGATTCCTACAATTAATCCAGAGCCTTTCGCTATAAAAGAAGTGGATTCTTTTGACTTCTTTTTTGCATGGCCATGCTGAATCGCAGAGCCGGCTTGCAGGAAAAGCGTCGATTTAAATAGACCATGTAAGATTGCATGAATAATTGCCGCTACATAGGCACCTAATGCACATTGAATCAGCATGAACCCCATCTGGGCGATCGTTGAACCGACCAGCTGTCGTTTATAATCTACCTGCACTAACATGATCCCCGTTCCGATTAAGACGGATATGCCCGATAGAATCAGTAAAGGAATCTGGGCTAAGCTTGCGCTAAATAACGGTGCAAAAAGAGTTAACAGGATACCGCCTGCATTCACAATACCCGCATGCATGACGGCTGAAATAGGAGTCGGAGCTACAGCCGAATCTAATAGCCAGCGCTGGAAAGGCCATTGCCCAGCCGGAATCAAAACAGATAAGACTAAGAGCAGATTAATTATGGTCTTTTCCCAGGATGCGAATCCAGCCAAACTCTCTTCAGTCATCACCTGTGAAAGCTGCCAATGTCCGGTTGCTTGAGATAGCCATAGAACGACTGCCAGTAAGACAAGCCAGCTGAATGTAAATAGACGGCCCATCGTGACAGCAGCACGTTTCGCAACGATCCATTCTTTTTTTAGCCTAATAATTAATGTCAGCCCAAGAAGTGTCGTTCCCCAGCAGATTAATAGAAGACGAAGATCATCACTAAGCCAAGCAAGAGACCCGGCAGTAGTCGTAAGTGTCAGAAGAGAAAAGTATTTTCGATAAGAGCGGTCACCAAGTAAGAAATGAACACAGTATCGCTGCACAATAAGCCCCATTGTCAAAACAAATACGGCCAAGAGCCAGGATAACGTATTAAATTGCCAAGGTCCCCATATCAAATGTCCTTTTTGAAAAATAAGAGCACACAAGGCAAGGATTGGAGGCACTGATATCACTCCAATATGTATCCGAACATAGTCCAAAGGCACCTTCGAAGATAATAGAAATATAGAGCTAATCAATGAAACTACGATAAAAATAAAAAATACGATTGGCCAAGAAACTAACATCGTGCTCCCTCCCCTCTTAAAGAATTGACCCCTACTTTTTCAAAGCCGCAATAACGGTATGCGAAATGATTCATGTTTGCAACTTCCCTTCCAGCACGCACTTTTTTTAAACAAATCTTAGTAAAAGAATAATGTTGATTTTGGCCACTTGTTGATTGTAGCGGAAGGCACGAAGACTCCTGCGGTCGCCCGCGGAAAGCGTCGTTTCTTGAACGGAAATCAACAATAATGTTCAGCGCCAAAAACAAAAAAACCGACAACTTCAATGATTTAATAGTCAGATTTGACCATTAAACATGGAAAATTGTCGGTTTACTATCAACTAGCCCACTCTAGGCTTTTATAAGTCTACCTAAATATGTAATTCAAATAGGTGAATACACCTGTTATACCTTCATTAATTTAAATATCGATTTATTTTTTCATCTAGTCAACTACAAATGATTAACTATATGCTAAAATAATCGTATATTTATAGGAATCGTCTATTGTTTTTACTTAGCAGTAATATTACTCTTTTTCAAACATTCTGTCAAGTATATATTAAACTTTAGTTTAATTTTCCTTAACGGGGACAGGGTTGTCCCCGTTCACTGATGTAGACAAAATATTGGAACAGTGTCCCCTTTTGCTTTTACAATCAAAACAAAGAAATCATTTAACATCGAACCTTACTAGCTGAGAGTGCTGCATGGTCAGCTATGACTGTAACAAACGGATGTATCTTTAATACAGATGCAGGATTTTTCTCTGTTATTTCACCTTCAAGTAGTTGAGCTAAAGCCTCGCTCTTATTTTCGCCTGAAACAAGAAGCAGAATCTCCTTAGCCTTCAGGATGGTAGCAATCCCCATTGAAATCGCCTTAGTTGGTACTTGTTCCAGACTGGAAAAATATCTAGCATTGGCTTCCCTTGTAGATGGTGTCAACTCAACTACATGTGTCTCCGAGTCAAAGGGTGTACCAGGTTCATTAAACCCGATATGTCCATTACTTCCAATTCCAAGCAGCTGCATGTCGATTCCGCCGTGGTCTATCAGCAGTTTTTCATAATCAAGGCATTCCTGCTCTATATCAAGGACATGACCGCGTGGAACATACGTGTTTGATTTCTGAATATCAATATGGTCAAACAGCTTTTTATTCATGAAATAGCGATAGCTGTTCAAATGATCTCCTGCAAGGCCAACATACTCATCAAGGTTAAACGTTGTCACATGACGATATGATGTATAATTTTGCCTGTGATCTTCTATTAAATTGCGATAGGTACCTTCTGGCGTACCCCCTGTAGCCAGTCCGAGAGTGATTTTTTTGGATATACGCACTTTATGAGCAATATATTCTGCAGCCCTTGCACTCATTTCCTGATAGCCCTTTACTTCAATCAATTTCATGTCCATTTTCCTCCCTTTTATAAGCAAGCGTCCCACGGCAAAACGTCATGACAACTTCCATATTCTCATCAAGAATAACGATATCTGCATCCTTCCCTTCTGCTATGCTTCCTTTCCGATCGAATACGTTTAATTGCTTTGCCGGATTCACAGAGGCCATTCTAATCACTTCTTCAAGTGAACATCCTGTATAGTTCAATATATTTTTCGCGGCGGTCCCTAGTTTTAGAATACTTCCTGCAAGTGTTCCATCACTTAGAACAGCTTTACCATCTTGTACAGTAACGTCCTGCCCGCCTAAATCGTAGTGCCCGTTTTTTAGGCATTTTGCCCGCATAGAATCCGTAATTAAAATGAGACCGTGGCTTCCTTTTTGCTTAAAGGCAAGCTTCACCATTTCAGGGCGTACATGAACTCCATCAACAATGATTTCCGCCTTCAGTTCATCATGTAAGAAGGCTGCTCCGACGACACCAGGTTCTCGATGGTGCAATCCTCTCATCTGATTAAACAGATGTGTAACATGATTGGCCCCCGCCTTAATAGCTTCCATGACCTCTTCATAGACCGCATCCGAGTGCCCGATAGAAGCGACAACCCCTGTTTCTTTTAAATAACGCACCAGCTCAAGCCCTCCTGTTTGTTCAGGAGCTAAGGTTACGAGTTTAATTCCATTCTTTGCTAACGACTGCCATTTTTTAAATTGATCAATGTTAGGGTCTACAATATAATCTTTTGGTTGTGCACCTGCATTTCTTGGATTGACAAATGGGCCTTCCAAATGGATGCCAATGATTTCCGCTCTGCCAGCCTCCTGCTGTCCGTCCATATAATGGCTTGCATTTGAAAGAGCCTTTTCAATTTCCGAACTGCTTTGTGTAATCGTCGTGGCTAAAAAGCTTGTTGTTCCTTCACTGGGAAGAGCTTTTGTCATAATGTCCAACGATTCACGGGTGGCGTCCATCACATCGGCTCCGTTGATTCCGTGAATGTGGACATCAATGAATCCGGGAACTGCTTTATATTTTGAAGGAAAAGTAATCTTCTCACCACAGGGCTCCTCTGCTGATAATTCCTCCAGTGGTCCAAACTCAATTATTTTTTGATCCTTCAGTTTTATATATCCGTTCTCTATTTTCCTTTTCTCAGAATAGATTTGAATACCTTTTAGTAAAATGAATTTATTAGATAGAGTCAATTTTATTCACCCTTTCAAACCGGTTAAAGCATCTCTATCGCTTCTCCAACTGCCATTAGGCTCTTCAACTTAAAGAGGATAGCAAATATACTATCCTCCAAGCATTTAATAAAAAAGGCCGTAATACAAAGATTACGTAAGCCTGTATTTAAATGTATTGGTTGACTGTTTCACCTTTTCAGCAGCGTCTCGTATTTTCTATCTTTCATTTCTTGCAGTGTAGGTAGACCAGTCATAGCGCCTTTTTTGGTAGTGGCCAGCCCTCCAGAAACACTTGCAAATCGGATAACTTCGACCATTTCCTGTTCTGTAAAATCTGTTAGGGATTTTGCCGATTCATTTATGGAATATAGGATCCCGGAAACAAAGGCATCACCTGCTCCGGTTGTATCAATCACTTTGCATGCTAATGCAGGAACGTTACCCATCTGACCCTTAAAACGATACAAACATCCATTTTCACCCAAGGTCACAAGAATAAGGGGTAAATCGGGTAATTGTGCCACACCATCTTCTAAATCGCTGCATCCTGTTAAGAAAATCAGTTCTTCCTCAGAAATCTTTAAAATATCCGCATGATTTAGTGTACCTAAGATAGTCTCCTTAGCCTTTTCACTAGTGTCCCACAAACCTAATCGAAGATTCGGATCATACGATACCAACATACCCATTTCCTTTGCCATCTCTATGGCCCGAAGTGTAGCAGATTTGGAAGGCTCACTGATTAGGGAAATCGATCCGAAATGTAAAATTTTATGTTGTTTAAATAGCAAAGGGTCTAATTCTTCTTTTTTTAAGAACCTGTCCGCACTCGGATTAATATAAAAGCTAAAGTCACGATCTCCGGAAGAGTCTAATGTAACAAACGTAACACCAGTCCTAGCTTCGTCCGTTAATGTCATGAATTCCGTATTCACTCCGTAATCCGTTAATGTCTTCAAAAGAAAGTGCCCCAGCACATCCTTGCCAAGGAATGTAGCTTTCCCTCCAAGCTTCGCAATTCCAACAGAAACATTAGCCGGTGCACCCCCGGGTGCTTTTTGATAGGTTTCATTATCTGAATCCAAAGGGATAAAATCAATAAGTGCTTCGCCTATACATAATACACCGTTCACTGTCTGTCACCTCTTTTAGAAATAATCCCACCATTCTCACTTAAGCAAGATTCCACTTGGTCAATTTAAATTCCGCCTCTCCACGAAGGATAATCATATTTTCATTTGGATTTGGAAAATAACGGGTGGTAAAAACCTCTTCACCCTCATTAATGAAAATCTCCAAGGAAGAAAGATCCATAAAAATATGCAGCTTAGATACAGAGGATATTTTGCAGGTTCTCGTTTCTAAATCACCAGATTTTAGATTTCTCCTTTGCAAGCTAACTTCCTTTTTGTCTGAATCTATAATTAGGCAAGCTTCATTCCGGAAAGTGATTTGAAATTGGCCTGCTTCCATATTTAATAGTTCTAGTAGTAATTCTGATGATTGACCCGCTTCTAAATGAACTGGGTTGCCTTCCATCCTGTCTATTTTCACTTCTATCTTATCTTTCCGAAGCGTTTTTAATTCTTCCACTGGAGCTTGATAAACTTTGCCCTCTTTAAGCTGTAATACTCTTGGAATCGTTAAGGCATGCACCCAATGATTGGATATCGTCGGTTGAAAGATTTCCGTCTCATCCGTGATACCCATCCAGCCAAAAAGAATCGTTCTCCCCGATTCATCTGTAAAGGTTTGCGGGGCATAAAAGTCAAAACCACGGTCTAACTCCGTAAAGGATCCATGCTGAAAGTTCGCCTTATCATAGTCTAATGTTCCAACAAAATACCCTGACTGAAACAAGTTATGATAGTATTA
>Ga0182739_1002891_pt1 | contig 15593 bp, 20 predicted proteins | sample eDN5th30CBELigBY_FD_128873 | JGI IMG/M metagenome (GOLD analysis project Ga0182739, IMG submission 128873) | Enriched backyard soil microbial communities from Emeryville, California, USA - eDNA 5th pass 30_C BE-Lig BY (version 2) (version 2) | ecosystem: Environmental > Terrestrial > Soil >... | reverse complement strand
GCGAAGCAGCCTACGTCGATCGCACCTCGCGGTGGCGAACTCGGCCGAAAGGGAAGGAGGCGGTGGAAAAGATCGCTCTGTGAACAGAAAGGTCTATTCAACAACATCCGTCTGCATGGGCTTGCCCGGAGCGATATAGTGCCAGTCGATCTGCCGGTCCTGGGACCAGCGTAGGATCGCCATGCTGGTGAACTCGGTGCCATTGTCACTGACCACCGTCGACGGCCTGCCTCTTTGGGCAATGATGGCATCAAGCTCGCGCACCACTCGCCGCCTGGAGAGCGAGGTGTCTACGACCAGGGCGAGGCATTCCCTGGTGTGGTCGTCGACAACGGTCAGCACCCTGAACCGCCGGCCATCGGTGAAAGCATCGCTGACAAAGTCCAGGCTCCAGCGCTGATTAGGCTGGTCCGGCACGATGATCGGCCGTCGTGTTCCCAAGGCACGTTTACGGCCGCCGCGCTTGCGCACCTGCAGCTTCTCCTCGGCATAGAGGCGCCTGAGCTTCTTAATGTTCATCTCGACGCCCTGTCGATGCAGCATCACATGGATACGGCGGTATCCGAACCGGCGCCGTTGGGCGGCAACGGTCTTCATCGCCTCTCGCAGCTCGCGGTCATCCGGCCGCAGACTCCGATACCGCACGCTTGATCGATCCACGTCCAGAGCTTCACACGCCCGCCGCTGGCTCACTCCGTGCACCAGGCAGGCATGAGCCACCGCATCCCGCTTTGCGTCGGGCGTCACCATTAATGGGATGGTCCGCCTCGTCCTCCTGCCGCATCATGAGGCTGTCAAACCGAAGGAGGTTGCAATGCCACAACGCAATGTGCCGCGCCCCGCGGCAGTCTACGGAATCGATATCGGCAAGAACATATTCCATGTCGTCGGTCTCGGAAGCGACGGTGCGCCAGTCCAGAAGGTTCGTTTCCGACGCGACACGCTTCTGCAGTTCTTCGAGCAAGCAGCACCGGCGATCGTGGGGATGGAGTCCTGCGCTGGATCTCAATGGATGGCCAGGAAGATACAGGCGCTCGGACATAAGGTGCGCTTGATCCCTGCGCAGTTTGTGAAGCCCTACGTAAAGTCGAACAAGACCGACATCATCGATGCGGAGGCTATTGCTGAGGCAGCTACGCGGCCAACAATGCGGTTTGCTGCACTGAAGAGCGAGGAAAAAGCAGATCTTCAGGCTTTGAACCGGGTACGAGACCAGATGATCGGAACTAGAACGCGCTTGATTAATCAGATGCGGGCTTTCTGTGTCGAATACGGGATCGCGCTACGCCAGGGCGCAGGTCTATTCAAGCTCGACCTGCCACAGGTTCTCGAGAATCAATCAAACGATCTTTCATCGGCAATGCGTAAGCTGCTTACAGATCTGTTCGCTGATCTACGCCAATAGAGCAACGCATTGGTGACGTCACACGCGAGATCGAAGCTATAGCTAGTCGGGAGGATGTGGCTCGTCGGCTCATGACGATTCCCGGAATTGGAGCACTGGGTGCTACCGCACTCCTTGCAGCCATTGGCAACGGTCGGCAATTCAAAAAGGCCCGCGATCTGGCCGCATGGTTGGGCCTGGTGCCCCGCGAGTACTCAACCGGAGGAAAGCAGAAACTTCTCGGTATCAGCAAGTGAGGAAACCGATACGTACGCAAACTGCTCGTACATGGCGCCTGATCCTGCTTTCGGCATCTCGATCGAACAAGAGATCGACTGGGGAGCTGGCTGGATGGCTTTCAGGCTCGAATGCACCCAAACAAAGCTGTTGTCGCACTTGCCGCTAAAATGGCCCGGATTGTCTGGGTGGTGCTGACGAGGCCCGGAGCACTCTACGAACGCAGAGACCCTGCATTCGCCTGACGCTCTCGGCTCGATTGCAAGGCTCGGGAATAGTGATGACGAAACAGTGGATCAACATGCCGTAAGCCCTGTGCAAAAAAACGGGCTTCGTGCCTGAACCATTTACTGGGAACGGCGTGTGCGGATCTCATCATGGCCTGGCTGCAACCGCAGCCCACTCGCGAGAGGCGGGATACATTTATGCAACTGGAATCGTCACTTATTATGTCGCGAACCCTTGCACGGACGGGGCGGACCATACATTTTTTGCTGCGACATCCTTGAGGATGGCATTATCCAGCATCGCCTCGGCCAAGAGCTTCTTGAGCCGAAGTATTCTCGTCCTCCAGCGTCTTCAGCCGACGGGCGTCCGACACTTCCAGACCGCCATACTTGGCCTTCCACTTGTAGAAGGTGGCACTGCTGATCCCGTGCTTGCGACACAGGTCCGCCGTCCCCAGCCCGGACTCCTGCTCCTTCAATATCGCAATGATCTGTTTCTGTATTCGGTGTCCTCCAGTCAAGGCACTACGTTCGATGCAGGTTCTTTGCTTCTGTTCGCGGTCGGCACTTGGCCGCTGGCATGATGGTGTTCGTGGGTCCGTTCGGTTCAGAGCTCTTCGACGTGCTCGGGAGTCGGCAACGACAGATCATGCGAACTCGGCCGGACCGCGCCCTGCATCGAGCGCGCGCTATTCCGCGGACGGTTCAGGCTAGGCGGCCGTCCAACGGAAGTCCTGTTCGTCGATCCACATGCGATGAAGTGTGACCGCCATTCTTCGTGCAAGCGCGACCTTAGCGCGTCGAGTACCTTGACGAGCAGCAATCTTCATTGCCCAAGCTTTCATGCTCGACCAGCGAGTGGATGGGCGTAGGATGACGTTGGCCGCCTCAAACAACGCCGTTCGCGTTCCACCGTCGCCGACCTTCGTGATACGACCGACCCTGTCGACCTCTCCGGACTGGTAGCGTCGAGGAGTGAGACCAAGATATGCTCCGACTGACCTAGATCGGCGAAAGCGCTTCGGGTCATCGATCGTCGCCCGGTAAGTGAGTGCCGTAACAGGCCCAATGCCAGGCATGGTCATGAGGCGACGGCAGATCGGTTCCGCACGAACTGCCCTGAGGACGAGACGGTACAGATCGGCCAGGCTTTCGCGTAGACTCTTGTGTAAACGCAGGAGAGGCTCAAAGATCGACGACAACAACCTATCCGCTCCGATCAGCTGGCGGACCCTGGCCTCAAATCGAACGCGTGTCACTGCTCCGATCTTAAGACCCAACGGCCGCAATAGACCGCGGATGACCTGCTCGTTGCCAGTCAAGGCTCGGACGGCTGCCTTCCGCGCTGCCGTTAGGGTACGCAGCCGCTGACCGGCAGCAGACTTCAGATGAACGGCCTTGAACCAACCCGTGCGGACGATTTGCGCGATGCCGTGCGCGTCATTCCGGTCCGTCTTAACCGTCATCGCGCCCAGCGCCGCTTTGACATGTCGGCTCTCCAGGCAGACGACGGGAAAGCCCTCATCGACAAGATGCCCGCCAATCCATTCCGACGTCGCACCGGCTTCCAGACCCACGCGAGTAAGACCAGCCCGCCATTGGTCAAGAGCAGACGTCACGGCCTCAGGGTCACCGAGCACCTTTCCCTGCCACAGTACCTCACCAGTCTCGCCAACGACACAAATGGCTACCGCGTCGAGAGAAATATCCAGTCCTGCATAAACGCCCATGCCGATCTCCTCTTAAGGTCGGCTCAGAGTATCGAGCGAACGCCGTCTTTTCGAAAGAGCCGGGGTTCGGCAAGCTGAACCGAATACCCCATCTCTTCGTTGACCTGCTGCGCTTCATGCGTCCTGACCTAGATAACTGAAGCCTTCGCCTCCGGAGGGAGCACTTACAGGCGCTTGGGGCCGCGTGATCTTGCCCGAAGGCCAGTGTCGAGACGTGAACTGCCCCCCAATTCGATCTGACAGTCGGCAAAAGCACATGGCTCAAACACAAGGCTTATATCTAACGAGTATTGATATGTTGGATTGCTGATAGGTGGTGCTCGCTGCAGGCGATGGACAACCGAGCAGAAGCTAACAATCGTATGGACTCTGGTTGCACGATCTGCTTCAATCCATACCAATTGCTTCAACTTGAGATCTGGTGGGTGTCCGATGACTATTTGTTCTGCGTTCGTACCGGAGACTGTGGGTTCGCTCGGTGCGCGGGTGGCCATTGGTCTTTGCCTTGCAGTCAGCGGTGCCGGTGCGGCCTATGCTCAGCAGTGCGGATGTTCGGTACCCTTGTCTAGCCTTCCTGCTGGCCAGGCTATCGGACAGCTCACGGTGTCATCTGGATCCGTCAACGTGCTTGGTGCTAACGGATGGACGCCGGCCGGAGCAGGCACGCCTCTTTCGCTAGGTTCCCAAATTGAGACGGGTGCTGGTTCCTCGGCGACTCTGACGGTCGGGGGCTGCTCGCTGAACCTGGGCGCCCAGGCGGCTGTAAGCTTTGTGGCTTCAAACCAGTCGCTTTGTGTAGCTGTGAGGGACGTCGTGCCGGGTCAGAACGTTGGTAGTGCTCCCCAAATTGACCCCCTAGTTCTGGGGATAGCTGGGGCTGGTGCCGTTGGTGGGATTGTCGCGGTTGCTACCAGGGACAGCGATTCACCGGCCAGCCAGTAAGCTCCTACTAGAACGGCCTTCTGCGGCGTTGATGACGGTGTTAGTTGCCACGGCCGCTGTTACATCTTAGCTTTTCCTAAGTGCGCTTATCCAGTCTGAAGCCACCGCTTCAAACGCTGCGGCTCTTTGGCTGTCCGATAGACGTTCTATCGGAAAGCTGGGAAAGCCGTCGTAGTTGGTGGTGGAAAACGGTCCGACAGCCGAGGCAAAACGGTCATAGAACTCCCGACGTTGATCTGAAGGCAACCACTGCCTAGCGTAGCCGAAATTGACGCTGATACTCGCTCGATACAATATACTTAATGGACGTATGATGCGATCATCAGAGTTCCTTATGACCACGGATACAGACTTATCCGCTATGCTGAAGCCTTCCCCAAGGTCTTGAATGAATGTGCGGAAATGCTCGAACAGACGAACTGTGGTTTCTCCCCTGCCTTTGAGCCATGTGTCGCACCATTCTGCAAGTGACCCTGCCTTGGAGGAATTCAGGATCACACGCTTCGCCTTGGCGCGTTCGGTTGCTCCAATGATGCGGGGAACGAGCGTCCTGAAGCCACCGTCGCCCTCGAAGTAGCGAAGCTCCACCGCGAGTACTTCAGCAGTCATCTGTTCGTTCAGGAACTCTACGATGCGAGCCAGCTCGCGGGGGATTTCATCCGCAACGAAAAGAAGCTTGAGTCGACCAGCCCGGAAGTTGTCGTCAACCCTTGGCCAGAACTCCTCAAGTTCGTATTCTGCGCCCAGGAACTCTTGAAGTTGCTCCTCGGGATCCCTGCCCAGCTTCTCACAGGTCAGGTTGAATGTCTGTGCGATCGTTCCCACCGGCCAGTAGGCGACAGCGTTTGCTGCATAGTCCAGCATCTGACCGACTACTTCCCTGCGTATCCGGGTGTCGCTGGCACGCTTGACCTCAACAAGAACCGGCACCGCATCCTTCGTGACGAACAGATGGTCGACAGACCAGCGGCCGTTGCTGCTCTCGCTGTCTGCTATCGGTTGCTCGCGTTGCACCAGCAGCAACTCTCCATCACTGTCTCCTATCGTACCTGGAAAACGAGCAACCAGATCCTGCAGCGCATCTTCGCTACTGGGTCTCGCCGGCCGCATCTGTGCAAGCTCACCATTAGCATTCACCACAAAGATTGTCTGATGCGAGTTCAACGTTTTCCCTCTCAATTGCCGTGCTTGCGGACTGTTTCCGACCGAACGCCTGCGAGCCCCAAATGCTGACGAACCATGCAAGCCTGAAGATAGCATTGGCTCGACATTTCCTGCAATCTGGTTAGCCGGATTATGATGTAGTTAGACGCACTACGGCAACGCTCTTGCGCAGTACGCTGCTACCTTGGCCATCTATGCGTAGGGCACGCCCCTGGCACTTTAGAAATCCGATTCATGTGCAAACGGCGTTTCCCGGAGTAATGGGGGGAATACAGCACAAAGCTGCAAATTGCGTTTGCTCAAGCATGGTCGGAGATGGCAGTTCTAGGAGGCTTCGCTAACGGGAAGAATGCTTAATAGTTCGCGTAAGGTACGTGGTTGGAACGAGACGTCAGGGCAATCGACGCCAATGTCCCGGGACATGCCGAAATGCAGAACGGTGTTGTGGCTATGGCCACAGAAGTGGGACGGCCTAAGTGCGCTGTCCCTGCCATGTGCGTCGCGCGCAATGACTCAGGAAGACCCGTCGGCCCTCATCCCTCGTTTCGAGGGTCGAAGTCAGGGGCTGCTCCCAGTCGGGCGCAAGGATGTGCGGTTTAACGTCTGAGTCCCGGCGGGCGTCTCGTGATTGCCGGGGATCAGGTACTTCCGTCCTCTCTGGCCTTTGCGCAGTCACGGCAGCCGATCTTCTGGTCAGTTATTCTTCTTGCCGTCGGTGCCCCAATCTCCCGATCTGCGCCGCAGATGCATCTTGCGACGGAAATCCCATTTTCCTTTTGTATATTTCTCGATCAGGTTTTCGATGACATCAAGGGAAGCATTTTGATCGAACCCTTGTTCAGTCAGCGGCTCCGCTATAACTTCAATCAGACGCCCAATGTCCTGATCTCCCTTCTTGTCCGCATTCACGATCATGAGGTGGAGGCAGACTCTTGCAACGTCATCGCGGCCAGGCCTGCGCTCAGCGCGCATTCGATTGCGGTATCCTTTTTGGTATTCGCGCTGCACAAGCAGCTTTTCCTTCTCATTCTTGCTTTTTCCCATGGCCAACTCCGTGGTTCCTGATGTTCCTGACCATGATGAGCTCAAAAGCTGTCGGCGCAAAAAGATTTTTCACCCCTTAGACCATTCAGCAAACGGCGTTTACAGTTGAATCGGAAATATTGAACGTTGTAACGTTGCCATAGAACTTTGAATCGGAAATCTGGAATTCTGAAACGGATTACAGCAATTTTTTTAGATTGCAGACAACTTGAAATCCATTTCCTGCAATTTGCGGCAACTTGCCCGCAATGTTCGGCAACATGTGGGGAAGGTATCTTAATTTAGAATGACGTCGTTGCCGGACGGGTTTGCAGGTTTCGTCTGCGCGTGGAGTAGCCAACGGCGTTTGGTTTTGGATCTCTCTTCCCGACCTCCCTACGCGGCGGAAGACCGGCCTCCCACCAGCCACTACGGAAACGGCGTCTCCCTAACGATTGAAAACAACCTGGGGAGGGGCAAACCGCTAGACTGTAACCCGAACACCGGCAGATTGGGGATCATCAAGCCTCGCCATCTCGAGGCGATCTCCAACCTGAGAGCATCAATCAGCCGATCTTGCTCGTGTGGATCTGGTGAGAAGAGATGGCCGATGCACTCCGTTACCTTGGCGCGCCAATTCGGCCGAGCACTTGCGATTTCCTCGGCAAGGCCACTCAGTCGCACGATGCTGTCTAAGTCGCAAAAAGAACTCACAGTCGAGTAGAGGCATCGTTGTTCCTCTAGCGGATCGTGCAGCAGACTCTCCACTTGTTCAATGTCGAGGCCGAGGTACTGCCTCTCGAGACGCATGAATACATCTTCTCGCGCCGCCATCTCGGCAAGCCATTTTCCGAGGATCAAGGTACTTTTGCCCGCGCCCATTACACCCTGCAACCAGATCAGCTTGGTTCCGTCCAGCAGGGTATATCGATTACGAGCGAAGACCTCGATCTCAGCCATTTATCGCGATCCTTATGCTTAAGAACCTGGTGATCAGCAGTACGTTGTTCCTTCAACGCCTGCAGCCTGGCCATAACACCCGGGTGAATCCAGCAACTTGATCGCTTTCGAAGAAGGGATCTCTTGGCAGACTGCCGAGAATGGTTCCTGGAATGATCTCGCATTCATAGCCAAATTCGGATCAGTCGCCTGCAATCTTCCTCAGAAAGGGAGGATCGCGGGGTTTTCGCAAGAAGGAGGTTCAATTCGTCCTCGGCTCGCTAGCGAATAGACATCTTACGTCCTCCGTTAGGTAGATAGATCAAAAGCATAAGTTTGCTCCTGGAGTGCTCCCCGTTTCACCGGACATGTCGGCTAGTTTGATTTAGCCCTGATGAACTGCCGAGGGGAAGCCATCTTGAGCGCGGAATGTGGATGGGTTTCGTTGTAGTCTTCGATCCATCCATCGATGAGCCGGAGCGCTGTTTCTGCGTCGGGAACCTGGGAGATGCGGATATAGTCCCGCTTCAGAGTTTTAACGAACGCCTCGGACATACCATTCGACTGCGGACTGGCCACCGGCGTGAAGCAGGGCGTCAGATTGAGCGCCTGAGCAAACAATATCCCTCGCGGTATAAGCCGAACCGTTGTCCGACAGATGCTCGATTGCATGCGGGGCTCGGGTTGCATGGAAGCGTTTTTCGACCGCCTCCAGCATCATGTCGCGCACGTCGGAGCCGGAGATGCCCGCATTGGCGACAACTGTCCAGGCAATGATCTCGCGGTCGAATGCATCGATGATGAAGGCGAGACGAACAACTTCACCATTCCAGCAGGTGAACTCCAGCCCATCGGAGCACCAACGCAGGTTCGAGCAAATGACCATGACCTTGCCGTCATGGACGCGGCCCTGGCGAAGGGCCGTATGCTTCTCCAGCAGCATCGCGTGGTTGCCCATGATGCGATGGACTCGTTTGGCGTTGACGACAGGCTGATCGGCGGCTCGCCTTTCGCGATTGAGGAGCGCGGCGATCCGCCGATAGCCATAGGTTGGCCTTTGATCCACCAGCCTGCGAATGGGAAGAAGCTCTGCATCCTCGGCCTTGTTATAGCGCCCGCGCGGCTTTGATCTGCCTTTCAACCGCTCGGCGAGGTTTGAACGGGAAACGCCCAGCGTGTCTGCCACGGTCTTCATCGGGAACCGTCCTTCGGCAACAAGATCGGCCGCGATATCCGTTTTTTTGAGTCCGCTTTGGAAAGGGCCTCGCGGAGGATTTCGACCTCCATTGTCTTGCGACCGAGCATGCGTTCCAGCTCGCGGACGCGATCCTCCAGCTTCTTCACTTCCGAAGTGGCGACAACCGGCTCGTCAGAATCCACCGCTGCAGCACCTCCCTCGCTCAAGAGCCTGCGCCACCGATAAAGCAGGTTGGGCGCAACGCCATGACGGCGAGCGGTCGAAGATACCGTCTCACCTGGTTCGAAACTCTGCTCGATGATCGTCAGCTTCTGCTCGGTTGTCCACCGCCTACGACGGACATTCACCCGTCAGCAATTCAACGTGTCGATACGCGTTAGACATAAGCCTGTCCTCAAGCCTGTGCTTGAGCCTTTCTGCTTATGCCGACTGTCCGGTCGAAATGGGGGGCAGTTCAGCTCCTTAAAAACTATCAATCGGTGTGATTGCAGATGCGCACGCATGTTCCGCACAACCAGCAAATCGGTGGTCGAATGCAACTCAGACGCGGTCTCGGGCTGAAATGTGCAGCAGAAGGCACAGCCAAGACCGCCTAGCCATATGCGGCTCATGGCGAGCATATGGGAGTAATGCCGCGCGTACCAGCGGATGCTTGTGAAGAGAAGCCTGAGCTTTACGAGCCGCAATCCGGCGGCCGTCTCTTGAACAGCAAATGACGGGCAATGAGCAACCAAAGGAGGTTTGCTCCAGGATATCATCAATATCATCATTGGTCTTGTTCACCGATATCATCGGTATTGATGATAACGTCCCATCGAAATCCATTGCGCCCTTGCTCCCATCGGTAACCATGTGGATTGCAGATGATACGGCTTCTGCCGACCCTGATGTCGAACGCGTGATGTGTATGGCCGCAGATCCAAAGCTCAGGTGCGACCTCGGAATGGAGGATGTCTTCGAAGGCTTCCTGGCCGCTGGCGAACAAGTGGTTTCCTGGTGCATTGGCATAGATCGGGGGTGTGCAGGCGGGATGCGGCAGGTGATGCGTTAGAACAATCGTGCGGCCATCGAACTTCTCCGACAGCTTCTGTCGAATGTAGGTAGCATTCGCATGATGCAAGTTCAGCATGGTCCGAGGCGTGAGCTGTTCGCCGTCTCGTATATAAATCGCACGGAAGTCATTGAGTATTCCGCGCGCTTCGTGCATTCGCCGCGGTAAAGCAGAATGCGCGGGAAGGTTCATCTGGAGATCTACCCACAAAGTTGCTCCGACGAACCGGGTGTTGCCAATCACGGTCTCATCTTCATCGAGGCAATAGAACCTGTGCGGCCAGTCCAGCGACGTCGTTTCGATTGCTTTGATCGACGTTCTGTCGCTCTCCAGCGTGCGATGCTCGTCACCGACCGGCCATCTATCGTGGTAAAATTCATGGTTCCCAGGAACGAAAATGATAGGCTTCTCGTACCGGGCGATCAGAAACTCAAGCATAAAGGGGAGATCCCGAGCCGATATAAGATCGCCCGCAATTACAATCGCGTCGCAATCGGGTGCTTGTTCCCGTGTGGGATAAGCCACTTGCTGTTGTTCAGAATGGACGTCAGACCAGATCCACAGTCTCATACGTATTCCCCTTGCCCAGATTTTCGAGTTGATTTCTTTTCCAGATTTCCGATGACGCACAGCGGGGTCTCAGGAAAGACGCGCAGTGCCCCCCAAATGGTCATGCCTGTTGATGTGGTTACCAGTTCGTCCGCCGGTTAAGCGTCGTCGGTGGCTTTTTCTCCGAGCCGGTAAAAGCGGCTGAATGTGCGCGCATAATTTCTGTCGAGATCCAGAAGCCAGACTTCGGACGTAATGCCATTGGGCACAAGGCTGCCAAGGCGGGGGTGCTCCACCATAGTGCCCGCAAGACAAGTAGCGCGGCGCGCACTCAGCTCCCAATTCGTGATCGCCGGTGAGGTATCCAGTTGCTGCATACTCGGATAACAACCGTTCAATATCATCTCCAGACTATCAGCCAGACCCCGAAGTGAGGTGATTTCAGTTTTGAGGCGTTCACGGTTGTATTCGCCGTTTTCGATGATGATCATGCCTGTTCCTGATGAATGAAAAGAGAGAATGTTCGTGCGCGCAGCGCAGCTACGCGCACGTGGATCGACACTTCAGAAATTCCGTGCATTGGTGCGCTTGCCGGGGACGCTCAACACATTCGGCCTGGAGCATGCCGAACGTTTATGAGTGCAGCAGATGCTCCGGAAACGGTAACTTCATGCTTGGCATAGCTCTGCTGCTCCCCGATGGTCGTTGGGTGCCTTGTTGAGAACGGGGCAGTCCGCCTTCCAGAAAGGGGCGATCAGCGCATCAGCGGGTACTTTATGCGCCAGCACTTGGCGGGTCTGCCGTGGCGCAGGCTCATAAGCTTCACACGTGCCCATCGAGACCCTTGTAATCACGTCCGTCAGGGTGACTCAGATCGGGGCGTCAAAATCCGGTAGTTCGGCTTATGCAGGCTGTCGATTGCCTGGAGCGCAATCTCGACATACGCTTCATCGATCAATCGCTCCTGGTCCGCTTGCGATTTGGCGAATACGTCTCCAAGCCACAGGGTCACGTGCTCACGGAGAGCCTCTTGCACGTTGAGAGCTTTATCGGCGAGGCCTGGTTTGCCGATTAGTCGATCAAGATCAGCAAGCGCCCAAATGCCATCTTCAACAAGACTATCGTTGAGTAGCGGGTCGATCAGCGCGAATTCGCAAAGGGCGCCTTCAATGCCGAAGTATTGCCGCCCCAGCCGGTCCCAAAGGTATGCCCCGAAGGTTGCTTCTCCATACCACTTGCCAAGCGCGCCTTCCTGCGCGGCGACGCCATACAGCATATGGATGGCGCGCAGCCGGTTCTGCTCTGGCTCATAAATAAGCAGATCGAAAGCATAGGGGCCGGTCGGCAGTTCCTGGCGGATCCGGGGGACGTCGATTTCGCTTAGCGTGGCTTTTGTTGCGACCGAGTCAATGACATGTTCGAATGTATCCCGCGTCAGGGGCTGGGGGCGCGACAGTTGGATCTCCTTGCCGGCCGTGTCTTGCCCGTTGACCATTGCTTCTTCGATCACTCCGATGATCTTTTCGCCCTCGTTCCAAAGCGAATAGCGCGTTATCAAGTCGCAGAGCTCACGTTTCTTGCTCGCCCGATCTTGAGCGCAATCAATGGAGTGCAGAAGGAGTGCCAGGTTTGATGACACGTTTGCTTCGCGCTCGAAATTGCGCAGGGGAATCTTGTTTTTGACGAAGTCAATGTAGCCAATAATCGTTTCTGCGAACATGGTTTCTCCTTCTCCGACAGGGTTGTTCTGTCTGGAGCCAGTGGATGTGAAAGACCGACCGCACACGTGCTATCCGTGCGCAGTACCAGTCGTTGAAGACAGCCGAGGATCAGGCGTTGCGCGTCTGCGCACGCTTGGAACGGTCAAAAATGAAAACAGGGAGTTCGTGCAGCTAGCGTGCAGCGAACGCGCAGGAAGCGGGAATTATTTCCGCGATTGAACCATCAGGGACGCGTTCCCCATAGGAGATGGATCTTTTATTTCAACGTGAATATCGATAATGTCCGACACAGGCTTGGCTCCCGCTAGGTAGGGCTGAGTTCAGTCTCCATCCTGGTGCTGGAACACCAGGATGGAGGCGCCTGATTGATCAGGCAAGGGGACTATTGCAGGATCTTGTTTGGCCTGCAAGGATCCCTCCCTGAAAAAGATCTCAAACCGCCAATTTTATCTAAGTCCCGGATATCACCGGCTTTTTCTCGCTCGCAGAAATAGTGCAAAACGCAGAGCCATAGGCATTATGCATCCAGCGAGAGCCAAAGCCCGCACGCAAAAGTTATCCACAGATCCGTCGCTATGAGAGCTATTCAGTAAGCATTCGGTGAAGGCCGCAGGTCAGGCTGCCTGAGCGTTCAGCATCCTGGGCTTCCAGTTCCATGGACGCAATCGCTCCAGCCCTGAGATCGGTGTGTCGGCAATATTGGAAAGGACATTGGCAAGCCAAGCCTGCGGATCGACGTCGTTGAGCTTGGCGCTCATGATCAGCGTTGCCATGAAGGCGGCGCGATCAGCACCGCGAACCGAACCGACAAAGAGCTATGACTTCCTGCCGAGAGCAAAGCCTCGGAGCGCTCGTTCGGCAGCATTGTTAAAGGGTATGGTGCTCCGGCGTCCTCCGGTAATCTGAAGAAGTAGATGAGAGACGATCGATCACCGGGATAGGGGCGCTGGGAGCATAAAACGGTGGCAGGCCGTCCTGACCGTGAGTTGCGAACTCGAGTTGCCCGGCTGCGCTGCGAGCGCGAATCCGTAGATGTCGTGTTTCCCCACCGGCTCCCACTACCGGAAGGGGGTGGAACATGCGTGTGATTGGAATGGACATTCATCGATCGTTTGCCCAGGTGGCGACCCTGGACAATGGCGTCATCGTGCAGGAGCGCCGCGTTGAACTCATCCGAGACCGATTTCTCCAATTCGCGACAGCGCTGAGAAAGGACGATGAGGTCGTTATTGAGGCGACGGGCAACAGCACTGCCGTCGAAAGGCTCTTACGGCCATATGTGAAGCGCGTCGTCGTCGCGAACTCCCGTCTCGTGAAGGCCATCGCTTGGGCGCGGGTAAAGTCGGACAAGGGCGACGCCACCACTTTAGCGAAACTCCATGCCGGCGGCCTGCTGCCGGAGGTATGGGTGGCCGACGATACTACGACGATCCGGCGGCGGCAAATTGCCGAGCGCATGGGAGTGCAGGCTCAGCTCGTTCGGACGAAGGGGCGGATACGGGCCATTCTGCATGCCAATCTGATCCCCAAGTATGATGGCCACCTGTTCGGTCCGGAAGGCCGCAAATGGCTGGCCCACTTGCCGCTGGCTCCCGAGGAACAGGCTGTGCTCGGGAGATATGTCCACGAGCTTGAACGGGTGTCGGCACAACTTGCAGAACTCGACAAGGAACTTGCGCAGCAATCTCTCGACGACCCTCGTGCTCTCCGGTTGATAACGATCCATGGCGTGAGTTCTGTCGTTTCGTCCACGATCTTGGAATCGATAGGCGATATCCATCGGTTCCCGACCCCGGAAAAGCTCAGCAGCTACTTCGGCCTCACACCGCGGATCCGCCAATCAGGCGATCATCCGGCCCGACATGGCCGCATCACCAAGCAAGGGAATAGCGACGCACGCCGAATGCTGGTTGAGGCGGCGTGGTCGGCCAAGCTGGCGCCGGGACCGCTGCGCGCCTTCTTCACGCGCGTCCAGAACAAGCGCGGTGCGCCGGCCGCCGCCGTGGCGACCGCAAGAAAGCTGGCGGTCATGATCTGGCACATTCTTTCGAGTGATCAGGACTACGCCTACGCAAGGCCGGCGTTCACGGCCATGAAGATGAGGAAGGTGGCACTGAGAGCTGGCGCGCCCAAGGCGTATGGCAAGGCCGGACCTGTTCACGACTACTGGATCAAAGAAATCCGCGATCGCGAGACCCGCTATGTGGAACAGACCGAGAGAGCCTACGAGCGGATGGTGTCGGCATGGAAGGAGAAGCCGCTGCGGCCGGGAAGAGGATGATAAAAGCCCCTTCTCAACACCATCCGTCGTTAGGCAAATCCGACCTCATCGAGGAATGCTGTAAAACCGTCCCAACGTTTGAGCATGTAATCGATCGCCTCTGCGACAGGAGCACTGCGCGACAGCTTTGCCCGCTCGGATTGGAGCCAATCGTGCAGTTCTTCTACGAGCGGCAGGCTGTTCTTCCGGCGGTGCTCCAGGCGCTGCTCGGCAGCAACTCCGTTGATCTCCCGTTCGATGTCGAACAGGACATCGATCCGATTTGGTAGTCCCCCGGTTACGCGGTGAACGCCGTTTGCAGATTTGCCGCGCTCGCGCCGTCAAGGCGAGGTTTCCGGGCAATTTCTCCTGCTCTATCTTGCTCCTCCGATAGCCACCTCCTTCTAGCCTGAGTTATACAACCATGGTGGGCTCGCTAATTGTCGGCGCAAATACGGTTATGTTGGTTCGTGACCTTCAGGGAAACGCCGTTCCTATTAACTGCCTTAACCGACGATGGAATGTAACGTCCCGGTTGCTACCGCGGAGATTTCGCTTTGATGCGAGGGATGAGTTCCTCGTCGTCGATGAAGGCATGAAGGAAGTCGCTCCATGTGTCGGCGGTACGACGAGCATCGGCAAGCATTTGCCTTAGTTCATCCATTCCATCGTCGGTTAAGGCAGTTAATGCCTCATCGGGCCCGGTATAGATGCTGATGATGCTTCCATAGCTCAGATTGTCATCGTTGCTGATGATCGCCAGAAGGAGTTCCCTATCTTCATCAAGCAAGTTGGCAACGTAGTCGATACTGAACACATGAGTCACGGTAGCCATCAAGCGGCCTCGGCGGCAGCGGTGATAGGGGACCAATTCCAGGGAAGCAGTTCGTCGATGCGATTGATCTTGTGATCATGGATGCGGTCGAGCACGTCAGCCAGATAGGCCTGCGGATCAATGCCGTTCATTTTGGCCGTCTCAATGATCGTCATGGCGCGGGCGATCGTTTCGGCGCCGGTGTCGGCACCGGCAAATAACCAGTTCTTTCTTCCGATTCCCATCGCCCGTTCATTCTGCCCATGTCGGACAAGAGCTGAAAGTACACTACCGCTGGCACCCTCATTTCGGTCGGACGGTTATCGTACGGCGAGTAGAGCAGCGAGCCACTGG
>Ga0182739_1002890_pt1 | contig 15595 bp, 10 predicted proteins | sample eDN5th30CBELigBY_FD_128873 | JGI IMG/M metagenome (GOLD analysis project Ga0182739, IMG submission 128873) | Enriched backyard soil microbial communities from Emeryville, California, USA - eDNA 5th pass 30_C BE-Lig BY (version 2) (version 2) | ecosystem: Environmental > Terrestrial > Soil >... | reverse complement strand
GCACAATTGTTTTGGCCGCTTTAGGATTTTCTTCAAGATAGTCGCCCAAAATCTCTCCGACCGAGGCATCTACAGCGCCCATGACTTCATTGTTGCCCAATTTCGTTTTGGTCTGCCCCTCAAACTGAGGTTCGGCAACTTTCACAGAAACCACGGCCGTCAACCCTTCCCGGAAATCATCTCCGGTAACGCCGACTTTCAAGTTTTTCAATAAACCAGATTTGTCTGCATAAGCTTTCAATGTGCGTGTCAATCCCCGCCGGAAGCCCGATACGTGCGTTCCCCCTTCAATCGTGTTGATGTTATTGACATAAGAATGTACGTTCTCCGCGTAAGTATCGTTGTATTGCAGGGCTAACTCCACAGGAATACCCTGTTTTATACCTTCCGCGCAAACAGGTTCAGGAATCAATGGCTGGCGTGTACCGTCCAGAAATTCCACAAACTCCGGTAATCCGCTTGTTGAGTGGAACATGTCAGATTTTTTCGCGCCATCGTCATTGATTTCACGCTCGTCGACCAGCGTTAGCTGAACGCCTTTATTTAAGAAAGCAAGTTCACGCAACCGGTTAGCTAGCGTATCATAGTTGTAAACGGTCGTCATCGTGAAGATATCCGGATCTGGACGGAAAGTAACCGTCGTTCCGGTGGTATTGCTCTTCCCTGTTTCCTTAACATCGTACTGAGGCCTCCCCCGCTCATATTCTTGCTGAAAAATCTTACCCTCGCGGTGCACCACAGCAGATAGATGAATGGATAATGCGTTTACACACGAAACCCCTACCCCATGCAAACCGCCCGATACCTTGTACGTGTCTTTATCGAACTTGCCGCCGGCGTGGAGCACTGTCATCACCAGTTCCAATGCAGATGTGCCCTCCTTCTTGTTGATGCCTGTCGGAATACCGCGCCCGTTATCATTTACGGAGATCGCATTATCGGGGTGGATGGTGACCTCAATCGTTGAACAATATCCTGCTACGGCCTCATCGATGGCGTTGTCAACCACCTCGTAAACCAAATGATGCAAGCCTTTGGTGCCTGTATCTCCAACGTACATGGAAGGTCGTTTGCGTACAGCCTCCAAACCCTCAAGAACCTGAATATTGTCGGCAGAATAGGTCGATGTGCTCTTATTTTCTTCGTTCATAAAACCAGATTAATATGAGTACTCGTTGACATCAAAAATACGAATTTTCCTGCGTATAATCAACGGAAAACGCCTTTTTCTCAAGCCAACTCGGGCAAGAAAATCGTAATCATGAGGGACGGCGATTAGCGTGCACCGTACCACCCGATACCAACGAAGTTACTTATTGAAACCGATACCCCACGCCGCTTTCGGTAATGATATGCTTGGGTCTGTTGGGGTCATCTTCGAGCTTTTTACGAAGCTGCGCAATAAACACCCGTAAATACTGCGTTTCTGCCTGGAAGCTGACGCCCCAAACTTCTCTAAGCAGGAACTGGTGGGTTAGCACCCGGCCCTTATTGCTTGCCAATAGAGCAAGTAAGTTGTACTCGGTTGCCGTCAGCTTCAAAACGCCACCGGAACGTGTAACAAGCCGAGCACCAAGGTCAACCTCCAAATCCCCCGCTTCTATAAGCCGTGTATTGGAGCTGGTGTCGTTGTAGCGAACAGCCGAGCGTAAGCGGGCTAACAACTCGCCAACGCGGAAGGGCTTGGTCAGATAGTCATTTGCCCCATTATCCAGGGCACGGACAATATCGTTTTCATTATTTTGTACGGATAGAATAACGACCGCCCTGCCGTACCATCCGCGGAGTTTACGAAGAACCTCGTGGCCACTCATGTCGGGCAAACCCAGGTCCAAGAGGACGGCGTCAGGCAGGTGGCTGGCGGCCATCTGTAACCCCTCCTTTCCGGAAGCTGCCTGTTTTACCAGATACCCTTTGCCAGCCAGGTTAATCTCCAGCAACTTCCTGATCTGCGGTTCGTCATCTATGATTAATACGGTCGGTTTACTCGTCATCTTTCTCGCTTTTTAAATACGATGTTTCTGCCGGAATCATGATGGTGAACGTAGTCCCCCTGTTAAGATAGCTCATCACTTGTACAGTGCCTCCATGCGCCTCCACAAACCCTTTTGCAATTGATAACCCCAAGCCCGACCCTCCTGTGCCGGAGTTGGGTAGGCGGTAAAACTTCTCGAATATCCGGCTTATTTCGCGTTCCGGGATCCCACTTCCATTATCGCCGATCGTTAACCACAGGTGGTTATCGTCATAAGCTGTAGCAACTTGTATCGTGGTGCGCTTTGGCGTATAACGTATGGCGTTGTGGATGATGTTATTTAAAACCGTTTCCATTAGTCCGCTATCCAATCTAAAGAGTGGCAAGGTTTCATCGGGTTCAAAAATTAGTTCGTGGGTATCAGCGGAAGGGAGCTTGTGGATAATCAGAAAAACCAGCTCATTTACATCACACCAATCCTTTTTTAATTTCAGTGTTCCAGTCTCAAGCCGACTCATATTCAGCAAATTTTCCACCTGGCTGTTGAGGCGGGTACTGGCTATCTCCATTTCGGACAGTAATTCCATCCGTTGTGTAGGCTGGATGCTATTGTCCGCTTCCTTTAAGGTATCGATGCTGCCAATAATCGTCGCTATGGGCGTTTTCAACTCGTGAGAGAGCGAGTTGAGTAAGGTGTTATATAATTTTATGGTATTCTCCTTTTCCTCCCGGTCGCGGTTTTTCCTTTCCTGCTTTCTCAGCCGGTTTGTAAGCACGGCATTGACCGAGGCAATAAACAGGTAAACCAGGAACAATAACACGCTTTCGGCGTCCGTAATTTCGTAATGCGGTATGGGTTCGATGAAAAAAACATTCAGTAGTATAGCGCTTAGTAGCGCCGCTGCCAGTACGGGGAGAATATCAAACAAAACAGCCAGTATGGATACGGTAACCAAGAGGAGTAGCGCGACCACCCGATAGTCCACCAACTCGCCCAGGGCAAAGCAGGTCATCGACAACAGCGTTACCAGCGTCATACCAATCAGAAACTGACGCAATGTATTTGTTTTCTTCACCGACACACTTCGCAAATCCATGTATTACAAAGTTAGAAACCGAGGTATAAAGATTTCATAAAGATATCAGGAACTCCCTCATTTTCCTGACCGTGTTTGGTATTTTTAGCGGTATGAATACACTGATAAATCTAAGGCCTTTTCGGGAGTTTCTCAAATCCGGCTCAGCGGGCGGTATCATCTTGCTGCTTTGTGTCGTTATCTCGCTCCTAATCGCCAATTCGCCATTTGGTGCTAATTTTGAAGAGCTCCTTGCAACGGAGTTGGGAATGCATACCGAACAAATACATCTGCGTTACTCCGTGTTGCTGTGGATCAACGACGGGTTGATGGCCATATTTTTCCTGATGGTGGGTTTAGAAATCAAGCGGGAGCTGGTAGAAGGTGAATTATCCTCCCCTAAAAAAGCGGCCTTACCTATACTTGCAGCTGTTGGCGGTGTGCTTGTACCTGCCTCCATATATGCAGTCTTTAATACGGGAACACCAACGGCGGCGGGATGGGGTATCCCGATGGCCACGGATATTGCTTTCGCCATTGCCATAATCACCATGCTGGGCAAAAGCGTACCCGCCTCACTTAAAATCTTCTTGGCTGCGTTAGCTATTGTTGACGATCTCGTCGCCATATTAGTCATCGCTATTTTCTATACTTCCGAGCCCCATTTCACTTACTTACTTTACGCCGGCGGGATATTTGCATTGTTATTGGTATTTAACCGCCTAGGAGTGAAGGCGCTTTATATGTACCTGATACCCGGTGTTTTCATTTGGTATTTCGTCCATCACTCAGGTATACATGCCACTATTGCAGGGGTATTGGTGGCCATGACCTTGCCCACTACGCCTGATGCAAAGGAGTCTCCGCTTGAAAAGCTTGAGCATATGCTCGTAAAGCCGGTCAATTTCCTCATCATGCCCATATTTGCCCTAGCCAACACCAACATCCGATTCCAAGAGGAGATGTTCCATGGTTTATTTACCCCGCTGGGATTAGGCATCATACTCGGATTGTTCATCGGCAAGCCACTTGGCATCACGCTTATCTCCTGGATAGCCGTCAAGCTACGCATGTGTACCTTGCCAGATAAAGCCTCCTGGATGCATATCGTTGGTGTGGGATTATTGGCAGGCATAGGCTTCACCATGTCTATCTTTATTGCGTTACTATCGTTTACCGGGCAAGAGCTTCTGATGGCAGAAGCCAAATTTTCAGTGCTGGTTGCATCGTTATTATCAGGACTGGTCGGTGCGTTGACGCTTGCGATGGTTTCCAAGAAAAAACCCACACCTATCGAACAGGAAATACAATCGACTTGAGTGATTCAAGACATCGCGGGCTTCATCGACAAGCACTGAAACTGCGAAATCTCATTACACAATAAGCATAACCATCAAATGAAGAAAACAATAGTAGTACCTACGGATTTTTCGAATAATGCATTATCAGCAACGCAATATGCCATTAAGCTGGCAGAAAAAACGGGGCACAATGTGCATATCCTGCATGCGTATATAGTATTTCATTCCGCATTCCAAAGTAATCTTGCAAACCAAACCGATGAAAAACGGGCCACGATGGAGGCTCAGAAAGGCATGCAGCGTTTCCTACAGTCACTTGGGCCCCTCGCCGAAAAGCCTCACGTTTCCTCAAGCGAAGTTAAAGCGGGTTTGGTCGAGGCTGTCAGCGATTATATAGCGAACCATCATGCCGAACTCATTATAATGGGTACACACGGGGCTTCCGGATTGAAAATGGGATTACTTGGCAGTAATACGTATGACATAGCCAAGGCAGCTGTCGCACCGTTGCTTATCATCCCTCCCGACACTCCTGTGGGCGATTTGGGAAACGTTGTTTTTTTTACCGATTATCAAGCGGAGGATAGAGAGACGTGGAGAGGTCTGATTTCTCTATTCGGCAGTTTTACAAAGCGATGTACGCTGGTGCACATAAATGAGGAAAACGGGCCGCCGACGGCTGAAGATGGAGAGAAATTAGCGCAATGGCGGAAAGAACTGGAAGACGTTTCGGGCTTCAGCGGACTTGCTGCCGAATTGGTACAAGGTAAAGAAAGCATCGATATTGTCAATGAGATTATTGATAGGCTTCAAGCCACATTGACGGTCTTGACGTTGGTCGGCGGAAGAAGCTTTTTTGAAAAATTAACACACAAGAGTCTTGCTAAAGCCATTATACACCAACCAAAAACGCCAGTATTATTAATCAATTAGGGCTAATGAACTGATATTATTTTTATATCAAACATCATTTTAATATATCCGTAATGGGCAACGCAAAAAAAAGCACGTTAAAGCTGACACTCCAATCGCTGATTGTCTTTGGAGCTATTGCAGCCGTGATGTATACGATGGGGCTGTTGGAAACCTTTGGAACCATTGCCTTCTTTATCACTGCGCTGGTAGTGACATTGTTGGTGATAATTATATTCCTTTAGCTAGGCACTGCTTGGTTACGATAGCCAGTTGACAACGGGTTTGCCACGGCAACGAAAAGATCTTATGGGATAACCGTCTCGCCTTGAGTGAGGCGGTTTTTTTATACCCGACAATTCCGACAAAACCGCCAAAACCGCCAATTCCGACAGGGCTTCTTGACAAGTTCCGCAACTTTGTATTGCCAAGGAAAAGGTACAAGGAGCAACATGGCAATTAAATTCAATGTTTTGGAAATCAGCAAACCCGGCACTACTGCAGCACCGAAGAAGTGCTATCCGGGCAAACATGTCAAGGCTGTTGTCGACGATTTAACTTTTGAGAAAATGCGATAGTCGACACTGCCGTTACCCCTGCCGTTCAGCCGCCCCGAATACATCGGGGCGGTTTTTTTTGAAATCGCCCAAAATTGACGCTTGGTCACTTCAAAAACCGACTTCGGAGACTTTTTGAGGTGACGGTGGTCGTTTTAAAATTGACTTCGGAGACTTTGGAAAGCGACTTCGGAGAGTTTTTAAGGCGATTTAGCGCCCTTCATAAATAACCTAAAACGAAATTAACTATCCTAATTAGACTTATTACACGTATGTAGACCGAGCCTCCATGACGCTCAATCACTGCACTTTTTTGGTTTGTACCGCCATATTTTCAAATAGACCACCGGTGGCCAGGTTATCCGGCTATCTTTGCAGCGTTCGATATCAATTGGCTTTCTCTATCATCGCTGACAGAAAATGAAGAAGACATATCTACTGCTTGGTTGCATACTGGTTTTATGGTCGGGGGAGCTTTCTGGACAAACGGGATCCCTCAAAGGTATAGCTTTCGATAAAGCGGCTGAAAGCCCATTAGCTTTTGTCAGCGTATCGCTGCATTTTGCCAACGATTCTTCATTGGTTAACGGCCAGCTCTCCGGTGCCGATGGGAGCTTTTTATTTGCGGATGTAAAACGGGGTGACTACTTCGTTCGCCTGCAATTTTTGGGCTATGAAACGGCTGAGTCATCTCGGGTGGCGGTGGGGGATAAACAAGCCGTCGATTTGGGCCATATTTTGCTCAACGCGAACCCGCAGTTCCTGAATGAGGTGCAGGTAACCGGCAGGCAGTTGCAAAACGTTAACAAGATCGACAAACAGGTCTACCGGGCGGCGCAATTCGAGGCTGCCAAAGGAGGTAGCGCCATTGACGTAATCCGTAACATGCCGTCTATTTCGGTGGATGGTCAAGGCCAGATTACCTTGCGGGGTGCCCAGGGGTTCCTCGTGCTGGTCAATGGGAAACCTATACAGACCGATGCTGTTACATTTCTCAGTCAACTTCCGGCAAATCAAGTTGAAAACATCGAATTGATTACCTCGCCCTCAGCCAAGTATGATCCGGATGGCAGAGGCGGAATCATCAACGTGACGACAAAAAAAGGCGTGGGTGATGGGTTTGCACTCATCGCCAATATCCAAGGAGGACTACCGCCCACCAAGGACTACGGCAATGCCGAAAGGCAGCAACGCTATGGCGCCGATGTAACGGCAAACCTCCGGAAAGGCAAATGGGATGTTTCGGCGGGCGCCAATTACCTTCGCAACGACAATGCCGGCCTCCGTGACGGGGATGTCTTCACCATCATTGGCGACCGAAAAACTGCCTTCCCTTCTTATGGCGAACGCAGTTTTGATAAATACAACTACGGCGGGCGGTTCAACGTCGTCTTCACACCGAACACACGCAACCAACTATCCGCAGGCTTCTTCGCCGGCCATAAATTCCAGGATCGGGTAGCAGACATCGATTATGACAACATTACCACCGAACTCGGCACGGGCACAATCATTGGGCGACACCGATACTTCAATGCTAACCTGCAAAACAAGCAAGGCGATTTCATGTTGGGAAACCTCGATTACACCCACACCTTTTCAGGCGGTGCCACACTCGGTTTTTCTGCGCTTTACGAACACGCCGGCCTAAACGGCTCGACACTTAATCGGAATATCGTGGCTGCCGATACCATACAAAATACGGTAAGCACTTACCGGAATCCGTTGCATGGATTCCGCGGGAATGTTGACCTCGCTATGCCTCTAGGCCAAGGAACGTTGGAAAGTGGCTACCAGTACCGGCTGGATATGCAGGATGGACAATTCGTATACTCGATAAAAGAAACCGGCGAAAATAGTTTCACGACTATACCGGAGTTTACCGGCGATGTAAAGGCAATCAATCAAATCCATTCCATCTACACCCAGTATTCAGGCAAATTTGACCAGCTGGAATATATGGGCGGCTTACGTTATGAATACGCCAATCGCGATCTGGATATCCGCTCCCTCAGTGATGATAATTACCGGTTGGCATTGCACAATTTTTTCCCGTCCGCAAGTGCACTGTATAATTTCGATGACGGATGGAAAGTCAAAGCCGGTATCAGCCGGAGAGTGCAGCGTACCAGCAATTTTGAATTGAACCCCATTCCCGAACGGGAACACTCGGAAACGCTGGAACAGGGAGACGCAAACCTGTTGCCCGAGTTTATCTATCTGGCAGAGCTGGGAATTATCCGTGACTTTAAGCAGGGTTCATTTTTCACCACGGCCTATTTCCAGGATGTCAAAAACCCTATCCAACGCGTCAATAGCGTATTCGCGGATACCATCCTAAACCGTGTTTTCACCAACGCGGACAGGACGATCCGTATGGGCTTCGAGCTTGGCGCTAACTACACGCCGGCGAAATGGGCGCAGCTGTACCTGGGTGCCAACGTGTACCATAGCCGAACAACCGGGGTTGTTTTGGACTATACCGAAGCCCGTGAAAACCGGGCCTGGGTATACTCAATCAACGGCAATTCCAATTTTCAGTTGACCAAACAGTTCAGTATCCAAGGCAACGTCAATTACCTGTCTGCAAGACCAACGGTACAGGGGGAAGATTCACGTTTCCTTATACCCAACCTTTCGCTGAAGCATACGTTTATGGATGGCGCACTGACAGCCCTTGTACAGTGGCAGAATATCGGGATGGGAATTTTGCCCAGCAACGAGCAACGGATTACCACGTGGGCGCCTGACTTTTATACCACGACCAATTACATCTATGAAACCGATGTGGTTATGCTCAACCTTTCGTTCAACCTGAATCGGCTAACCCGTCAGATTAAGTTGCCTGCAAGCGAATTTGGGGAGAAGGAGTTCTAAATATTGACTACCTACGCCAATTGCCGGAAGGCATGAGGTGTGGATCCGATATACCTTCTGAAGTATTTAATGAAATGCGAGCCGTCTTTGAAATTCAGAAGCATCGCGATTTGACCCACGGTCAAATCCGTATAAAGCAGCAGCCGTTTAGCTTCCCCGAGCAGGTGCGCGGCCACTACCGAAGCCGCCGACTCACCGGTTGCTCTGCGGCAAACGGTATTAAGGTTCTGAGGTGTAGTATTTAATAACTGAGCATAATGAGTTACACTGTTATGGAGCACGTCGGTATGCCGGAGCAACTCTTCAAAACGCTGGTAGATATCCGCTTTGGCCCCGGATTGCCGCATGCCATAGGGTGCCTGTTGTAGAGCAATGCCCAAAAAAGCCTTAAGTAAACCTTCGGTTACTGTGTTGTTTCCGTGGGCAGGCTTTTGCCATTCGGCGAGCAACAATCCAAACAGCGCTATGAGTGGGGCAGCGTCCTCCAGATAAAGGCAGCTATGGCCACTCATCCTCGACAACAGTTCCTTCAATGCCTTGTCTACACAGTCATCAATAAACTGCTTTTTGATGATCATCACATACCCATCTGGCTCATCATCAAGCTCCCAATGGTGCACCTGCTCCCTACGGATGACGAATAATACCGGGGGATTCACAGTATACGACCTGCCGTCAATGGTATGCGAACCGCTGCTCCGTAGTAATAAGACGAATTCAAAATAGCTATTGTGCTTATGCGGGTGCGTTTTGCGTATATTTTTCCGGAATTCCGCTATTTTGATGTGCTGGTGTGGCTCAGTTTTATCCTTTATGGCAACGTGTCTATGTGCGGCTTTACCCATTGATCATATTTCCAGTCGAAAAAACTATTTTTTTGGAAACTCAATAGCCAACTCCCCTCAACGACCTGCTAATAAAGAAACTCACGAAAAACATCAGCACAAAATGATAAGCGGTATGGCTACATTTACCACGTTCTCAATTCTCAAACCTTCCATAGAGCTTGCAGATCCGGAAAAGTACGGCTTGTATATCGCGGCTTTGCAAGAAAATACTGGTTTGCAGCAGCGCCTGCTTACTACCAATATCCTTGCGGCGAATAATGTCTAGTTCGTTCCCAAAATGAGTATTAATGAATTCCCGGATTTCGTTGCGGCTTCGTCGGAGCAGCGGCACATCGGGGCCATCTTCCTCATTGAGTTCATTAGTGGCCAGTCGAAAAAACTTATCCATCTTGCTCGTCAATACCTCCAACGTATCAATAAATCCACTGGCCAGAGGCTCGTGTAAGTTTTCGATATACTGCAGGCTCTCGGCACTCAGAAACTTGGCCGATTGGAGCATATCCTGTATCAAATCGGCTCCGTGCACAATTACTTCGGCCGAGCGGCGGTCTGCGGCCCCGAGCTTCCGGATGGCACGGAGGCTGTTCCGCTTCAATTTGTATGAGTACTTAATCAGGTCCATCAATTCCTTATCGGTTTTCCTGACGGCCGATGCGTCGCCGCTCCGGATGCCATTCAACACCGTGCCGTAATGACCCGAAATCTCAATAATCATCGTTACCAACATGTTCTTGCTGCGGATATATACATCAAGGTCAGGCTCTTCCAATAAGCTAAGTCGGCTCCTTTCTACTTTCGATTTCTGTTCCTTCTTGGCAAACGTAATGTTGGATATAATAATATAGACAAGCACAATGCCCATCAGCACCGCGGCTGCTATCGCTCCTTGGTAAATAATGGCTACAAACAAGCCCGCTACCGAAAAAGCGATCAATGCGGTAATGAACCACCCACCGATGACGCTGAGCACGCCCGTTACGCGGTAAACCGCCGATTCACGGCCCCAAGCCTTATCAGCCAACGACGTACCCATCGCCACCATGAAGGTCACATAGGTGGTCGATAGTGGCAGCTTCTGCGAGGTGGCCCAGGCAATTAATATACTGGCTAATATCAAATTGGTGCCTGCCCGCACCAGGTCAAAAGCCGGTGCTTCCTCGCCTACCTGGGTTGCCTTATGCAACTTATCCCGTTCAAAACTGAGATTATACCGCCGTTTTACGTTACGTGGGATAATCGTATCGAATACATTGCCCAGCATCATCGCCGTTTTTACCACCCGCCGGGAGACAGTATGGGGTTTAAACCGGTCATCGCTTCCGTCGTCGCCCTGCTTACCTAGGTTAATTTCCGTCTCAGTCACCTTTTTGGCCTTCGCGCTCAGCCAGAGGGTCAGCGCCATTACTACGCCTGCTATTCCCAGCATGTAACTGGGCACGACGACGTCACTCGTCGCTAGGTAATCCTGGTAAAACATATCGGCAGGTACGCCGCTTCCCACCCAGTTCTGGTACGCCAGCAGCCCCGTAATTGGCACGCCAATGAAGTTGACCAGGTCATTCCCCGCAAACGCCATGGCCAGCGAAAAGGTTCCCGCCAGCACGACAATCTTCAGCGGGTTCACCCCGAATTGCCGCTGGAGCCAGTAGCAGAGCCCAATGGATATCACAAGAACGGTTAGCATGACCATAAGCACGTTGTCATAAATTGCGCCTACCCATTCGCCGGTTGCCAGGGTCGTCCCTTTCAGTCCCTTGATCAGTAGGAAATAAACAATCACCGTGATGCCGATGCCGGAAAATGGCACACCCAGGCTTTTCAGCCGCTTCTCGTATTGAAAAGTAAATGCCGATCGCATCACAAACTGCACAATCACTCCTGCCGTAAAGGCAATCAGGATGGAAAGGAATATCCCCGAGATGATAGAAAAGGTGCTATCCATGTTGATGTACTTCATTACTTCACCAATAGTTTCACCTTTTTCGGCAGCAAAAAGGAAGCCCATGATCATAGAAGCGCCCAATAGCTCAAAGACAATGGAAACCGTTGTCGACGTCGGAAGTCCAAGCGTATTGAAAATATCGAGCAGCACGATATCGGCCAGCATCACGGCCAGGAATATCCACATGACTTTATCGAATGTGAAATGCTGCGGCTGGAAAATTCCCTTCCGCGCAATCTCCATCATACCACTCGAAAAAAAACATCCCGCCAGTATCCCCACCGCCGCAATCAGGATGATGTTCCGGTAGGTCGTCACCTTGCTTCCGATTGCTGAATTCAGAAAATTGACTGCATCATTACTTACACCTACAATCAAATCCGCAATAGCTAATACCAGCAATACGGCAACAATAAACAACATGTACTCCATAGTAACTTCAATTACCCTGTAATCGCACAAAAATGTAAAGTTAATATGTATTAATCATTGTGTTAACATTAACTTAATGTTAACACCTACCTGTTATGCCGCTTGGTCAACTTACCCCAGATAATTGGCCTGCCGCATCAGCAAGGCCCGATATTTATTGAAAACAGCCGATTTGGAAACAAAACCCCTGTATTTCCCGTCCTGATCAACGACCGGCAGAATCCAGATATCTTCGCGGTTCATCTTGTTCATCACCACCTCCATATTGGCACCCATCTGCACCGTATCCACAGGCTTCTGCACCAAATCCGCTATCGCCCTCTCACCTTCGTTCGTTTCGCCCAGCAGGATTTCAAACAGTCGCTCGCTGTAGATGATCCCCATCAGCTTACCCCCATCGTCTACCACCGGAAAGATGTTCCGCTTGGTATGGATGATATCATGCCGCCTATCGGTGGGTTTCTCCCACGGGTGTAGGATGGTGAAATTCGTTTCGAGCACATAGCGCAGCTTCATCATGCTCAACACCGTGCGATCCTTATCTTCGTGAGTAAGCAGATCGCCTTTCTCGGCGAGTGCCCTGGTATAGATGGAATGCTTCATCACGCTACGGTTGATAAGGTACGCAATGGAGGTAACAATCATCAGCGGTACCATCAGGGCGTAGCCACCGGTTATCTCGGCGCTTAGGAAAATGCCCGTAAGGGGCGCATGCATAATGCCGCTCAGGGCAGCCGCCATGCCTGCTACGGCAAAATTCGCAACATCAAGAGTTACCCAGCCCGTCAGGTTCAATCCATAGGCAAAGGCAAACCCCAACAGGCCGCCCATCACCACGGTAGGCCCGAATATGCCGCCATTGCCACCGCTGTTGAGCGTGATGAGCGAGGCTGCGGATTTGGCAAATACCGTGATAATGGCATAGCACACGACCAAATAGCCGTATTGGCTGTATGCTGAAAATATGCTATTATCGAGCAGCGCATGGTGGTTACCATCCAGAATCTGCTGGATGGCTAGGTATCCTTCACCGTACAACGCGGGGAAAAGAAAAATAAGCAAGCCCAGCATCAGCCCGCTCAACCAGACCTTCCGATAGGGGTTCACGATACGGGCAAACCACCCGTTCACTGCATTGCTCAGCTTCGCGAAATAGATGGAAAACAAGCCGATCAGGATGGCCAGCATCACATAGAAAATCAAAGCACTCAGATCCCAGTCGTCGGTAAGCAAGTGGAACAACGGCTCGCTATACAGCAGTCGAGATATCACGGAAGCCGTCGCCGCCGACATCAGCAGAGGGATGAACGCCGGTATTGAAAACTCGGGAAGGAGAATTTCTATCGCAAAGATCATCCCCGCCACGGGGCTGTTGAATGCCCCCGCAATACCTGCCGCCGCCCCGCACGCCAGCAGGAGGGTTACCTCACGGTAATTAAGCCCGAAAATACGCCCGATATTAGATCCGATCGCCGAACCGCTGTTGGCAATCGGCGCTTCCAGCCCGGCCGAGCCACCAAACCCGATGGTAAGCGCGCTAGTGATGATCTGCGAATACATGTTGTGGGGTTCGAGCTTGCTCGATTTGCGAGATATGGCGTACATAATCGGCGTCATGCCATGCGCCATGTGCTTGCTTCTAATAAAGCGTCTCACGTAAACCACGCTGAGCAGGATACCGATCAGTGGAAAAACGAGGTACAGGTAATACTTGTAATCCCATTGTACGCCGTCTTGCAGAAACGACGCGATGGAATGTGTCAGGCCTTTCAATGCCGCTGCGGCAAGGCCGCCCATCACCCCCACCAATATGGATAAAACAACGAGAAAATTCCGGTTCGATAGCCGCTGGATGCGCCATTGATTTAACCGCCATATGTATTTCCTCAACCTTGTCATCCACCCGTTTTTTCCCTAATTAAATACTGTTACAGACCAGCCAGCGCCTGTTCGAAGTCGCCGATCAGGTCGTCGATATGTTCAATACCCACCGAGATGCGCAGCATGCCGTCGTTGATGCCAGCTTTCAGTTTCTGCTCGGGCGAGTGGTGCAGTCCCCACATGCTGGCCGGGTGCACCACCAGCGATTCCACACCGCCCAAACTGGCCGCGTTGGCAAAAATCTTCAATCTGTTCAACACGGCCTGTGCCCGCGCGAATTGCTGGTGTTCATCTGCTCCCGCCACTTCCACACAGAGCATGCCTGTAAAGCCCTTCATCTGTGCTTTCGCCAATGCATGCTGCGGATGCGACGGCAAACCGCAGTACGCCACGTGCGCAATGGTGGGATGGTCTTCCAGCCATTGGGCCAATGCCAGTGCATTGGCATTAATCTGGTGCACACGCAGCGAAAGCGTACGCAGGCCACGCAGCAGCAACCACGCATCAAACGGTGCCAATGCACCGCCTAGCGACAGCAGCTTCTTCCACGCCTTATTCACCGTTTCTTCCGTACCGCAGATCACGCCTGCGGTGAGGTCGCTGTGGCCGCCCAGGTACTTGGTGGCGCTGTGCACAACGATATCGATACCGAAATCGCACGGCCGCTGGTTGATGGGGCTGGCGAACGTATTGTCGCAGATGGTCGTAATACCACGCTGCCGGGCCACCTTACCTACATACGCCAGGTCGGTTACCGCCAGGTTCGGATTGGAAGGTGTTTCGAGGTAAATCAGCGTTGTCGTATCGCGCAGGGCCTTGTCGAGTGACGCGTTATCGCCCTGATCAAAATAAGACACCGCCACGCCAAACTGCGGCAGCAGTTCCTTCAGCAGGATGCTCGCGGCCGAATAATGCGACTGTTGGGCCACCACATGGTCGCCTGCCTTTACCACGGTGAGTACAGCCGTGCTGATGGCAGCCATGCCGGTGGCCGTGAGTAGTGCCGCTTCCGTACCTTCCAAGCCAGCTACGAGTTCCGCCGTTTGGCTGCTCACTGGATTGCCGTGCCGGTGGTAAAAGTAAGGGTATCGGGCATCGGTAGCTGCCGTGATGTAGTCATCAGCTTCGGCCGGTGCGTAATAAGTGGCAGATTGGTAAATGGGTGGTACCACGGCGGGCGTATCGTTAAATGATTTCCCCGCGTGGATCAAATCGGTTTCTATATGACTCATGTTAATTGAATTTGAAGGAGATCGTTTTGCAATCACGCAAACTTAGGTAAAAAAATTAATCTCCGCCCCTTAATTCTGCCGCTATCCGCTTGTTGATATCGATACGGGCACCCGTGAAAACGAAGACCGTGGTACCCCGTTCGCGGGCAAACCGGTTGGTTACCGAATCAGCCTTTCGGGCCTCCCGGAAATATGGGCTGGTTTCCGCTAGTTCGTCCGCGGCACCTGACGCGTTTTTCACCCGGATGAGGTGGGTATACGGCGTATGCAGATCAAACCAGCTTACATAATCGCTACTGAACGCTACCGCCCTTATCCCTTCAGTCGTGTAGTAGTTTATCGCCCCTGCCTGGCCATAATTGTCGCACAGCACCAATGTCTTTTCAGGTTCGGAAAGGTCAGCATATGCCTGATCTACCTTGCGTGCCAGCTCTCTCCAACCCTGCATATCGGCATAGTCCTGCGGTAGCGCATGCTCTTTGCCGTCCTCCCATCGGTGTCGCTCCCCTTTTTCCACGATAATCTCCGGCGGCTTATTCGGAAACGCAAACTGATACATCGG
>Ga0182739_1002885_pt1 | contig 15629 bp, 10 predicted proteins | sample eDN5th30CBELigBY_FD_128873 | JGI IMG/M metagenome (GOLD analysis project Ga0182739, IMG submission 128873) | Enriched backyard soil microbial communities from Emeryville, California, USA - eDNA 5th pass 30_C BE-Lig BY (version 2) (version 2) | ecosystem: Environmental > Terrestrial > Soil >... | reverse complement strand
TCCGTGATCACGCGCGAACAGATCACCGAGCAGGGCGCGCAGACGCTGAACCAGGTGCTGCGTTACACCGCCGGCGTGGCTACGGAGTCGCGCGGCGCCACGGCGACGCGCCTGGACCAGTTCACCGTGCGCGGGTTTTCGGCGTCCACTTACCTGGACGGGCTGCGCGTGTTCGGCGGCCGCGATGCGCTGCCGCAGGTGGACGCCTTCCGCCTGGAGCGCGTGGACGTGCTCAAGGGGCCGGCGTCGGTCATGTACGGGCAGGGCGGCCCCGGCGGCGTGGTGAACCAGGTCAGCAAGCGGCCGCTGGACGAGCCGCTGCGCGAAGTGGGGCTGCAGGTCGGCAACTACGATTTCCGCCGCGCGAACGTGGACTTCGGCGGTCCCATCGATGAAGAAGGCAAGTTCCTCTACCGCCTGGTGGGTTCGGGCTACATGTCCGACGGCCAGGTGCGGGACACGAAGGAGCGCCGCTATTTCGTGTCGCCGGCATTCGCCTGGAAGCCCAATGCCGATACCTCGCTGACGATCCTTACGAATTTCCAGCACGATCCCGACATGGGTTCGTACGGCGCCTTGCCGGCCATGCGCACCCTGCTGCGCGCGCCCGATGGCTTCCAGCTGCCGGCGGACTACTACGACGGCGACGCCAACTTCGAGAAAAGCGACCGCAAGAGCTATTCGCTGGGCTACATCCTGGACCATCGCTTCAACGACACCTTCAAGGCGTCGCAAAGCCTGCGCTGGACGCATTCGGACGCGAAGTACCGCAGCGTCTACGGCGCGATGACCAACTACTACGGCTACACGGACAGCAGCTATCTGTACCACCAGCGCGCCTCCATCGCGACGGACGTGGACGTGGGCGCGCTGACCCTGGACAACAACCTGCAGGCGCGGTTCGACACCGGCAGGATCGGCCACAACGTGCTGATCGGCTTCGACTACCAGCACGTCAAGACCGACACGCTGTCGGGCTTTGGCTCGGCGCCGCCGCTGTACGTGAAGAACCCGGACAATTTCCAGAACATTCCCGTGCCGGGGTTCTCCAGCGACGCCACCACCACGCAGTACCAGACCGGCGTGTACTTCCAGGACCAGATCCGGATCGACCGCCTGTCGTTCCTCCTGGGCGGGCGCTATGACTGGTCGCGCAGCGTGGGCGAGACGAAGGCCATCGCCTCGGGCCGCGTCACGCCGTCGGCGCTCAACGCGGAAGCGTTCTCGGGCCGGTTCGGCGCGATCTACAACTTCGACAACGGCGTGGCGCCGTACTTCAGCTATTCGGAATCGTTCGAGCCGCAGTCCGGCACGGGGTGGAACAACACGCCGTTTAAGCCGATCGAGGGCAAGCAGTACGAAGTGGGCATCAAGTACCAGCCGCCGGGTTCGGCCACGATGCTGACCTTCGCGGCCTTCGACATCCGGCGCGAGAACATGACCACCACCGATCCCGATCCGACGCACCTGTGCGGCACGGCGGGCGGCCGCTGCTCGATCCAGGCGGGCGAGCTGCGCACGCAGGGCATCGAGCTGGAGGCCAAGACCGAGCCGATGCGCGGCCTGTCGCTGATCGCCGCGTATTCGCTCATGAACAACGAATACACCAAGGCTTATCCGAACGCGTCCGGCTTCGACCTGACCGGCAAGACGCCCGTCGCGCTGCCGTCGCAACAGGCGTCGGCGTGGGCGCGCTACCAGCTGCAGGAAGGGCCGCTCGCCGGCCTGGGCGTGGGCGGCGGCGTGCGCTATATCGGGTCGTCCTACGCCAACGAGGCCAACACCATGAAGGTGCCGAAGGTCACGCTGGTCGACCTGATGCTGGACTACGACCTGGGCCGCGCGTCGCCCGCGCTCAAAGGCATGCAGGTCGCGCTGAACGTGCAGAACCTCTTCGACAAGGAATACGTCGCCTCGTGCTCGGGCGATTCGTGGTGCTGGTTCGGCTACCAGCGCTCCATCAAGGCCAGCTTGCGGTATCGCTGGTAAGCCGGGGGAAGGGCGGCCCGCGTGGCGGGTCGCCTGCGCTTCGCACGTCGATCGGGTCTTTTTGTCTTAACGAGAATCGTTATAATTCAGGCCTTATACAGGGAAAGGCGGATAAGCTCGGGCCCCCCCTCCCACCCCCGGGTCCGCCAGCGTCCCGCAACCACCTGACACTCCACGTGAAAGCTCCCGCAGCCGGCGCAGGCATGATGCGCTACCGATTCGCCGTTCTTTCCCGCGCGACGGCCGCCATCCTGGGCGGCTATGCCCTGGCCTCGGCGGCGGCGGCCTGCCTGGCGGTCTGGCTGCCGCTGGGACGGGCGGACGCCGTGACCGCGGCGCAGATGCTGTCCTTCGTGGTCTACGCCTGCGGCGTGATCTGGGTGTTCGCGACACGCAACGCCTGGCGCGCCTGGGCCGGCATCCTGGGCCCGGCCGCGCTGCTGGGCGGACTGTTCCTGGCCCATCGCCTGGCGGCGGCCGCATGAAGGCCGCCCAGCCCAAGGCGCCAGGCGAAGAGGGCCTGCGCCAGTCCATGTCCTGGCTGCACACGTGGGCGGGCCTCATCTTCGGCTGGGTGCTGTTCGCCATGTTCCTGACCGGCTCGCTGGCCTTTTTCCGGCCCGAGATCACGCGCTGGATGCAGCCCGAGATCCAGGTGCAGCCGGTCCCCGCCGTCCAGGCGGTCGAGACGGCGCAGCGCTATCTGGCGGGCCATGCGCCCGACGCCAGGCGCTGGTTCATCACGCCGCCCTCGGATCGCGAGCCGCTCATCCAATTGCTGTATCAGACGCCCAAGCCCAAGCCGGGCGAACGCGGCTTTGTGCGCGTGAAGCTGGACCCGGCCACCGGCCAGGCCGTGACGGCGCGGCAGACGCGCGGCGGCGACTTCTTCTATCGCTTTCATTTCGAGCTGGAAACCGCGTTTCCGTGGGGACGCTGGCTGGCCAGCATCGCGGGCATGTTCATGCTGGTGGCGATCATCAGCGGCATCATCACGCACAAGAAGATCTTCGCCGACTTCTTCACCTTCCGGCCGAAAAAGGGCGGCCAGCGCGCCTGGATGGATGGCCATAACGTGTTGTCGGTGCTCGGCCTGCCGTTCCACCTGATGATCACGTTCAGCGGCCTGGTGCTCTTCATGGTGATGCTGATGCCCGCGGGCATCCTGGCCGTGTACGACACGCCGCGCGACTACACGAACGAGGTCTTCAAATCCTCCCGGGTCACGCCGCCGCAGAACCGGCCCGCGCCGTTGGTTGCCATCGCCCCGCTGGTGGAACAGGCGCAGCAGCATTGGCAGGGACGGCTCGGCCGCGTGACCGTCAATAACCCGGGCGACGCGGGCGCCACCATCACGCTCGTGCGCAGCGTGAGCGACGGGGTGTCGTACGGCCTGTTGGCGCCCTATATGCGGTTTGACGGCGCCACGGGCGCGCTCCAGGAAGCCCAGGACGAACGCAGCGCCACCGCGGCGACGGCGGGCGTGATCACCGGCCTGCATCTGGGCCTGTTCGCCGAACCCGTGCTGCGCTGGTTGTATTTCCTGGTCAGCCTGGCCGGCACGGCCATGGTGGCGACGGGCCTGGTGCTGTGGATCGCCAAGCGTCGCCAGAAGGCGCGGCCGGGCGACGCGCGCGAAGCGTTCTCGCTGCGGCTGGTGGATGGCCTGAACGCGGGCACCATCGCTGGCGTCGTGTTCGGTGTGGCCGCGGTGTTCCTGGCCAACCGGCTGCTGCCGGCCGACATGCCTGGCCGCCAGGTCTGGGAGGTTCGCGCTTTTTTCCTGGCCTGGGGCGGGTCCCTGGTCTACGCCTTCCTGTTCCCGCGCCGCAAGTGGCGAGACCTGCTGGCGGTTGCAGCGGCCGCACTGGCCCTGGTGCCGGTGGTCAATGCGCTGACCACGAACCGGCACCTGGGCGTCTCCTTGCCGCAAGGCGACTGGGTGATGGCGGGTTTTGACCTGACCTGCCTGGCGAGCGCCCTGGTGTTCGGCTGGATGGCGCGCAGGGCCGCCATGGCGCGCCAGGCGCCCGCCCGGACGGCGGGCAAGCCGCGCGCCGCGCGCAGCGAGACGGTCAAGGCCGCCGTTGCCGCCGCGGCTCCTGCTGCGACGCCTGCCGCGACCCCTGCTGCGACTCCTGCTGCTTCCTCCACAGCCGCCGTTTTCCCCGTCCCGCACGAACCGGCCGTCCCGGCTGCGCGGCCGCAGACCCCACTTGAACCGCGAGGTGAGACGCCATGACGCTGGCCGCCTTCTGCCTGGCCTACGCGGGGTTTTCCGCGCTGTGCCTGGGCATGGACCGTCACTATGAAGACCTGTTCGACCGGGCCCTGCCGCGCCGCCATCGGGTGCCGTTGCGGCTGTTCGGCTGGGGCGCGCTTGCGCTGTCCTTGTGGGCGTCGGCGGTGGTCTGGGGGTGGAGCTACGGGACGGTCGAATGGATCGGCATCCTCAGCATCGCAGGCCTGCTGCTGATCTGGTTCCTGACGTTCCGGCCGCGCGCGGCCCTGACCGCCGGCGGCCTGTGCGCGCTGGCCGCGCCGGTGCTGGCGGTGTGGTAGGCGGCGGGGCCGCCGCGCCGCGGCACGTTACACTGACGGCTTCCCCAGCAAACCGCCATTTCGCCTCATGAATACCCGCGTCCTTACCGGCATCACCACCACTGGCACTCCCCATCTCGGCAACTACGCAGGCGCGATCCGTCCGGCGGTCCAGGCCAGTACGCAACCCGGCGTGGACGCATTTTTCTTCCTGGCGGACTACCACGCGCTGATCAAATGCGACGACCCGGCGCGGGTTGCCCGCTCGCGCCTGGAGATCGCCGCCACCTGGCTGGCGGTGGGCCTGGACCACGAGCGCGTGACGTTCTACCGCCAATCGGACATTCCCGAGATCCCCGAACTGAGCTGGCTGCTGACCTGCGTGACGGCCAAGGGCCTGATGAACCGCGCGCATGCGTACAAGGCCTCGGTGGACCAGAACGTGGCCAAGAGCGTCGATCCGGATGACGGCATCACCATGGGGCTGTTCTCGTACCCCATCCTGATGGCCGCCGACATCGTCATGTTCAACGCGAACAAGGTGCCGGTGGGCCGCGACCAGATCCAGCACCTGGAAATGGCCCGCGACATCGCCCAGCGCTTCAACCACCTGTACGGGCGCGATTACTTCACGCTGCCCGAAGTGGTCATCGAGGAAGACGTGGCGACGCTGCCGGGCCTGGACGGCCGCAAGATGTCCAAGAGCTACAACAACACGATTCCCCTGTTCGAAGGCGGCGCCAAGGCCTTGCGCGCTTCCGTGATGCGCATCGTGACCGACTCGCGCGAACCCGGCGAACCCAAGGACGCCGAGTCCTCGCACCTGTACACGCTGTACCGCGCGTTCGCCACGCCCGCGCAGTCGGCGGCGTTTCGCAAGCAGCTCGAAGAGGGCATGGGCTGGGGCGACGCCAAGCAGGCGCTGTATGAACACTTGGAAACCCTGCTGGCGCCCATGCGGGAAAAGTACGTCGAACTCATCGCCAATCCCGGCCGCATCGAAGACATCCTGCAGGCCGGGGCGGCCAAGGCCCGCAAGCTGGCCGTGCCGTTCATGCAGGAACTGCGCGAAGCCGTGGGCCTGCGCAATCTGGGCGCGGGGGCGGTGGCGGGCAAGGGCGCCCCGGGCAAGAAAGAAAAGTCCAAGGGCGCGCGCTTCGTCAGCTTCCGCGACGAGGACGGCGGCTTCCGCTTCCGCCTGCTGGCGGCCGACGGCGAGGAACTGCTGCTGTCGCAACGCTTTGCCGATCCCAAGCAAGCCGGCGCCGTGATGCGCCGTTTGCAGTCCGAGCCCGCCGACAGTGTGTTGCAGGCCGATGCGCAAGGCGTCGGCGCGGTGGTCGATGGCGTGACCGTGGCCACGGCGCCTGCCGGCGCCCAGGGCGAGCCCGCCACGCTGCTGGCGCGTACGCGCGACGCGCTGCTGTCGCTGTCGCAGGAATAACCTACGGAACGGGGCGGCGCGCGCCATGCGCGCCGCCGGTTGCGGCCAGCGCTTCGCGCAGCCGCGCCCCTAGTTCAGGCGCGCGCTGGCCACGATGCGGCCGTCGCGCACCTGGAAGCGCTGCACGTGGCCCTGGCCCGCGATTTCAAGCAGATCGCCCTGCGAGTAGCCCGTGACATTGGGGCAGTCCAGCCATTCCGGATTGATGAACGGAAAATACTTGAGCGTGCCGCTGCCCTGGCTGGCGAAATCGAACGTGGTGTTGGCGACGACTTCCGGGTCCCATTGGCTGGCGTCGTAGGTCAGCACGCATCCGGTGCCGATGCGGTAGACGATGCTGGCGCCCATGCTGGCAAAGCCCAGCGCGCCGACATGCAATTGCGCCTGGTTGCGCAGTTCAATGACCCGGCTGCCCAGGCGTTCCAGCGTGACGTGCTTGAAGGTCACGTTGGCGCCGTCGACGATCAGGTGCGAATACTGCCCCAACGTGACGTCGCCGTATACGCCGCTGGGCGCGGCTTCTTTTTCGGTAATGATTGCGGTTTCATTGGCGGCAAGCGTAATGGTGCTGAGCATGGCGGACGGATCTCCGGTCTATCAGGGGGCGCGCTCTTGTTCTGATGCTGCTACCCGATAGACGTTTCGCGCCGCAGCTCGCCTGATCGTGGATTTTTGCGTCGCCGGAAGGAAGGTCATCCGGTTCTCACCCTTGCGTGTGATTTTTATTATTTGGACACAATTCGATATTTTCACTTATTTTTGGAACGTCGAATTGAGCGAACGCAACGAAAGCGGGCGATTTACGGGAAACCCCTAGGTGCTGCGGCGCGGCCGGGGCGAAAAAAAACCGGTGCGCGAGGCACCGGTTTTTTGCGCAAGGTCGGACGCCGGAACGCCGGAGCCCGCGGATCAGCGGATCAGCGCTTGAGCTTGGCGAACGCGTCAGCCATGGCGCTGTTCATCGACCCCGCGGCCGCCCCCGCCCCGCGGCCGCCGTCGCCCTGGCGTCGCGGACGGTCGCCGCCCTTGGGGGCGTCGCCGCTGCGGCGGGCCGGCGCGGCGGTGTCGTTCAGGCGCATGGTGAGGGCCACGCGCTTGCGCGCCGCGTCCACTTCCAGCACTTTGACGCTGACGGTCTGGCCCACGCGCACCACGTCGCGCGGATCCTTCACGAACTTCTCGGCCAGCGCCGAGATGTGAACCAGGCCGTCCTGGTGCACGCCGATGTCGACGAAGGCGCCGAAGTTGGCCACGTTGGTCACCACGCCTTCCAGCACCATGCCCGGGTACAGGTCGTTCAGCGTTTCCACGCCTTCCTTGAACTGCGCCGTCTTGAATTCCGGACGCGGATCGCGGCCGGGCTTTTCGAGTTCGGCGAAGATGTCCTTCACCGTGGGCAGGCCGAAGCGTTCGTCGGTGAAGTCCGACGGCGACACGCCCTTGAGCGCTTCGCGCTGGCCGATGATCTGCTGCACGTCGGCCTTGATCTTGGCGACGATGCGCTCGACGACGGGATAGGCCTCGGGGTGCACGGCCGATGCGTCCAGCGGGTTGTCGCCGTTGGGAATGCGCAGGAAGCCGGCGGCCTGCTCAAACGCCTTGTCGCCAAAGCGCGGCACCTTGCGCAGGATCTCGCGCGTGGGGAAGGCGCCGTTTTCGTCGCGGAAGGCCACGATGTTCTTGGCCAGCAGCGAGTTCAGGCCCGACACCCGCGCCAGCAGGGCCGCCGACGCCGTGTTCACGTCGACGCCCACGGCGTTCACGCAGTCTTCGACCACGGCGTCCAGCGAGCGCGCCAGCTCGCGCTGGTTGACGTCATGCTGGTACTGGCCCACGCCGATGGCCTTGGGGTCGATCTTGACCAGTTCGGCCAGCGGGTCCTGCAGGCGGCGGGCGATGGACACGGCGCCGCGCAGGGTCACGTCCAGGTCGGGGAATTCCAGGGCGGCGGTTTCCGAGGCCGAATACACCGAGGCGCCCGCTTCGGACACCACCACGCGGGTGACCTTGAGGTCGGGGAAGCGTTCCATCATGTCGCCCACGAGCTTTTCGCTTTCGCGCGAAGCCGTGCCGTTGCCGATGGCGATCAGGTCCACCTTGTGGCGCGCGACCAGCGCGGCCAGCGTGTTGATCGTGCCGTCGCGGTCGCGGCGGGGCTCGAACGGGTAGACGGTGGTGGTGTCGACGACCTTGCCGGTCTTGTCGATGACCGCGACCTTGCAGCCCGTGCGGATGCCGGGGTCCAGGCCCAGCACGGCCTTGGGGCCGGCGGGCGCGGCCAGCAGCAGGTCTTTCAGGTTGGCCGCGAACACGCGGATCGCCTCGGCTTCGCCGCTTTCGCGCAGGCGGCCGATGAGTTCGCTTTCAAAGGCCGTCAGCAGCTTCACGCGCCAGGTCCAGCGGCAGACCTCGCCCAGCCAGCGCGCGCGCGGCGGTGCGTCCAGGGCGAACAGGCCGTTGCCCAGCTTCAGGAAATTGGCGATGCGGGCCACGCACGGGTGCGGGGTCTGGGCCTCGAGGTCGGCTTCCAGGCCCAGGCGCAGTTCAAGCACGCCTTGCTGGCGGCCGCGCAGCAGCGCCAGGATGCGGTGCGAGGGCAGGGTGCGCAGCGGCTCGTTGAAGTCGAACCAGTCGCGGAAGTTGGCGCCTTCGGTTTCCTTGCCCTCGATCATCTTGGAGTAGAGCAGGCCCGTGGACCACAGGTGCTCGCGCATGTCGGCCAGCAGGTCGGCGTTTTCCGCGTAGCGTTCGGCCAGGATGTCGCGCGCGCCGTCCAGCGCCGCCTTGGCGTCGTTGATGGCGGCTTCGGGATTCAGGTATTGCGCGGCCAGCGCGGCGGGATCGCAGGCGGGATCGGCCAGGATGGCGTCGGCCAGGGGCTCGAGGCCGGCCTCGCGGGCGATCTGGGCGCGCGTGCGGCGCTTGGGCTTGTACGGCGCGTACAGGTCTTCCAGGCGCTGCTTGGTGTCGGCGGCGGCGATTTCCTGCTGCAGCTCGGGCGTCAGCTTGCCTTGCTGGGAAATGGACTCCAGGATGGCGCCGCGGCGCTCTTCGAGTTCGCGCAGGTAACCCAGGCGGACTTCCAGGTTGCGCAGCACGGTGTCGTCCAGGCCGCCGGTCGCTTCCTTGCGATAGCGGGCGATGAAGGGCACGGTTGCGCCGTCATCCAGCAGTTCCACCGCCGCAGCGATCTGGGAGGCGCGCGCGCCCAGCTCGGTGGCGAGCTGCGCGACGATGCGGGCGTTGTCGACGCCGGCGGCGACGTTCGTGATAGTGGAAGTTTCAGACATCTCTATACGACGGCAAAAAGGGAAAACGAGGGGCGGATTGTGCCATAAGCCGTTGTTACAGAACGTGCCCGGAGGGACCGATCTGTCCCTCTGGCAACGGCCTTGCGGTGGCCCGCAAGCCGAAAAGCGCGGCGGCAGCGGGTATCATTTGGGTCCTTCCCAATTCAGTGTCTGGCGCCCGAACCGATCGTCCCGGCACCGGTTCACCCCATCCTCCGACCGACACTAGGCTGCTGTAATGCTGGACCTGGACATTTCCGAATTCTTCGACGACGACGGGCCGCTGGCCACCGCCATGCCCGGCTACAAGCCGCGTCCCTCGCAGGTGGAGCTGTCGCAGGCCATCGGCCAGGCCATCCAGGACCGCGCCACGCTGGTGGCCGAGGCCGGGACCGGCATCGGCAAGACCTGGGCCTATCTTGTACCCGCGTTCATCCAGGGCGGCAAGGTGCTGATCTCCACCGGCACGCGCACCCTGCAGGATCAGCTCTACACGCGCGATCTGCCGCGCGTGCGGGCGGCGCTGGGCGCGCCCGTGACCGCCGCGCTGCTCAAGGGCCGCGGCAATTACGTGTGCCACTATCACCTCGAACGCCTGCAGGGCGACGAGCGTGCGCTGAAGTCGCGCACCGAGATCCAGCAACTGCGCCAGATCCAGGTGTTCGCGGGCATCTCCAAAACCGGCGACCGCGGCGACCTCGCGCAGGTGCCGGAAGACGCCGACATCTGGCAGCGCGTGACCTCCACGCGCGAGAACTGCCTGGGCCAGGAGTGCCCGCGCATCCGCGATTGCTTCGTCGTCAAGGCGCGCCGCCAGGCACAGGAGGCCGACGTGGTGGTCGTCAACCATGCGCTCTTCATGGCCGACCTGATGCTGCGCGAAGAAGGCGTGACCGACCTGCTGCCCGAAGCCGACACCGTCATCTTCGACGAAGCGCACCAATTGCCCGACACCGCCACGCGCTTTCTGGGCAGCAGCGTATCCACGCACCAGTTGATGGACTTCGGCCGCGCCCTCGAAGTGGCGGGGCTGGCCTATGCGCGCGAAGCGGCCAAATGGAGCGACGTCAGCCGCCACCTGGAAACCGCCGCGCGCGAATTGCGCCTGGTCTGCGCGCCGCTGGACAAGATGCCGGGCCGCAAGGCCACCTTCGAGGCCATTCCCAATCCCGAGGAATTCGACGAGGCGCTGCTGGCGCTGCGCGAAGCCGTGGACGGCGCCACCAAGGCGCTGGGCGCGGTGGCCGAAAAACACCCCGACCTGCTCACAGCCGCGCGCATGGGCGCCGAAATCTCGGTCAAGCTCAAGCGCTGGGCGACGCCCGGACGCGGCAGCGCCGCGCTGGACGACGAAGGCTGGGGCCGCGACGACCAGGCCCCCGCGCAGGACGCGCTGGGCGACGGACCGTCCACGCCGGCCGCCCTGCTGGAAGGCGCCGCGCTGGCCGAGCAATGGACCGGCCCGGCGGTGCGCTGGGTCGAGCACGGCCTGCATCACGTGCGCTTGCACTCGGCGCCGCTGTCGGTGGCGCAGGCCTTCTCCAAGTTCCGCAAGCCTGGCCAGGCCTGGATCATGACCTCGGCCACGCTGTCGGTGAATGGCGAATTCACGCACTTCACCAGCCAGCTCGGCCTGGACCGCGCGCGCACCGGCAAGTGGGAGTCGCCGTTCGACTACCCCGAGCAGGCGCTGCTGTTCGTGCCGCGCGGCATGCCCGAGCCCCAGTCCCCGCAATTCCTGGACCGCTTCGTCCAGACCTTGATGCCGCTGCTGGAAGCCAGCCCCGGCGGCACGCTGGTCCTCTGTACCACGCTGCGCGCGGTGGACAAGGTGGCGAACCTGCTTGCCGACGCCTTCGACGACGCGGGGCACGACTGGCCGCTGCTCAAGCAGGGCGAGGGCACCCGCCGCGACCTGCTCGACCGCTTCTGCAAGCTCACGCATCCGGTGCTGGTGGGCAGCGCAAGCTTCTGGGAAGGCATCGACCTGCCGGGCGACGTGCTGACGCTGGTGGCGATCGACAAGCTGCCTTTCGCGCCGCCCGACGATCCGGTCATCGAGGCGCGCCTGCGCGCCTGCCGCGCGCAGGGCGGCAATCCGTTCGCGGAATACCAGCTTCCCGAAGCCGCCATCTCGCTTAAGCAGGGCGCGGGCCGGCTGATCCGCACGGAATCCGATTGGGGCGTGCTGATGGTGGGCGACGCGCGGCTCGTCGAAAAGCCCTACGGCAAGCGCCTGTGGCGCGGTCTGCCGCCGTTTGCGCGCACCCGCGAACTGGAAGAGGTGCTGGCGTTCTACCGGCGCAAGCGCGGTTCCGACGACGCATGAAGCCAAGCCAAGCCAAGCCGGGCCGGGTCGGCCGGGCGCAGGCAAAAAAATGGCCCTTCCGAAGAAGGGCCATTTTCTTTCCCATGCGGGCGGGATCCGATCAGTTGAACGGATTCCACCAGCTCTTGTCGGCCTTCAGGCCCTTGGTCCGGAACTCGCTGTTCGGGTAGTTCTTGTCGTACACGCGCTGGGCGTCGTTCTTCAGTTCCGTCATATTCAGTTTGTCGTACGACTGGACCATCAGGTAGAGCGCCTCTTCGGTGGCGGGCGCGCCCTCGAAATCGGTGATCACCGTCTGCGCGCGGTTGGCCGCGGCCACGTAGGCGCCGCGCTCGTAGTAGTAGCGGGCGACGTGGACTTCGTTCATGGCGATGGTATTGACCAGCCACGCCACGCGCTTTTCGGCGTCGACGCTGTACTTGCTTTCCGGATAGCGCTTGATCAGCTCGGTGAAGGCGTCGTAGGACGCGCGCAGTCCCTTGGGATCGCGCTCGGCCGGGTCCTGGCCGGTGATGTTGCTCATGAAGGCGCTGGCCGGCGTGAAGTTGATCAGGCCCTTCAGGTACAGCGCGTAGTCGGTGCCGGGGTGATTGGGATAGAGCTGCTGGAAGCGGTCGATGGCCGCCAGCGCCTGCTCGTTTTCACCGTCCTTCCAGTTGACGTAGGCCAGCTCGAGCAGCGCCTGCTGCGCGTACACGCCGAAGGGGTAGCGGCTCTCGATGGCGGTCAGGCGTTCGCGCGCTTCTTTCCAGCCGCCCGACGACATTTCAGCCTTGGCGTCCGCGTAGAGCTGTTCTGCGCTCCAGTTGGTGGTCTTGTCGTACTTGCTGTCCGTGCCGCTGCAACCGGCGATGACCATGACGGCAAGTAGCGCAAGAACCACGCGCAAAACCGGCCCGCTGCGGGAGGCGGGGTTCGAGGGAGCTGCAGGGTGGTGAATCACGAGAATCGTATCCTTGGTGGTAGCATGGCAGGCTGATTATATGATTTGTCTCCATGTCTGATACAGCCGCCCGCGCAGATCTTGTTTCCGACGATAGCGCCGACGAAAATCTCGACGAAACCAGCCGCGGCGAGCCGCAACTTGTAACCGTGCCGTCCGCCACGCGCGCCGACCGGCTGGACAAGGTCCTGGCGGGCCTCTTGCCCGACCACTCCCGCAACCGCCTGCAGGGCTGGATTGAATCCGGCAACGTCCTGGTCAACGGGGCGCCTGGCAAGATCCGCCAGACGGTCGGGCCGGGGGACGAACTCACCATCTGGGCGCAGCCCGCGCCGGACGCGCTGGCCTTCACCGCGGAGCCCGTCGAATTCGGCGTCGTCGCCGAAAGTCCCGACTGGATCGTGGTCGACAAGCCCGCCGGCCTGGTCACCCATCCGGGGGCCGGCAACTGGAGCGGCACGCTGCTCAACGGCCTGCTGCATCGCTATCCTGAACTCGCCCACGTTGCCCGCGCCGGCATCGTGCACCGGCTGGACAAGGATACGTCCGGGCTGATGGTGGTGGCTCGCAACGACACCGCGCAGACCCACCTGGTGCGCCAGCTCCAGGCGCGCAGCATGGGCCGCGAATACGTGGCGCTGGCGCATGGCTGGGTGGCCGCCGCCGGCAAGGTCGACCGCGCCATCGGGCGCGATCCCCGCGTGCCGGTGCGCATGAGCGTCGAGCGGCCCGTGGCGCCCAAGCCGGCCATTACCAATTACGCACCGGCCCGCCGCGGCATGGTGGAGCCGGGCGGCCGGGTGACCGAAGTGGTGTGCCGCCTGGAAACCGGCCGGACCCACCAGATCCGCGTGCACATGGCCAGCCTGGGGCATCCGCTGCTGGCCGACACCCTCTACGGCGGCAAGAACATCGCGGGGGCGCTGCGCCAGATGCTGCACGCCCGCGCGCTGCATTTCGACGATCCGGGCGGCCAGGGCGAGGTCCGGTTTGCCGCGCCGGTGCCCGCCGACATGGCGCAGGTCCAGGAGAACATTGCATGGAACGCCTGATCGCGGGCCTGCCCGTCGTCACGGGACCCGAATGGCAAGGGGTGAACTACTTCTGCACGACGCGGTCGGGCGGGGTGGGGGTGGCGCCGCACGACACCCTGAATCTTGGGCTGCGGGCCGAGGACAACCCCGAGGCCGTGGCCGAGAACCGCCGCCGTGTGCGCGCGGCCGTGCCGTCCGCGCCCCTGTGGCTGCGCCAGGTCCATGGCAGCGAGGTCGTGGACGCCGACCGGCCCGACGTGCCTGCCGAACCCGCGGCGGACGCCAGCGTCACGGCGCAGCCCGGACGGGTGCTGGCCGTCATGGTGGCCGACTGCCTGCCGGTCGTGATCGCCGATGCCGAGGGCAAGGTACTGGGCGCGGCGCATGCAGGCTGGCGCGGGCTGGCGGGCGGCGTGCTGGAACGGACGCTGGCCGCCATGCAGGCCAAAGCCCCGCAGGCGGACGGTTGGCGGGCCTGGGTCGGGCCGGGCATCGGTCCGCGGCACTTCGAGGTCGGGCAGGACGTACTGGACGCCTTCACGGGCGACGATCCGGCCACGGCGCGCTTTTTCGCGCCCCGTCCCGGCATTGCGGGCAAATGGCTGGCGGACCTCGCCGGATTGGCGGATTTCCGGCTGCGGCGCGCCGGGGTACAAGAGGTGGTGCTCAGCGGCGAATGCACGGTGACGCGCGCGGACCGGTACTTTTCCTACCGCCGCGACGGGGTGACCGGACGCATGGCGATGCTGGCCTGGCTAGCCCCGGTTTGATCTCGCGCAAAGGCCCGGGCTGGCCTTGCGTCCTACTCTTGCAGCCCTCCTTGTATACCCGCATTGACAGTCCTGGACCCGGAATGCAACATCAATCGCGAAGTTTCGATAACAAGGTGTCGAAGTGAATGCCAATCTCTCCGCAGGTCCCATTCCGGTGAGCGTGGCACCGGAAGTCCTGGCTGACATCCAGGCTGAGTTCTCTCGTGAATGGCAACGCATTTGCGACGATGCCCGGCGCGGCGCGCTCGCGCCGCCGTCCGATCGCCGCTTTTCCGGCGAGGCCTGGGCCGCCAACGCGTCGCATCTGCTGCTGGCGCACACTTATCTGTTGTCAGCCCGTGCCATGCAGCGCATGGTCGACGCCGCCCAGGTCAGCGAACCCATGCGCGACCGGCTTCGGTTCTCGATCATGCAGTGGGTCGACGCGCTGTCGCCGTCCAACTTCCTGGCGCTGAACCCCGACGCCCAGCGCTCCATCGTCGAAAGCGCGGGCCGCGCCCTGAACGAAGGCCTGGCGAACCTGCTGGGCGACGTGCAGAAGGGCCGCATCACGCAGACCGACGAATCCCAATTCGAGATCGGCCGCAACGTGGCCACGACGCCTGGCGACGTCGTCTTCGAAAACAAGCTGTTCCAGCTCATCCAGTACGCACCCTCGACCGCCACCGTCCATGAGCGGCCGCTGGTCATCGTGCCGCCGAACATCAACAAGTTCTACATCCTGGACCTGCAGCCGGAAAACTCCTTCGTGCGCCATGCCGTGGAGCAGGGCTACACGGTCTTCCTGATTTCCTGGCGCAATCCGGTCGCCGCCGACACCGACGGCGTGGACCGCGCCACCTGGTCCGACTACCTGGACGATGCCGTGCTGCAGGCGCTGCGCGTGGCCAGCGACATCACCGGGCAGCCGCAGGTCAACGCGCTGGGTTTCTGCGTGGGCGGCACGATGCTGGCTTCCGCGCTGGCGCTGGCCGAGGCGCGCGGCGAGCATCCGGTGGCCTCGCTGACCCTGCTGACCTCGCTGCTCGATTTCCACGACACCGGCGTCCTGAAGGTCTTCGTCGACGAAGCGCACGCGCTCATGCGCGATCACCAGTTGGGCAACGGCGGACTGATGCCGGGCCGCGACCTGGCCACCACGTTCTCGTTCCTGCGCCCCAACGAGCTGGTCTGGAACTACGTGGTCGGCAATTACCTGAAGGGACAGAAGCCGCCGGCCTTCGACCTGCTGTTCTGGAACGGCGACAGCACGAACCTGCCGGGCCCCTTCTTTTCCTGGTATTTCC
>Ga0182739_1002882_pt1 | contig 15649 bp, 18 predicted proteins | sample eDN5th30CBELigBY_FD_128873 | JGI IMG/M metagenome (GOLD analysis project Ga0182739, IMG submission 128873) | Enriched backyard soil microbial communities from Emeryville, California, USA - eDNA 5th pass 30_C BE-Lig BY (version 2) (version 2) | ecosystem: Environmental > Terrestrial > Soil >... | reverse complement strand
TAGCATTCTTTAGCTGTTCAAAACAAAACTTCTCCGAATGCATCACACTCACTTCATGCTGCGACAGTTGAATGCCTGTGTGATGTTGTGATTTCTTATGAAAATGCGAGATCTCCTTGGCCAAAAACCAACCGGTTCGTGTCTGCCTGCCAATCGGCTCGCGTACCGTATAGGGAACTAACGTCATACCATACGATAAAACGATGGGCACTAGATTCCTTTTCCCAACCAGCTTGCCATATCGATTTCGATTCGCTGAAACGCTCGTACCGAAATAATAAAGCAGCTTGGCTAAAAATGACTCACACTGTATATCTAACATCTCCGTTGATCCATCTTTCCAATACATCAACACAGAGTCTCCCTTATTTTCAGCGTATACCGGAATAAATGCCTGACCTGAAGATAAGAACATTTCGACCTTCTTCCAATCCATTAAACTCATCCTTTCCGTATTAAGTTTTCAAGCTGAAAAACTATCTCCTTACGAAAAAAATAGACGATTTTCATCAAATACACTACTTGCTTTTTAGTATGTAAACATCGAAAAATCTACAGAAAAAGGCCAAAAAGAGAGAAAACTCTCACCTTTTGGCGTGATATGGGTTTGTAATGCTAAATAGAAGGTATATAGAAAAAGGGGGAAGCGGATTGAGAGGTTGATTCCTCCACTAGTTTAATCATATGTTTTACGCAAAAGAAAATCAAAAAGCGAAAATTCCATTTTCAAGTGAGATTTCACGTCAAAAACAGCACTTTTCACGCTAAAAACCTGAATTTTTACAGTGAAATTCAAGTTTTTGAACGACAAAACGGCATTTTGTAGTATTTCATTTATTTCTTCGATTTTGTGACGATTTTGAGAACATCTGCGGTCAGGTATAAAATTGGTTCTAATAAGTTTAATCATTTTCAATCTATGTTGTTTCACAATTGTGCACGAACATGTCAGTTAGCAGCTGCTTATCTCGTATAGTGTCCGATTGCTGAAGATCCAAAAATTAAAAAGGACTTACAAAATTGATATTTAGTTATCGTGCTAATGCCACCCGTTAGCACAACAAGCTAATGTAGTAGTAGGGGATTTTTTCAAAATAATTCTTTTATTGATCGTCTCAATGCAAATCTATCATTTTTTTCTAGAACCTATCAATAATTTGATTGCTGTTCTATTTTCATTATTGATTACCACATCTGTAAATCCAGGAACAAAAACGAGATTAAAACCACTAGGAGCTACGAATCCTCTTGCAATCGCTATGGCTTTAATTGCTTGATTTAAAGCACCCGCTCCAATCACTTGAATTTCTGTATTTCCTTTTTCTCTTAATATGCCTGCGATTGCGCCTGCAACTGAACTCGGATTTGATTTTGCTGATACTTTTAATACATCATCCATATAAATTTTCCCCCTGCTATTTAATCGCTTGATATGATTACTAGAAAGAATGTAATTAACGTACCTTTAATAGTATTCAAAATTCAAATTAAACAGAACGATTAGGACTTATTCCTTCATACTTTTTGTCCTCTCCTGCACCGTTACTTTAAGTACAAAATTTCACAATCTCTTCTAAACTTTAACCTAGATATCTAGGTGTTGCTCAGCGGTATGGCCCTTTAACGGAATAACACAACTTACACAAGTACCATCTCTCCTCAAATTAACATCATCTGTATAAACGTTTCAAACGTACATATCAAGCCAGAACAAAAACAAATCCCTTAACAAGCAGGAAGTTTTCAACTAATATAGAAATGAAGAAAAGAAGAAAAAAATAAAAGAAGAAATAAAGTTTAGAAGAAAGGAAGGTGCGAATCTTGTCAGCAATCACTATTACAATGGGGATTCAAAAGGGTGGCTGTGGTAAGTCCACAACAACAGGGATTCTATCTTACCTATTAAAAGAAGACGGATACCGCGTATTAGCTATAGACATGGACTCTCAGGGTAACTTAACTGAGTTGCTATCTGAAACACCGTCTAATGAGTTTATGGGAAAATCAGTACTAGAGGCAATGCAGCAAGATAATGTAGAGGAATATATCGTTTCAATTAACGACAATTTGGACCTTCTACCTGCAAACAACTTTTTAGCCACATTCCCACGCTGGATTTACACCGGAAAAACATATCAAGGAGAAAACCTACCGTTTCAAGGTAATCCAAGCTTAATCCTGGATCAAATACTTGAGCCTGTAAAAGATAAATACGATTTTATACTAATCGATACTCCGCCATCATTAAGCGAGCAAACAACCAATGCCCTATGTGCTAGCGAATATGTAGTGGTAATGTTTGAATGCTCAAACTGGTGCTACTCAGCGATTCCGAACTTCATGGATTCGATAGAAGGGGCCCGCACTTTCGGCAACAAAGATACACAAGTACTCGGTATCTTACGAACAATGAACGACGTGCGCCGCAGCGATGCAAAAGCGTTTAACGAGATGATTGAAGAAGACTACCCTAAAGAAGTCTTTCAAACAATCATTACCCGCAAAGCACCGACTGGCAGACTTGCTCTATACGGATTTAACGAAAATCCAGAAATCAGACAAGCTCTAGATCAGTACAGAAATTTCTACAAGGAGTTGATTGAACGTGTCAAAGGTCAATGATATCAAAAACATGAAACGTCAAAGAAAGGTTGTCACACCAACCCAAGCCCTAGCTGAAATCATCGGAGAAGAAGAAACAGCTAACCAAGAAATAAATATTTCTTCAAACGAAGAAAACAACGAATCAACTAAAGAAGAAATAAAGAAAACAATAAAAGAAGAAAACAATATAGAAAGAAAACGCGTCTCCTTCGATTTACGCACAGACCTTCACAAAGAACTGAAGATGCAAGCACTTGTTCAAGACAAGAAGATTTATATTTTGATTGAAGAAGCTTTGGAGAATTATTTGGTGGAGAGGAAGTAAGAAAGAGGACTATTCAATAAGTTAGAAAAGGACCTTTCTTTTAAATAAGAAAGGTTCTTTGATTTAAATTCCTTAATACAAATGCACCTTTGTTTCTTCTTTTATAACCTCTACCGCTTCTTGAATTAATGCTTCCATCCTTTCGTCTTCTTTTGCTTCCTCATCCTCAAAATAAATGGAAGTTCCCACTCCCTTTTCCCTATATCTTTTATCATAATAAAAAAAGAAGAAATACCCATTATTTTTTCATAATTTTTAAATCTTATTGTAAAATTGGATATAAAACCCTAGTAAATGGAGTATATTCAAATGAAACATGACTTATTAAGTAAAGGGGTCTATGCAATCATTAACAAAAACCTAAACATGGTTTATGTAGGAGAAACAGAAAGAAATTTTCTCATAAGATGGATTGAGCATTTAATGAAAATTCCAGATTATACTAATGATTCTAAAAGAATTCATCTTTATCTCAACCAAGCTACAAAATTTATAATATTAAAGAAAATGGATAGTACAGAGTATGATAGAAAGGACTTTTATAGAGTAGAATATGAAGCCCATGATTTTTATATAAAAAAGGAATGGGAAGTGTTGTCGTCACAATAACGACAATGATAATGGTCGTAAAATATTCTGGAGCAAGCAGATTTTCGCTTAATCCAAGTGTTGCCAAAATAAGGGCTACTTCTCCACGCGATATCATACCTGCACCAATTGTTATAGATGAACGATTATTAAACCCTGTCAATCTTGCACCTATTCCTGCTCCTATTAATTTAGTAAGAATTGCTACAATGGATATTAAGATAATCATAAGGATATTATCGAAGAAGCCTTCAAAAGTAACGGTAAGACCAATACTAACAAAGAAAATTGGTACAAAAAGCGTATAAGCAATCGGCTCCACTTTCTTTTCCACTTCTTCCTTAAATTCCGTTTGTGAAATAGCAATACCAGCTGCGAACGCACCAATGATGCCGGCAATTCCAAAATATTCTGCAATATAAGCAAATAAGAAGCACAGTGCTAACGCAATACTCATCGCGGGTTGAGTAATTTTTATTCTGCCGAGCTTACTCATCACATACGGAACACCTTTCCAGGCTAATAAGGCAATGATAACAAAAAACGCTACTTTTCCTCCAATAACCGTAACAACATTCACTTCACTACCGACTAAGAAACTCATCATAAAAGCTAAAGCTACTACAACAATAATATCATCGGCAATCGCTGCCCCCAATACCGTTGTTCCCTCTCTGCTTTGAAGCTTTCCAAGCTCCTTAAAAGTTTGAACGGAAATACTGACTGAAGTCGCACAAAGCAAGAGCCCAAGGAAAATGGCATGATTTTGATCCATACCAATCGCAATCCCTGAAAGATATCCTCCAATTAGCGGTAAAATAACACCGCCACACGCTACGGCTAATGATGAATTTTTGTTTCTATTTAATTCCCTCAAATCCGTTTCTAGTCCAGCAATAAACATTAATAAAAGAACTCCGATATGACTCAATGCTTCAATAACCTCCGTATTTTGCACCCAATCTAATACGGCCGGTCCAATAATGACACCAATGATTAACTTCCCCAATACAGAGGGCTGCCCCACTCTTACTGCTAGAACACCAGCAAGCTTTGTGGCAATAATAATGATAAATAATTGTAAAAACAGTTCCAAATCCTTCCCCCCCTTCTAAAAAAGCGCAAAAAGAGCCCATCGGTGACAGACTCCTCCATTTTATCGTTTCCAACAGAAGCCTCCCACCTCAAGGCGTGTGAAAGACGTAGCCCAATGAGTAGGTGGGAGATGAATGTCGGTAGGCGGTAGCCTAAATTGTTGAATAATACAAACGAGTGTACTGCAATATACTTGTATGTTGTTCTTTGAAAACTGAAGATAGGAGGTTCTAGCAGGAAAATCGTCCGCTAGATAAAATCTTCAACGTTCTAATCGCCTCCACACGCACCGAAGTAGCGAAAACCAAGCAGAGTAGGGCGTGCATTCATTATCAAAATGTTAGTATGTCAACTTGCTTTAATATTGGCCCATCCATTGTCCGAATAAGAATTGATTGCCCTTCTGAAGCTACATATTCACTTAACGAAAAAGCACCTTCTAACGTCTCCACCTGCACATCGACCTGAACTGGAATTTTTTCTAATCCTGATTTTACTTCCCGAGCAAGTTCTATAGTAAATCCTTCTGACAAGCGGATAACAACATCTATATCACTTGTCACCTTGACTGTCTTTTTTCCGCTCGCAAGTTCAAATCCAACACTCCCACCAGGTCCCCATATAAGCGAATAACGATTCATCAATTCACTAACCGATTCCAAGTAACGAAAAATATCTTCCGGATAATTGCGCCACTTTTTTTCCAAAGCCAATTGTTCTGGTGTAATCCTGCTTACAATTTGATTAACTGGCAAAAACGCTGCAAACCGTTCATTTCTCATCGAACCTCGCACACCGACTGCCACAAGTCCTTCAGGGGCACGAGCACGACGCACCACCACATAAGGTGCATTGAGGAGCGCCGTTTCCACCCATTTCGGTATGTTTGAATAACAAATCAAATTCTCCACACCTTTAATTTCTAGTAAATCATGTGGCTTTAATTCCATTGTTCATTCAACTTTTCTCTTACTAGAATTGATGCGGATCGGCCTCCTGATTGAGCAATAGCTGAAGTTAACCGTCCACTTAAATCTGTCAATCCATCCATCCGTACATCTTCAATAGCTTGGCCAATCTCTTTATAAATAATATCGTAATCCTTTCGTCCTGGAGCGCTCGCTTCCACTCCATCAACTAATGAAAACAAAGCACCGAGCTTTTCAAATGATTCAATATCATACGCCATCGCCGGTACCTTTTTAGTAGCGGCCTCCAACTCTTCCAGGCTTCGCTGTGTAATGCGGGCAGCTGATTGTTTTGACATTACATGCACATTTACACCCGCATCGCGCAGTGCAATCAACCGATTCGCTTGCATTCCATGTGATAAGAAAGCACCGGAAATCGCATTACCAGGAATAAAGGAAATAACGGGATGGCCAGCCAATCTTGCTGTCGCATACGCATCAACAGCCGCAGCGCATGCTTGATGAATACCCAGCAACTCTTCATGATATCCATATGCCTGACTCGGTACATCAACAATCGCTACGATTGCTCGTTTTTCTCCGTATTGATCGGCCTCGATTGCTTCCCGAATATGCTTGGCAATCGACCAGCCTTCCTGCAGACCAACTTCTCCTTTCCGCGCTCTTGGAAAACGATTTTGAGCGTCCGGTACAACTGCAATGTAACGTACTTTCGTATCTCCAATCATGCTATCCGCGACACGAACAGAAGGAATATCACCTATCTCTGCAGCATCATTGCGTAGTAAATCAAACCACACCTGTCCGCGGCCTGCTGATTTTTCACTTTCTGAGACAAATTCCACTTTATTCTCAATCGTTGTTTCCGAATCCTTCCACAACTCACGTACTTTTTCAGGCGACATGCGCTGCAATGGATTAATCAAGTTTAAAAAAGCTTGATACCTCTCCACCTGTTCCGTTCTTATTTTAGGAATAACTTCACTATTTATAATAGAAGTAACCGCTTCTTTGACAGCTTCTATATCATCTTCAATTAATAGGTCTGCAAATCCAGCAGCTGTTCGTTGATTCCCGCCAATCGTCCCCCAAATAAGCTGCCGGTCTTTTGAATCAAACTCTCGAATACCTGCTTCCTGCTCAATTACTTCCGGTCCATTTAATCCAAGACGCCCTTCTCGTGTCATGATGATTGCACTGCAAAGACCTGCTGTAATGGACATCCCACCAAATGCACCAATTTTCCCCGGAATAACAGCGATAACAGGCACATGGCGGCGAAGGGCTACAATCGCAGCACCAATTTCAGCGATAGACAATAATCCATAATTTGCTTCCTGCAGCCTCACGCCTCCTGTATCAAACATCAATAAAGGAATCGTTTTTATACCTGCTTCACAATCTTTCAATGCTCTTTCGAGAGCACCGGCAATTTTTGCACCAGATACTTCACCAATTCCACCGCCCTGGAAGTTTCCTTCAATGGATATGACAACTACTCGCTGTCTGTTCAGTGTTCCTCTGGCAATAATAACCCCGTCATCACTTTGTGGTACGATACCCTGCGGCTCCAGATGAGGGGACTCTAATCCATCAAATGGGCCAAGCAGCTCTATATACGTTCCATCGTCTAATAATTTTTGAGCTCTATCGCGACCGCTGCATTCTACAAAACTAGCTTTTAACGTTCTAATCATTACAACTCACCTCCAATGCCTGTGAAAGACGAATTGACACGACCCCTGGCGTAGCTCCAAAGTCATTAATTTTTACTTTCGCTGCGATATCATGTTGATTAAAAAAACGGTAGATAACAGCTTCCCACGTATCTTTAAACCCCGTAATCCCGGTCCGAATTGTCACTTCAGTCTGGGAACTATCACACGGTTCCATCATAATCTCTAAATCTCCTGATCCAACGACCCCCACGTGAGCGCGCTTACCAATTCTTTTTGTTGCGGGAAACGTGTATATGATATTTTCCAAATGAAACACCCCCGTTTAATGTATACATTCATATTCTTTCCGAAATTGACTGACCGCTTTATTTACTTGAATTTTATCTAAAAGTAACGTAGCCGCCAGCAGATCCGCGCTTCCCCCTGGAGAAATATTGCGTCTCGTAAATTCATCATTTAGATTTTTTAATTTTCCTAAGTTTCCGACATTTAACACGGCAGCTGCCTGATTTTTCGCAAATGACAGTGCTTCAGCTCCACCTCTATGTAATATACATGTATCATCTAGATGGGCCATTAATGCCAAAAGTGCACACAGCCGAGCATCGTCTTCAGACATTCCTTGTGTTCGTGCTCTCTTTAACACTGGTAGTGAAAGGTTCATAATATGCGGAAAGCCCTGTTGTGCCTCTCCTTTTGCCCCATTCACACCATATTTTACAGCAACCCGACTTCCATTCGTTTTTATAATTGGACAATATCTGTCCGGAAAACGTGCCGTTTCACCGGCCACTTCTACAATTTTCTCGATTGTATAAGAGCCTTTCCCCATTGCGGCGGCTGAAACAAGGAGACCTAGCGCCCAGATAGCACCTTTATGAGTATTAACTCCCCCCGTTGCTTCAAACATTGTGTTTTCACCTTTACGACCAATTGCTGCAATTTCTTCGCGCAAGGCTTGCGAAGGGCTGAGACCATAGCTGACACTTGCCATTTGTTCAAAGGTTTCTTCTAATGATTCTGCTGATTTTCTCATTAAATCAATCGTTAAATCGTTATGGGCACCGGAATTAGCTCTGTCGACAAGACCAGGTTTCGGTGTAAGCTCCACTTCTTCTATCAATGATAGGACGGCTGCCCTGGCAGCGTATTGACTAAAAACCCGCTTGTCAGTATTCATATGGTCCCTCCTTGTTTACCAACTTCTAAATTTCGCCGGCGGTTCATATAACCCACCTGACCATTCGACAATCTCCTCCACACTTTTCGCAGCCAGCAGCGATCTTTTTGCGTCTGTCCGGCGAATCTGTAAATCTTCCGGAAGAGCGATTATCCCTTCACGACGTAGTTCATCTGTCTTTTTCGAATCATGTGTCAGTCCAACTGGCGTAACACCGGCTACCGCTGCAAGCGCCTGTCTCCGTTTCTCCATGCTGTCTGTTTTATACAAATAAGCAATGCCTTCTTCTGTTACAACATGCGTGACGTCATCTCCATAAATCATGACCGGTGCTACCGCAAGTCCAGTATCTTTTTTCACATCAATCGCATCAAGCGACTCGACGAAAACAGGCTTATTTCCCGTTTGAAATGTTTCGACTACTTGCACAACTAATTTTTTTCCACGAGCTAGTGGATCCTCTGACGTCATCATATTTAACCAAGCAGGTGTTGAATGACGGCGCCCTCCCGGGTCATGCCCCATGTTCGGAGCACCACCATAGCCAGCAAGCCTTCCACGCGTTACGGTAGAAGAATTTCCGTCTCGATCTATTTGTAAAGTCGAGCCGATAAACAAATCTACCGCATATTGTCCAGCCATTTGTGAGAGCGTCCGATTTGAGCGTAAACTGCCATCACGTCCGGTGAAAAAAACATCGCGGCGTGCAGCTACATATTTTTCCATACCAACTTCTCCACCGAAACAATGCACACTGTCAACCCAACCACTTTCAATAGCCGGAATGAGTGTTGGATGCGGATTCAATGTCCAATGTTTGCAGATTTTCCCCTTCAAACCGAGGGATTCTGCATATGTAGGCAATAATAATTCAATCGCTGCTGTATTGTACCCAATACCGTGATTTAATGACTGTACTCCATGCTTCTCATAAATACCTCGTATAACCATCATCGCCTGCAAAATTTGAATATCAGTAATATGGCGAGGATCACGGGTAAATAATGGTTCTAGTTCATACGGTTCATCCGCGACGACAATAAAGTCGACCCATGAGCCAGGGATATCGACGCGTGGAAGCTCATCCGTCAATTCATTTACTTGTACGATTACAATGCCATCACGAAATGCTGCCGCTTCAACTAGCGTTGGTGTTTCTTCCGTATTTGGTCCTGTGTACAAATTTCCGTGACGATCCGCTTTATCTGCAGCAACCAACGCAACAGATGGAATCAGGTCAACGAAAAGACGGCCGTACAGCTCAATGTACGTATGGATTTCACCCATTGTCAATTTGCCATCTTCAAGCATTTGTGCCATCCGAAGACTTTGCGGACCCGCATAAGCAAAATCTACTTTCTTTGCAATGCCTTGTTCAAATATGTCTAAGTGTTCCGGTCTTGAAATACTAGACATAATCATATGCAAATCAAACAAATTTTTCGGGTTAGTCTGTGCGAGTGCTTGTGACAAAAACGAAGCCTGCTTTTGATTATTTCCTTCTAAAACAACACGATCGCCTGGCCTAATTAATTTCTCCATGGCTTCCACAATGCGATCCGTAGGGATTACTAGTCCATTAACAAGGTCTTTGACACTCTCCAATCGCTTCTTCTTTGCATCAAGCCGTGTCGTCCATGACCGCTTTTGATTTACTACCTGTTTCGTCGCTTCCATCATTTAATCCCCTTTCATCACTTTAATCGTTCACGTTTTGCTATAAACTGACAATCATCAAACCCATTTTCTGCTACAGATAAAACCCTAGCATCCGGAAATGCTTTAGCAGCTAAGCGTGACAGCACATTTCCAGGAGGCATTTCGATAAACAGTCTCACTCCTTTTTCATACAAAACTGTAGAAGCATCATGCCATTGAACGGCGGAAGAAATACTTTCAGCGAGATCTAGTCGAATGTCGACTGGATCTAACAAAAGCCGTGCCCTTCGATTGCCCGCGTATGGAATAACAGGCCGGTGAATTGGAATATCATGTAGTGCTTCAGTAAGCGCATCTGAAACTGATGCCAGAAGTGGGCAATGTGATGGCGTACTGACATTTAACAATGAGGCGCAACGTGCATCATTCTTCCATGCAGCATCCAGCACTTTTTGTATTCCGGACAAGGCACCCGAGACTGTTATTTGATCCGGTGCGTTTTGATTTGCCATGAACACGGGGTATTTTTCATCGAAGTGATAATCGACGAGAGCCTGCAGTTTATGTGCCTCCATTCCAAGTACGACACCCATGCCGTATCCTTCTGGGTATGCCTGCTCCATTAATTCTCCGCGTAACTCTACTATTTTCACTGCGTCCTGAAAATCAATGACCCCGGCCGCCACTGCTGCACTAAACGCACCTATAGAGTGTCCGGCAACAAAGTCCGCTTTCACCCCTTCTGCCTCAAATGCCTTAAAAGCAGCCACTCCAGCAGTCAAAAGAGAGAGTTGTACTGCTTTTGTCGAAGCAAGCGCTTCTTTCGAGTGAAAGTTGAAAATGCTTTCATTTAGCGTTTCACTCGCTGCTGCCAGCACATTTTCCACAGCGATACACGCTGGCAGTTCATTAAGAAGACCTGGTTTTTGGGAACCCTGTCCGGGAAACAAAAAAGCAAGTTTCACGATGTCCCTCCCCCTTCTACTCACAAACTTATGAATGAAGTATTTTTTGAATGTTGGAAATAACATCTTCATTATGCTTTAACAAGACTGTTGCTAATTTCTCCATATCTTGTTTTACTAACAAACTGATAATCATTTCATGTTCAGTAATTGACTTTTCAATTTTTCCTTCCCTTGCAAATGATAAGCTTTGAACTCTTAATAACGGCCATCCTAGTCGTAAATACATGTCTTTAATAATTTCACTTTTACTCATCTCAATAAGACACATATGAAAAGAGTGATTCAATTGTGTATAAGCATGAACATCGTTCACTATTTTCATCTTTTCATGAAGTTGATTCATTTCTTGTAGCAAATCTGAATCTGCTCCGAGCTTTTTAATCCGATTCATCGCCATATTTTCAAGCATGTTCCGAACGTCAAGCAAGTCGTATATTTCGTCTTCTGTATACTCTTTTACAATCGCACCTTTTCGCGGAATTCTTTCTACAAGCCCTTCGGTGGCAAGCAAATAAATTGCTTCACGAACGGGGGCTCTGCTCGTTCCGTATTCTTCAGCATAGCTATTTTCTACTAATTTTTCCCCTGGCTTCAAGTCACCAGTAATAATTTGTTTAGTAATATGTTCTGCTATTGAATTAGATAATGCATTATTTGTGAAGTCAATCTCTCCCATTGTGCATCCTCCTCACAAAATTAGAATATTGTCGACTGTCGGTTCTAATTATATAACATAATTTTCGAACAATTCAATATTTTTACAAAATTTTGTAAAATTGTTGCTTTTTCCTTTTTTAGCATTTATGATATTTCCTAGAATACAGTCGACTGTATTAAAAGAATGTAACCCCTTACATCTGTTTTTTATTTCACATTGAATTCCCTGTTCCCCCTGCATCAAAAAATTCAAGTCCTTGTTCAACTAGAGAAAAGATATATATTAACCGAAAAGTAATTTACTACCTTTTCGGGGGAAGTATCTTCTCCTTAGTGGACTAACACCAAGACGCATCAATAATCTTCTTTTTCAAAAAATAGTGAGGTGAATTTATGGTCATTTTTGGAGTAGCGTTACTAGCGATTTGTATGTTAATTGGGGTCTTTTTTGGTGAAACACTTGGTGTTTTAATGGGCGTTGAAGCCAATGTAGGTGGGGTAGGAATTGCGATGCTCCTACTCATTCTTATCGTCGATTATTTGAAAAAACGCGGCAAGCTTAGTCAACCTGCTCAAGATGGTCTCAGCTTCTGGAATACTATGTATATACCCATTGTTGTTGCAATGTCAGCAAATCAGAACGTGGTGGCTGCTTTAGATGGTGGACCTCTTGCTCTTTTAGCAGGTGTTATTGCTGTCGTCGCCAGTTGGATACTCGTTCCTATATTAAGTAAAGGTGGAACAAAAACAGTTATCGAAGAAGAAAATTCTATGTTAAACGGAGGCGATAGAAATGTTCGAAATATTCAGTAAGGTTTTTACAGATAATCCCCTGATTGTTTCCTTTGCCACCGTTGGAATTACAATGTATGTCGCTTATTTTCTATCCAATAAATTAACTAAAGGTCGCATTCACGGATCAGCAATCGCCATTGTTTTAGGATTAGTCCTCGCTTATGTAGGTGGTGTGGTAACCGGTGGTGAAAAAGGTTTGTCTGACATTAGCATCTTTGCTGGAATCGGTTTAATGGGCGGTGGAATGCTTCGCGATTTTGCAATTATTGCCACTGCATTCGGAGCCAATTTCGATGAAATTAAAAAAGCCGGCTTCAGTGGTATTGCCTCACTGTTTATCGGTGTTGTGCTGTCTTTCGTCGTCGGCGTATGTATAGCGCTCGCTTTCGGCTACACAGATGCAATTAGTCTTACCACGATTGGTGCCGGTACAGCTACTTACATTGTCGGGCCAGTAACTGGGGCAGCAATTGGAGCCAGTTCTGAGGTCATTACGATTAGTATCGCGGCTGGACTAATTAAATCCATACTAACAATGGTTGGTACACCATTCATCGCCAAATACATCGGCTTAAATAATCCGCGTTCTGCGATGGTATACGGTGGATTACTTGGCACAACAAGTGGAGTTGCTGGCGGTCTTGCTGCAACAAATCCAAAATTAGTACCATACGGTGCTGTCACAGCTACATTTTATACAGGCCTAGGTTGTTTAATGGGGCCATCTGTACTTTTTTTAATGACAAGAGCAATTTTTGGATAATTACTTAGAATAGATATTTACTTTACAAGTAATGGAATTTATTTGTTTTTTCAAGAATACGAAGTAGCGCCATACACAACTGGAAATCCAATTATAAAAATACCTAGTTACGTTTACAAATAATCTTTCATTTGGATGCAGAATAAAAAACTGCATCCTTCTTTTCTTTTACAGTTCACAAAAGTACACATTTACGAACATCTTATTTTCTGATTCAGAACTCCTCTTTCACATTTCCGTAAAAGTATAAAAAACACTTTACGAACGTTCATTTTCCGACGATACTTTAACGAACTATTTTTGCTATAATACATAGAAAAAAAGAGGCTAGAAATTTAATGATTAGATGTATTTGTTTTGCTCGATGGTTTGGTAAATAAAAGGAATATGACAATATATCAGAGAATAATATTAATGGTATAAAAAGGAAAAAGAGAGGAGGTTGCTAAATGGCAGTAGAAAACTGTCCAAAATGTGATGGTGAAGGCGTAATCACTGTGGATGTTGGATGGGGTGGAACAACGGTGACCTGTGGTGATTGCAATGGTAGGGGTTATTAATTGAAACTTAAATAGAGTTAATATTTTTCCTATTAGATGCCCAGTCAATTGATGACTAGGGCCTATTTGTGTTTATATATGCTTTTTCTTAATAGCTATTATACTCAAAAGTTTTTCAACTACTAGAGTGGTTTTGCTACTGTGTTTACTTAGTGAGGAATCTACGCTGAATGAATGATAATGGTACATACTTACATAAAAGTAATCGAAGTGTAAGCGGTGCATGAAATTTCGCATTTCCTTGACAATTCCTCTATAGTGGCCCCTCAATTGAACTTTATTATTGAAAGTTGCCCAAGAAAAAAAGACCGATTTTATCCGGTCTTTTCGCGTTGTTATTCAGCTAACATACCTGTCGTATAATATCCGCGTTTTGTTGGCAGGACCCCTATCTGAACTGACACAGAAAGATGCTGCAAAAGTAGTTGATGCTTTATTAGAAACGATTTCTAACACACTTGCTAAAGATGAAACGATTTAATAATTGGATTCGGTACGTTTGAAACACGTGAACGTGCAGCTCGTAAAGGGCGCAATCCGCAAGCAGGTGAAGAAATCGAAATTACTGCCTCTAAAATTCCAGCTTTTAAACCAGGTAAAGAATTAAAAAGAAGTCGTATAATAAGTATATATATTTATAAGTAAATCTTGGCGTGAACAACTACTATATTTAGCTAATCCAGCTTCACTATTGTTAATGATGCAGCATTAATTTTTTGTTCACCTATGATTGGTAACAAGGTATCCGTAGATGGACCGATATTTCTAAGTTCCAATGTTAAATTTTTCGGAATATGAATAATAGCTTGTCCAATGAGCATCAGACTCGCTCCATCCACTAGTCTTTGTATACCATAGTTAGTGAGCCTTCCCTGTACTAAGGAATCATTTAAAATCAAACCATATGTGGAAGAGGAAGCAGGACCATCGATTAATAATACATATTCAATCCTATAGTCACCTGATTTACGGATTATTAAAGTGTCGCTAGGAGGGCTAAACTGTATATTATTTAATGAACCGTTTTGATTAAATGTTATACTTTCACCTGACTGGACCATGATGGGCTTGGAACCTATGAGGGTAACGTAGCCATAGGCGGGTGAGGATTTTTTCCGTTTTTGATCTGACACTATTGGTCACCTACTCACTTATTATTTCTATTACTGTATGTAAGTAGATTAAAAAGGATTGTACTACTGTACTACGATTTATATCATTAGTTCTAATAGATAGAGATAAATACTATATATAAAATTGCTTTACATAAGTTTTATTTATCGGCAATAAAAAGGGACCTTCCATTGAAGAACTTTTACTGCTTATTTAATTAAAGCTCCACTTGTTCAATTTCTAATAAAACTCGTTTTAAAATATTATCGTTGCGGAAAAACAATATTTATTTTTCATGAGTGCTTAACGGTGGAAAAATGGTGAAATGACAGCCGTTAAAGCAATGGAGGAATTAGGGATTAAAAAGACGACTTTTTATAAGTTGGTTAAAGAATACGAAAAAGATTTAAAAGTTAGCAATATATAAATATAGAAGAAACTCGTCAAAAAAGGAGCATCTGCCAGCGAGCAGATGCTTTTTCAACAAATGGGGGAATACATGATTAGTTTTTCCAATTTTCGAGATTTATATACATCTGTTTTTTCTAAAACCTCAAGGGACTTTAGAAATCCCTTTCATGTCTATGAAACAATCTATACTGAAACAGAACTCCTGACTAGTATGTTAATGAATGTATTTTCATTTTTCGATATAACGTACTTCTTGATATACCTAATAATTGGGCAGCTTTACTAATATTATTTGTAGTAACAAGAGCTTTTTGAATAGT
>Ga0182739_1002880_pt1 | contig 15651 bp, 9 predicted proteins | sample eDN5th30CBELigBY_FD_128873 | JGI IMG/M metagenome (GOLD analysis project Ga0182739, IMG submission 128873) | Enriched backyard soil microbial communities from Emeryville, California, USA - eDNA 5th pass 30_C BE-Lig BY (version 2) (version 2) | ecosystem: Environmental > Terrestrial > Soil >... | reverse complement strand
TTCTGAATTTAGTTCAGAAATGCGTTTTTCTATTTCATCAAGTTCTTTTTGCTCTTTATAAGAAATTTTCTTCTGAGGTTTTAATTGTTCTGTTTTTATTTTCTTCTCAATAGGTTCAGATGCTGTATTTGCGATGCTTTCGCGATATAGTGAATAATTTCCCGGAAAGTCTTTAATAACTCCGTTTCCTTCAAAGGCAAAAAGATGATCAACTAATCGGTCCATAAAATAACGGTCGTGGCTAACAATTAAAATACAACCCGGAAAGTCGAGTAAAAATTCTTCAAGAGTTCTTAAAGTCTGAAGGTCTAGGTCGTTTGTTGGTTCATCAAGAACAAGGAAATTCGGATTTTTAAAAAGTATGCTCATTAAATGCAGCCTTCTTTTTTCTCCTCCGCTCAGTTTACTTAAAAGCGTAAACTGCTGTTCGGCTGTAAAGCCGAATTTTTCCATAAACTGCCCTGCAGAAATTTTGCTGCCGTCGGCAAGCGGAAAAAATTCAGCCATGCTTTTTACATATTCAATTGCTCTTTTGTCTTCCTTATATTGTAAACCTTCCTGGCTGAAATGACCGAACACAACAGTTTCACCGTGATTTATTTTACCACTGTCCGGTTCTTCAATTTGCAATGCAATTTTTAAGAATGTTGATTTACCAACGCCATTTTTGCCAACAACTCCAATTCTTTCTCCTCTTTTAAAAGTATAGTCAAATCCTTTAAGAATAATATTTTCGCCAAAAGATTTATTCACTTTTTTCATCTCTAATATCTTACCGCCAAGCCTGCTCATTTTCATTTGCAGATTTACTTCAGCAACTTCCTTTTGAGATTTTACCCGGTTTTCAATTTCTGTAAAAGCATCTTGCCGGCTTTTACTTTTTGTTGTTCTTGCTTTAGGTTGCTTTCGCATCCACTCGAGTTCTTTCCTGAAAATATTTTTGTCTTTTTGCAATTCACTTTGTTGCACTTCATGCCGGAGGCTCTTTTGCTCCAGGAAATAATCATAATTTCCTTTGTACACATAAACCTTTTCATCTTCTATTTCTACAATTTCATTGCAAACTGCATCTAAAAAATAGCGGTCGTGTGTTACCAACAAAATTGTCATTTTTGAAGATGCAAGGTAACCTTCAAGCCATTCAATCATTTCCACATCAAGGTGGTTTGTAGGCTCATCCAAAATTAATAAGCACTTGCCTTCATTAAGTTGCGCTTCCATTAATGCCTGCGCTAAAGCAACACGCTTTTTCTGTCCGCCGCTTAATACACTAACCGGGTCATTTAACTTATGAATTTTTAACTTTCCTAATACTTGTTTTAAATCACTTTCAAAATTCCATGCATTTAATTCATCAAGTTTTGAAATAAGGTTCGGAAGTTCATCAACATGTTCAGTTTCATTTTCTAAAAACTGTTCATATTTTTTTACCGTATTAACTACAGGGTGGTCAAGCCGCAGTATGTTATCCCAAATACTTTTTTGCTCCTCAAATGAATTATCCTGCTGCAGCATAACAGTTTTAACTTCTTTGTTTACCCAAACTGTGCCACTGTCGGGCGTATCGAGGCCTGCAATTATTTTCATTAAGGTACTTTTACCGGAGCCATTTCGCGCTACAAGCGCAATTTTATCTCCCTCCTCAATGTTTAATGTTATGTTTTTAAATAGTGTTCGAACACCAAAAGATTTGGTAATATTTTCAACGGCGGCATAATGCATTCTGCAAAGATACTCATGCGAATAACATAATTTCGCTCATTATGAACTACGTACATGAAACTTCAATAGTTGAAGAAGGCGCTCAAATTGGCGATGGAACAAAAATTTGGCACTTTTGCCATGTTATGCCTTCGGCGAAAATCGGCGACAAATCACAATTTGGCCAAAATTGTTTTATAGATAATAATGTAATAATTGGCAATAATGTAAAAGTTCAAAATAATGTTTCAATTTATAACGGTGTTATTATTGAAGATGATGTTTTTATTGGGCCATCGGTAGTTTTTACAAACGTTTTAAATCCACGTGCTTTTATTGAGCAAAAGCAAAATTTCAGATCAACTTTAGTTGCCAAAGGTGCTACTATTGGCGCTAATGCCACAATAGTATGTGGTGTAACACTTGGTGCTTATTGCTTTATAGGCGCCGGCGCGGTGGTTACCAGAGAAGTAAAGCCTTTTGCAATGATAACCGGCAACCCCGGAATTCAAACGGGATGGGTTGATAAACGTGGGCAAAAGCTTACACTGATAAAAAATACTGCTACCGATATTTTTGGGAATACTTATTCTGAAGTGAATGGGAATCTTATTTTTAAAGAATTATAATGCCGAAACCTAAGATTTCAATTTTCATAAATTCAATGAGTTTCGGCGGCGCCGAAAGAGTTGTTTCTCAAATTTTACGGCACCTTAAAAACGATTTTGATATTCATCTTTTATTGCTTTCAAATAAAATAGATTTTAAAATTGATGATGATATTAAGGTATTCCATTTTGGTGAAAATATAACCGGCGGAGGCTTAACTTCTGTACTAAAATTGCCTTCACTTGCTTACAAACTGAAGCAATTTGTTAAGAAACATAATATTGAAGTTTCAATATCCTTTTTAAACCGTCCCGGTTATATCAACGGGTTAATGCGTATTTTATTTGGATACAAAGGCAAACTAATTATTTGCGAAAGAACGCACCAGTCAACATTGCTTAACAGCGAAAGCAAGTTATACCGTACAATTTCAACCTTTTTAATTAAAACCACTCATAACAAAGCTGATTTAATTTTGTGTAATGCTAAACTAATGAAGGAAGACCTTTATAAAAATTTTGGTATTACAGCTAAAGCTGAAGTTGTAAACAATCCTATAAACATCAACAGTATAAAAGAACAAAGCCTTGAAGCTGTTACTTTTAATTTCGAAAGTGGTAACTTTTACTTTATTGCAGTAGGAAGTTTTCGCCGCGAAAAAAACCATCAAATTCTTTTGCAAGCATTGCATAAACTAAACAACAAAAAAGCACACTTAATTTTTGTGGGTGGTGGTGAGTATGAAAATTTTTTAAAGGGCCTTAGTGCGGAACTCAAAATTGATAAACAAGTTCATTTTGTGGGCTTCGACAGCAACCCATATAAATATATTTTGAGAAGCAATTGTTTGGTAAGTGGTTCTTATGTTGAGGGTTTCCCGAATGTGATACTAGAAGCCCTTGTTTGCGGAAAGCCTGTTATCAGCACAGATTGTATAAGTGGTCCCCGCGAAATTCTTGCGCCTTCTTCAAATGCCGGCAATTCACTTCAAAAAGGTTTTGAATTGTGTGAATTTGGCATTTTAACGGGAATAAGAGATCCGGAAGGAATATCGGAGGCAATGAAATATATAATGGAAAATCCCGCGGAGGCGGAAAAATATTCTAAAAAAGCGCCGCAAAGAGCTGCAGATTTCGACGATTCAATTATTATGAATCAATTTAAAAAAATGTTTACTCCTTAACAGTTTTATTGATTGATGTTATTTTATTTTCTTTGCACCTTAATAATTTGTAATGCAAAGAAATATTCTGATAACCGGCGGTGCAGGTTTTATAGGTTCGCACCTTGTGAGGCTGTTTGTAACTAAATATCCTGATTACAGGATTTATAATCTTGATAAATTAACTTATGCCGGCAATCTTGAAAACTTAACGGATATTGAAAATGCAGATAATTACAAATTTATTAAAGGAGATATCTGTGACAGCGGACTTGTAAATTCTCTTTTTGAAAAATATAATATTGATTCGGTATTGCATTGCGCTGCCGAAAGCCATGTTGACAGATCTATTTCTGATCCTTTGGCATTCGTGCAAACTAATGTTATTGGTACTGTTACATTGCTTCAGGCAGCAAAAAATAACTGGAATGGTAATTTTGACGGGAAATTATTTTATCATATCAGCACAGATGAAGTTTATGGTTCACTGGGCAGCGAAGGTTATTTTTATGAAACTACTGCTTACGACCCACGCAGCCCTTATTCCGCATCTAAAGCGTCATCAGATCATTTTGTAAGAGCATATCACCATACTTATGGTTTACCGGTAAAAATTTCTAATTGTTCAAATAATTACGGGCCTTTTCACTTTCCTGAAAAATTAATTCCGCTTTGCATTTCAAATATTATTAATAAAAAGCCGTTACCTATTTATGGAAAGGGTGAAAATGTGAGGGATTGGCTTTTTGTTAAAGATCATGTAAGAGCAATAGATACAATATTTCATAATGGAAAAAATGGTGAAACTTATAATATAGGTGGACATAATGAGTGGACAAATATTGACCTTGTAAAAGAACTTTGTCGTCAAATGGATAATAAATTAGGCCGTGAAAGTGGTGAAAGTGAAAAACTCATTACTTACGTGAAAGACAGGGCGGGCCACGATTTACGTTATGCCATTGATGCTTCAAAACTTGAAAGGGAATTAGGCTGGAAGCCTTCACTGCAATTTGCAGAAGGCCTTTCTGAAACAATTGACTGGTACCTTGAAAATCAAAAATGGCTTAATGATATATTAAACGGCAGCTACATAAATTATTACGAACAACAATACCATAAACGCTAATGAAAGGAATTATTTTAGCCGGAGGATCAGGCACACGCCTTTATCCTATTACAATGGCAATAAGCAAGCAAATAATGCCTGTTTATGATAAGCCAATGATTTATTATCCGCTAAGCACTTTGATGTTGGCAGGTATTCGTGAAATATTGATAATTACAACTCCTGCTGATCAGGAGCAATTTAAAAGATTGCTTGGCGACGGGAAAAAGTGGGGCTGCAGTTTTGAATATGCCGTTCAGGCACAGCCAAATGGCCTTGCACAGGCGTTTGTAATTGGTGAAAAATTTATCGGCAACGACAGTGCTGCACTTGTGCTTGGAGATAATATATTTTATGGAAGTGGTTTCAGCAAACTGTTGCAATCATCTGCAAACCCTGATGGAGCCTTGATATTTGCATATCCTGTGAGCGATCCCGAAAGATATGGAGTTGTAGAATTCGATTCAAATAAAAATGCATTAAGCATTGAAGAAAAACCTGCGAACCCTAAAAGTAAATTTGCCGTTCCGGGACTTTATTTTTACGATAACAGTGTGGTTGAAGTTGCAAAAAATATTAAGCCAAGCGCAAGAGGCGAGTATGAAATAACTGATATAAACAGATATTATCTTGAAAATAAAAAACTAAAAGTAGGCGTTCTCGACCGCGGATTTGCCTGGCTTGATACCGGCACCTTTGATTCTTTAAGCGATGCCGCTGAATATGTACGCGTTGTTGAAAAAAGGCAGGGTTTAAAAATTGGTTGCCCTGAAGAAATAGCATGGAGAATGGGCTTTATAACAAAAGAGCAATTAACCACTTTGGGAAATGAACTTAAAAAAAGTGGGTATGGAGAGTATCTTTTATCAATTGCAAACAATAGCTAAGCAAAGCTATTTTTGTATAATAATATGAGTACTTTTAAAAAAATTGGTTTATTAACAAAAAGCAATGTTGTAAAGTCAGTCGGCATTTACACATTCACCAATTTTTTTACAAAGGCAACATCTTTCTTCCTTCTTTTTTTATATACTAACCCCAAATATATTTCACCTGAAGAGAATGGGCTTTTAAGTTTATTCAGTACAGGCATTGTTTTTTTAATGCCGTTTCTTTCAATGGGCATAATACATTCGGCCGGGGCCGATTATTTTAAACTAAACAAAAAAGAGTTCAGTAGTTTTTTCACCACTACTCTTGTTCTGCCTTTGGCAGGAGCTATTGCATCTTTTATTTTTTTATTTTTATTCAGTAATTTTTTTGAGGAAAATTTTGGATGGCCCCACTTTTTTATTTGGCTTATACCACTAATAACTTTATTTAATTTTTTTACTGAACATGCTTTAAGTATGATTCGTAATAATAATGAACCGGGTAAATTTTTAACCGTAAATATTACCAGAGTTATTATTGAAATAAGTATTTCTGTTGTGTTGGTAGTTGTGTTTGCATGGCGCTGGGAAGGCCGTGTGACGGGCATTGCAGCAGCATTTATTTTTTCAACGGCCTATGCTGTAATATATTTTTATAAAAAGAATTTCATCTTCGGCAGGTTTAATAAAAAGTTTATAAAAAATGAATTATGGTACGCTATACCATTGATTGCCCTTCAGTTTGGCATTTTTTGCATGAATGCATCAGATAAATTTTTCCTTGCTCATTATATTAAAGATGATAACGCAACGGTTGGTATTTATAACATTGCATGGATATTTTCAACAGTGTTGACAATTTTAAGTAACGCATTACTTCATTATATTTTTCCCTCAATTTATTCTACACTGTCAGAGCAAGTAATAAATTACAGGAAAATAAAAAAGAACTTTTATTTCTTTATTGCTGCTATTTCTTTTTCACTGATTATGCTCCTGGTTTTTATCCCGGTGGCATATAAATATTTTATTAATGAAAAATATTATGCAGGCCTGAATTATTACTATTTTCTTTGTCTGGGGGTTTTTATATGGTGTGTTAACTATTTTTTCTATTCATTTCTTCTTTATTATAAAGAGAAAAAAAAGTTATTCGTCCTTTCTTTATTCAGCATTATTGTGAGTTTGCTGGTTTACAATTTTATGATTAAAAATTATGGAGCAAAAGGAGCTGCAATAGCAAACCTGATAATTTATTCACTTGTGTTTTTATTAACTCTGATAATGACACAAAAATTTTGGAGAAAAATTTTCTTTTCTCAACAGAAATAATTCTAACCACGAAGTTCACAAAGGAATTAGCACGAAGAGCATAAAGTTAGTATCGTGAAAAATTTATGTGGTTTCTGTGGTTTAAATAATGCAAGGTTAAATTTCAGATTTCTTTTTTGATTTTAACTGATATTGCAGCAATTCATTTTCTTCTTTTAAAATATCATTAAGGCTTGATATTTCTGAAATTTTACGATTAGCTTCTTCAAGGTTTTTGTAAACAAGAGTAGTTCTGCGAATTTCATCAGATAAATCTAAAATCCTTGCATTATCTGAGCGTTGTTGATCTTTAATATTATAGTAAGCTGTTTCCATTTTTATATTTTCTAAAAGTTCAAGTTCCATTGCACTTTCCCTTTTTGAAACAGTTATTACTTTTTGTTTTTCTTTTTCGAGTTGATATTTTAAATATTCAGTTTCTTCAGAATTGTTTTCAATAATGCTTCTTAATTCAGCTTCAATTCCATATTTTTCGTTTAGTAATTTTATTTCCCTGCGATAAGAAACTGCAAGTTCAGTTAACTCTTCTATCTGCGATTGCAGGAAAGCATTTTCACTGATAAGTTTAGTAAGGCGCTCTTCATTAGACATAAGTCAAATATAAATATTAAACTTTCAAACTCAACCTTTAATTTTATTATTAATGCACAAGAGTTCCAACGTTTTCCCCACTAACTACACTTAACAGGTTTCCGGGTTTGTTCATATCAAAAACCACAATTGGAAGGTTGTTTTCCATACAAAGAGTAAAAGCAGTCATATCCATAACGCCGAGGTTTTTCTGGATGCAGTCTGCAAAGGTTATATGAGAAAACTTGGTTGCATTTTTATCTTTTTCGGGGTCAGCAGTATAAATTCCATCAACGCGTGTACCCTTCAAAATTACATCAGCTTTTATTTCAATTGCACGCAGAGAGCCTGCTGTATCAGTAGTAAAATAAGGGTTTCCGGTGCCTGCACCGAAAATTACCACTCTGCCTTTTTCAAGGTGTCGCATAGCACGGCGCCTGATATATGGTTCAGCAATTTGTTCCATTTTAATTGCACTTTGCAATCTGGTATAAACGCCGGCTTTTTCGAGGCCGCTCTGTAATGCCATTCCGTTTATAACAGTTGCAAGCATTCCCATATAATCTCCTTGTGCCCGCTCAATGCCTGTTTCGGCTTCATTCATACCTCTGTAAATATTTCCGCCTCCAATAACAATTGCAACCTGAACGCCAAGGTCAGTAAGTTGTTTAATTTCTAAAGCATACTGGGCAATTACAGTAGAATCTAAACCGAAGTTTTTGTCGCCCATCAATGATTCACCGGAAAGTTTAAGAAGAATGCGTTTGTATTTAGGAAGCATAGGAAAATTTTTGCGAAGATATATTTTCAATCCCGGCTTATAAAATTTTTAAAGCAATCCTTTGTCGTACATAAGATATATTGCTTGCGCTCTGCTGTTAATATGTAATTTCTGGTAAATATTCATTACATGTTTTTTTGCAGTATTCGGACTAATGTCAAGCCTTGACCCTATTTCTTTATATAACAGGCCCTGTACCAAAAGTTTTAAAATTTCCCTTTCCCTTTCGGTGAGGTCAAAATTATCGCTAATAGTTTTTGAAGCAATTGCTTCTTCAGATGTTGTGTTTCCCATCATTTGCAAAATTTTATGAGCTATACCTGGTGATATAGGCCCAACACCTGTTTCGTTCATATGGCGCAGCATTGATGCAATTGTTTCGGCACTTTCGTCCTTTAAAAGATAACCGCACGCCCCTGCTTTTATGGCACGGAAAATTTTATCCTCGTCATCAAAAATTGTAAGAACAACGAACTTAATTTCAGGATAAAATGATGATGCTATAGCAATGCCCTTAACACCATCCATTTCGGGCATTTCAAGATCCATTAATGCTACATCAGGTAGTTTATCTTCTGCTATTGTGCGCAATTGCACTAAGAAGTCTTTACCATTTTCAGCAACAATTGTTATAAAAAAATCGTCGTTTACTGAAAGTTTTTCTTTCAATATATTCCGGTTACCCGCATTATCATCAATTATTGCTATTTTCATTTACACCACAATTTATAACATCCATTATTTTTAAAAATAATCTGAAAGGATTATAAAAATTTTTTTATCAGTACTTTTATGGTTGTGCCTGAACGGTTTGCCGAATTGATGCTAAGATTAAATTTTGAGGTATCTGAACGTTTTCGAATATTATCTAATCCATTTCCAATTATTACCTCGTGGGGGTTAAATCCTTTTCCGTTATCCGTTACTTCAATCTCCCATTGATTATCATTTATTACTGATCTGACGGATATTTCATTCGCACCTGAATGCTTAACCGCATTTGTAATTGCTTCCTGTATAATTCTTACAATATTCAATGCATCAACATATCTTAAAAAAAATGAAGTATTCATTTTTTCGTGTACAGATAAATTTATTGCAGGATAGTATCTTCGCAATGATGAAGTAAAATTTTTAATTCTAACCATACATTCATCAGTTGAATAACTGGAATTTTTAAATGCCCATATTGTTTCCCTTAAAGAAATAATTATTTCTTTGGAAGCATATTTTAAATCAGACATCAGGTCATTTTTTTTAACTCCTTCTTCCTGATTTTGCAAAATTTCAGCTTTATGCAAAACGGCATTTGCAAACGCCCCAATGTTATCATGAAGATCTCTTGAAATCCTTTCTCTCTCAAGTTGAAGTTTATTTTCATTCTCAAGTTCAAGTAACTTTTTTTGATATTTAGAACGGTTATACCGGTTTACCCCATAAATTATTGCCGCAAATAAAATAATCATTGACAGGCCGGCAAACCACCATGTTTTATAGAACGGCGGCTTTACAATAATTTCAAGAGTTTTTAATGGTAAAGCATCTTTATTAAAAAAGCGTGATGCATATAAATGAAATTTATATTTGCCGGGAGAAAGCATATAACGAACCGGCTGGTTTGGTTCGCTTTGAATCCAGCCATTATCAACACCATCTAATTTATATTGATAAATGTATTGATTGGGATTATTATGGCCCATTGCTACAAAATCAAATGATATAAATTTTTGATTATGGTCTAAAATAAGTTTGTCGTTTATATTGCCGCTTCTGTCAAAATTATTTATTCTGATTTTAGTTAAGAGCATAGAAATTGAATCCTTTACCGTCATAATCCTTTGAGGAAAAAAAGCAGAAACACCATTCACACCTCCGAAGTAAAATTCTCCATCAGCAGCCACGGAAGCCACGTTTGTATTGAATTCATTTTCCTGTAAACCATCTGATTTATCTATTCTTAAAATATTAAATGCCTTATTAATTGCAAAAATCCCTTTGTTTGAACTGCACCACAAAGTGCCCGTTTTGTCAATAAGAATTGAATAAATACATTCATCCGGCAAGCCGGAAGCTTTAGTTAAATGATGATAAATTTTTCCTGTTGTATCAGTAATAAAAATCCCTTTATTAGAGCCAATATAAATTATACCATTTACATCTTTTGCAAAACACCTCACTTTTGAGGTATTAGGAAATGGTATAGTTTTAAGTTTTGAAAAATTTACTGTATCATAAAAAACAAGTTCTTCATTTCTGTGCAGAACTAATTTATCATTATAAATTAAGCCGCTCAATATGTACTCATCTGTAAAATTGTAAACATTTATTTCCCTATTGGCATAACTTGTCTTAAAGATGAATTTTTCTCCCTGTGTAATGTTTCCGTAAATTCCTTCATACAAAATATTTCCAAAATAGCTGCCTGCCAAAACGTCTCCTGAGTATTTTCTATTATATCTTACAACTTTTATAGTTTTTAAATCTGAACTTATCCATAATGCCTTTTCAAAATTCGAAAGATAAAAAATGTATTCTCCAACAGGTGTTCTTACAATTCTGTTTACAGTGAGTTTGATACTTGTTCCTGGAATATGTTCAAACTTTTTAAGAATATTTTGCAAGGTGTCGTAAACAGTAACTCCTGCATCTAAGGATGATACAAATATTCGGTTTTTATTTTTATCGGCAAGAATTGCCAGGCAATGATTATCTTTTTGATCACCATTACCAAAGTAATTGATTTGATAATTGTTGACAATAAATTTTTTCAAGCCATCAATAATTGTAATAGCAATTAAATTCCCGAAATTGTCTTCATGTATATCACGTATTGTTGATTTATCAACCACAGGTTGATTTTGAAAATTGGTGAGTTTAAAAAGTACCTTTTCAAGAGAAGAATCAATTACAAAAGCATCATTTCCATTAGCAAGTAAAAAATTATTTTTATACTTAAAAATAAAATTAGAATAGTAGAGAGAGATCAAATTTTTTGGAAACATTTTATACCTCCAAGAATTTGTTTTGAAATTATAAATGCCGATTGAATTATCATCATATCTTATGCTATATACAACTTCATCAGAATTTAACATCAAAATTGATCTCATTTGAGTTAATGGAAAATTTCTTCTAATGGTATAGGAATAATTTTTTAAATCGTACAAATACATATTTCCTCCTGCTAAAAAAGAAAATTTCCCATCAATAATATTTTTGGTTAAGATCGGCTGAGAATTTTCCAATAATTTAGGGAGGCTGTTTACAATAAAAACAGTTTTAGTTTTATTTTTTAAATCAATTCCTATAAAATCCATTTCAGAATTATACAGGTAAACCCTGCCATTATACTCACCTATAAAATTTAGTTGATTTTTAAAGGTGTTTTTCCAAACAATTTCAAAGGTGTTGTTTTCAATATTATATTCACTAATTCCATATTTATGGCTTAGCAAAAGATTGCCATTTCTGCATTTAAAAAATAAAATATTGGCATCATCAGGTAAGCCTGCCTGAATAGTTATATCGTAAAATTTAGTTCCGTCAAATTTTTGCAAACCATTCGGGAAACTTACCCAGTAAAAATTATTTTTATCAATTTCCAAATCACTTATTGTGGTTTGTAAAAGCCCTTCATTAACTCTGTAGTTAATTACATGAACCTTTTTTAGACTTTGGCAATCTCCTATAGCCGAAAGCAGCATCAGAATGTGTACCAGAACAAGTTTCATATTTTTCAAAATAAGAAATATATAAGAATGAAACATAATCCATAAGGATTATTGTTAATAAAAATATAATGCAGAATATTTGCCTTTGCGATTTTCCTCAGGTTTACCATTTGAAGTCCTCCTCCTGTCCGGTGATAACCATATTTAAAACCTTTTAAAATATAATTTTATGGTCAAAAAGAAATTATTTCTTTGGTTGTGGGGAATTTTGATTTTCAATTTCGCCACCTCTCAAACCTGGACGGGAAGCATAAGTACCGACTGGAACACGGCTGCTAACTGGAGCACTAATCAGGTTCCGTTAATTTCCGGAAATGTTATCATTCCCGCAGGAACTGCAAATTCACCGGTGCTATCCTCAGATGTAACTATCAACAATATTAATATGCAATCCGGTTCGCAACTGGATTTTGGCGGTTACACAATGAATATTATAGCGGTTTCCGAAAACTATATTTATTTTACCGGGGCTACATTGAAAAGCAGTAATGGCAGTATTTATTTAAATATAAAAAATGGAACTAGTGGTTACACTACTTACATGGGAGGTTGTACCATAGAAGATGATTTTCTATTAACCTTAGACGGCTCGAATGCTTTTTACGAAGGTTATCAAAACCCCGATTCGTTTCTTGGCAATGTAACTATAACAGTAAACGGAACAAACGCTTTCTGGACGAGCTATTCGGCATCTTCATCTTTCGCAGGAAATTTTAATATTTCGCGAACAGCGGGAGGGCTGCTTGACCTTTTTAGTGAAGGCGGAACGGTGACCGGTAATGTGCAGATTTCAAATCTTATTGGGAATGGTGGAATTAGAATTGGTTCGGCCAATGCTTCTACTATAATAAATGGAACAATAAATATTGATGCTAATTACAATGCTTTACCTAATGTTTTTGAAATGTTGCGTGTTACAAATAACACAGACGGAGGTATCATTGATGTAAAAAATTCTTATGGATTCAATTTAAATAGCGACACTTTAAAGGTCAGCAAACTACAATTATGGGGATTTAGGGGAAATTCTTATTCTTATATTTCTAATAGCAGTATAACCGGAATAACTGATATTGCAGATTCTTCAACAGCGAAAGGGGGATATTCTACTTATTTTAATTCGTCAAAATTTTATGGGCCTGTTACTGTTGCACGAAATGGGGAAAATAGCTTTTATGAGGCATCAACAACAGACAGTCGAAATGAATTTTTTAACGATTTTACACTTATAAAGCAAGGTTCCGGCGCTGTTTATCTATCATACTCAGACAAATCTCTTTATAGTGGAAATGTATTTGTTAGCAGTACAACACCGGGAACGATAAATTTATTTAATGCCGGTGCAGAAATCAGAGGCAATTTTTACCTTTCTAATACATCAACAGCAGCTAATATAATAGGTGAAGCTTCTCATAAAACTTTAATTGCAGGAACACTTGATGTTTATATTGATAATCCTGCCTCCGGAGAATTTAACCTGATAAATGTAACAAACACTTTAACGGGCGGAACTATAAAGGCAAAGGGAACAAAGGGATTTTATATTTTAAAAGATACTTTAAATGTTGTTTCTATAATGCTTGAAAGTTTTCAAGGTAACCAATACGGCTGGTTTTTTGACAATAAATTAAACGGCAATTTATTAATTGATGATCAAATTTTGAATTTGTCAGGCTATTCAATAGAGCTTAAAAACAGTAGCATAATAGGCAATGTTGATGTAAGTTTAAGTGGAGACAGAAATTTTTACTTGGCAAACTCACCCCTGCCGTTTAATATTACCGGAAACTTAATTATAACATCTATAGGACTTGGAAGCGTTGATATCGGATCCGGCGGAAATATAGATATCGGAGGTAATTTTCAATGTTCCTCAAGTGGTTCCGGATCAAATACTTTGTTCAAAAAATCTTCATTCATTGGAGGAAATTTTACATTTTCCGATTCTTACGGTACTGCTACTCAAATCGGTATCCTAAGCGAAGCAACAATTATAAACGGTATTGTTGATGTAAATATTAATCACCAGCAACAAGCAAAAAGCGTAAGATTATTAAACCTTACTAATTTAACACCTGGCGGAAATATTTCAATTACAGGAACTATGGGATTTTTAATGGAAAGAGACACATTATTAACAAACATTACATTAAATAATTACACAGGAACTGATTATGGCACATTCGATAAAAATTTTATAACAGGTAATGTGTCAATATCTTCTTCAAATTTGGCCGGCACGGGCTATTCTACAAATGTTTACAGTAATGTAATTAATGGCAATACCTCATTAATAAATAATTCAACTAACGGTTTTTATGAATCACAGCAAGGCACCGGGAATATTTATAACGGAAGTGTTACATATGGTAAAAATGGCTCTGGAGCATATTATGTGGGCTCTAATGAAAACACTTACAATGGAGATTTAACCTTTAATGGAAGTGATTTTATTTTAGGATCCGGAAAATTTTCTGCAGCGGCAGGAAGTTATCTTACTATGAGCGGAAATACTTTTACAAACATTAAAGTAGCAACATCACAATTGTTATTAAATGATGATTTACGAATAAAAGGATCTATAGAATTTACTGCCGGTTTTATTAAAGGCGGAACATCAAGCGTGATATTTGAAGATAATGCAATACATTCAGGAGCTTCAAAATATTCCTTTATTGACGGAACAGTTCAAAAAAATGGCAATGTTGCTTTTACGTTTCCATTAGGAATGAACGGTATTTACGCACCTGTATCCATGACAGTTCCAACTGTAAGCAGCAATTTTACCGTTAAATATTATAACGATAATAATTTTAATATTAATTCATTTTCATCTCCCATAGAAAAGGTTACCGATGCAGAAAGATGGGACATTGCCAGGACAATGGGAACTGCTACACCAAAGTTTACTTTTACTTTTAACGATTTGGCACCCGGCGTTGCAAACTATATAACAGATCCGTCTTCATTAAGAATTGTTAGATGGAACGGTAGCGAATGGGAAGATAAAGGTAATAGCGCCTTCACAGGATCTACATCCGGAACCATAACCCAAGGTTCTGCAGAATCTGATTTCGGATCATTTACTTTCGGGACAACAGATTCAGATTTAAATCCTTTCCTCACAGAGGCGTTTGTATATTATCTGGATGCCGACGGCGATGGCTTTGGGGATGTAAATAGCTCTATTTCTTCATCAAGCCCAACTCCGCCTGCAGGGTATGTTACTAACAGCTCTGATTGCGATGATACAAAATTTCTTTATGCCGATGCAGATGGCGATGGTTTTGGAGCAGGTGAACCGGCAGCTTGTGGTTCAGAATTTAATACCGATTGCAACGATAACGACAACTCTATATATCCCGGAGCTCCTGAGCTATGCGATGGAAAAGATAATAATTGTAATGGTCAAATTGATGATAATTCCGCCACAATCTGGTATAGGGATATGGATGGCGATGGCTACGGAGATGCAAATAATTCTATTGTTGCATGCTCACAGCCTACTGGTTATGTTTCAAATGGAAATGATTGTAACGATAACAACAACACAGTTTATCCCGGCGCAACTGAACTCTGCGATGGAATAGACAATGATTGCGATGGATCAGTTGATGAAGGTGTAGGCACAATATGGTATAAAGATTCAGATAATGACGGATTCGGAAATTCATCATCATCTGTTATTTCATGTTCTCAACCTGCAGGTTATGTTTCAAATAATGCTGACTGCAATGATTATGATAATACCGTTTATCCCGGTGCACCGGAACTTTGCGATGGTA
>Ga0182739_1002879_pt1 | contig 15658 bp, 19 predicted proteins | sample eDN5th30CBELigBY_FD_128873 | JGI IMG/M metagenome (GOLD analysis project Ga0182739, IMG submission 128873) | Enriched backyard soil microbial communities from Emeryville, California, USA - eDNA 5th pass 30_C BE-Lig BY (version 2) (version 2) | ecosystem: Environmental > Terrestrial > Soil >... | reverse complement strand
CGCGGCACCCGCAGGCTCTGCTTCATCAGCACCGTCACCAATGCGAGCCCCACCGCCGCCACCACCCCGGCCAGCCCGCGCGCGAACAGCGGCGGCCAGACCTGCAGCAGGAACTTCAGGGCCACCCAGTTCAAGGCCCAGCCGCAGGCGGTGGCCAGGAGGCAGGCGATCCCCACCATACGCTCCGGGCGCGGGTCCGTGGGGAGAGGGGCAGGCAGGCTGCCAAGCTCCGCCTCCTCGACCTGTGTCAGGCTGCGCGTCATGTCGCCGGACCTCTCGGATGCCGGGGCAGAGTGGTGGGCACGGCTGTGCCGTCTCCCCTCAAAGGGTTGGCGCTGATCCTGCCATACCACGCCGTTCTCCGCCCAAAGGCGCAGGGTGCCTTCGAAGCAGGTCGGGACGGGCGTGTTGCCCTGCATCGCCCGGCCGGGCGACGCCTTTTGGCAGGCTGAGCAGCGACAGCGCGATTCTGCCTTGCCGGCTTGCCTCGGGCAAGGCGCGCAGGCTGTGCTGAAGGGCGGTCTGCCCGGCTGAAACTGCCACGCCTTGTTCGGTGTTTATTCGAAACAAAAACATGGGAGGTAGTGCGCAGATGAGGCATCTCGGCATTGGCCTGAGGGGCCTGGCCCTCGCTGGATCGCTCGCGGCCCTGCCGGCGATGGCGCAGCCGGCACCGGGCCTGAACTACGTGCAGCCGCTGAGCCCGGCCGCGGTGACCCAGGTCCAGGAACGCCTGCGCCAGACCGGCGCCTATGCCGGGCGCGCCGATGGTGTCTAGGGACCGGACAGCCAGTCCGCGCTGGAACGCTTCCAACAGCGCAACGGTTTGCAAGTCACCGGCACCATCAACCAGGCCACGGCCGCCACGCTCGGCCTCAACCCTGGCGAACTGCTGGCCGGCCCCGGCGCCCCCGCCAGTGCTGCCCAGGAGGCCGGCCCTGGCCCCCTCAGCCGCGCGGCGGTGCGCAACCTGCAAGGCCGGCTCCGCGCCCTGGGCTTCTATCGCGGCGCGACGGACGGGGTCTGGGGACCCGGCACGCAGGCTGCGATCGAGCGCTTCCAGCAGGGGCGCGGCTTGCAGGCGACCGGACAGCTCAATCCGGCGACCGCACAGGCCATGGGACTCGACCCCAACAACCTGGAGGCCCCTGCGCGCTAGTCCCGCATGCGCCGATCGCGTCCTGGCGCCGCACGCATCGGTTCGCCATATGGGCAGGCAGGAAGAGGGAGGGCGGTTGATGCTGGGCAGGCTCTTGGGCGCGATCACCGGCGATGCGGGACAGGTGGAGCCGAAGGATCTCGGGCCGCGCTTCCTGGAGGCGCTGCTGCCGGGCGAGGAAGTGCTGGCGGCCTTCCGCACGGTGCGGGACGGCTTCGCACTGACCGACTGGCGCATCATGCTGCTGGACCGCCAGGGCGTTACCGGCTCCAAGACCGAGGTGGTCAGCATTCCCTACAAGGCGATCCACCGCTTCTCCGTGGAGGCCGGCGGTACGGCCGATCTGGACGAGGAGTTGAAGGTCTGGGACCGCAGCGGCGCCGAGCCGACCGCCTTCAGCTTCCGCCGCGGCACGGGAGCGGCCATGGCGGCGCAGCGCGTGCTGGCCGAGCGGATGCGGGGCTCATGAGCGGACGCTTGCGTGCGGCTTCTGGTGGTGGTGCAGTCCGCCCATGAGCGAGACCACCCTCGATGTGCAGGGACTGACCTGCCCCTTGCCTGTGCTGAAAGCCAACAAGGTGCTGCGCGGCCTGCCGCCCGGCGCCAAGCTGACCGTGCTGGCGACCGACCCCGCCAGCGTGAAGGACTTCCAGGCCTATAGCCGCGAGACCGGGCATGCGCTGGTCTCCTTCAGCGAGGTAGCGGGGCTGTACCGCTTCACCCTGCGGCGGCGCGAGGAGCCGGCGGGGGAGAAGCCGGCCAAGTGACCCTCCTGCTGGTCTCGCATCGCGCCTGCCTCGGGCATTCCAATGGTCCCGACCACCCGGAATGCCCGGACCGGCTGCGCGCGGTGCTGACCGCCCTGGAAGCGGAGGAGTTCTCCCATCTGCTGCGGGAGGAGGCGCCGCGCGCCAGCCTGGAGCAGCTCTGCCGCGTCCATCCGGAAGCCTATGTGCGCGGCATCCTGGACATCCGCCCCGCCGAGGGCGAATGGGTGTCGCTGGACGGCGACACGGGCATGAGCGCCGGCAGCGCCGAGGCCGCCCTGCGTGCCGCCGGGGCCGGGGTGGTGGCGGTGGATGCCGTCTGCCGGGGCGAGGTGCGGCGCGCCTTCTGCGCCGTCCGCCCGCCCGGCCACCATGCCGAGCCACGCCGGCCGATGGGCTTCTGCCTCTTCGCCAATGCTGCGGTGGCGGCCCGGCACGCCCAGGCGGCGCATGGCCTTGAGCGCGTCGCCATCCTCGATTTCGACGTCCACCATGGCAACGGCACCCAGGCCGTGGTGGAGCGCGATCCCAGCATTCTCTTCGCCTCCACCCACCAATCCCCCTGCTATCCCGGCACCGGGGAGGAAGGGGAGCGCGGAGTTGGCAATGTCTTCAACGCCCCGTTGCCGCCGGGCGCCACCGGTGAGGCCTTCCGCGCTGCCTGGGCGGAACGCCTGCTGCCGGCGGTGGAGGCCTTCGCCCCTGGCCTGATTGTGATCTCGGCGGGCTTCGACGCCCATGCGCGCGATCCTCTGGCGCAACTTCGCCTGCGGGAGTCGGATTTCGAATGGATCACGGCGGAAATCTGCCGCCTGGCCGAGCGCGCCTGCGGCGGCCGGGTCGTCTCCACGCTGGAAGGCGGCTATGATCTGGACGCGCTGGCGACCTCCGCCGCCAGCCATGTGCGTGCGCTGATGCATGCCTGACCTGCTGATACCCTGCTCCGAGGTTCCTGCCCCATGCCCGAGACGCCCCCCCTGACGGACGTCGCTTCCCTGTCCTTCGAGGCCGCCCTGGCGGAGCTGGATGCCATCGTTCGCAAGCTGGAGGGCGGCCAGGCGAAGCTGGAGGAGGCGATCGCCGACTACGAGCGCGGCGCCGCGCTGCGCCGCCACTGCGAGGCCAAGCTGGCCGAGGCCGAGGGCAAGGTGCAGGCGATCGTCGCCGGACCGTCCGGCGGGCCGGAGGGCGCCACCCTGCGCGACCTGACCTGACCATGGCTGACATCCAGACCTCCCCGCTCGCCACGGCGCTCGGCGCGGCCGTCAGCGAGATCGAGCACGCGCTCGACACCCTGCTGCCGGCCGAGGAAGGGCCGGAGGCGCGTCTCTACGCCGCCATGCGCCATGCGGCCCTCGGTGGCGGCAAGCGGATGCGCGGCTTCCTGGTGCTGGAGGGCGCGGCGCAGTTCGGCGTCTCCCGCACCTCGGCGCTGCGCGTCGCCGCCGCCATCGAGATGCTGCACGCCTATTCGCTGGTGCACGACGACCTGCCGGCGATGGACAATGACGACCTGCGCCGCGGCAAGCCGACCGTCCACAAGGCCTATGACGAGGCCACCGCCATCCTGGCCGGCGACGCGCTGCAGGCGCATGCCTTCGCCGTGCTGGCGCATGAGGACACGCATTCCGACCCTGCCGTGCGGGCCGAGCTCTGCCTGCGCCTGGCCCAGGCGGCCGGACCGCGTGGCATGTGCGGCGGCCAGATGCTGGACATGCTGGCCGAGGAGGGCAACGAGGCGCCGAGCGAGGCCGCCATCGGCCGGCTCCAGCTCCTCAAGACCGGCAAGCTGATCGAGTTCTCCGCCGAGGCCGGCGCCATCCTGGGCAAGGCGCCGGGGCAGCAGCGCCATGCCCTCTGCGCCTACGGGCGCGAGTTGGGCGCCGCCTTCCAGATCGCCGACGACATCCTCGACGCCACGGCCAGCGAGGCCGAGGCCGGCAAGCGCACCGGCAAGGACGCCGAGGCCGGCAAGGCGACGCTGGTTGCGCTGCTTGGCCTTGATCGCGCAAAGGTGCAGGCCGAAAGGCTCGCCGAGCAGGCCTCGGCGCATCTCGACAGTTTCGGCGAGCGCGCCGATCTGCTGCGAATGCTGGCCGCATACACCATTACCCGGAGGTCCTGATGGCGAATCCCCAGAACCCCGCCCGGACGCCTCCCAACCAGCCGCCGGCTACCCCGCTGCTGGACCGGGTGCGCATCCCGGCGGATCTGAAGAACTTCTCGGCCGAGCAGTTGAAGCAGATCGCCGACGAGCTGCGTGCCGAGACGATTCACGCGGTCAGCCAGACGGGCGGGCATCTCGGCGCCTCGCTCGGCGTCGTGGAGCTGACGGTGGCCATCCATGCCGTCTTCGATACGCCGAAGGACCGGCTGCTCTGGGACGTCGGCCACCAGGCCTACCCGCACAAGATCCTGACCGGGCGGCGCGACCGCATCCGCACCCTGCGGCAGGGCGGGGGGCTTTCCGGCTTTACCCGCCGCAGTGAGAGCGAATACGACCCCTTCGGCGCCGCGCATTCCTCCACCTCCATCTCGGCCGGGCTGGGCATGGCGGTGGCGCGGGATCTCAAGCGCCTCAGCGGGAAGAATGGGGGTGGCTACCGGGACGACCGGCACGTCATCGCGGTGATCGGCGACGGCGCCATGAGCGCCGGCATGGCCTATGAGGCGATGAACAACGCCGGCGCCATGAAGTCCCGCCTGATCGTGGTGCTGAACGACAACGACATGTCGATCGCCCCGCCGGTCGGCGCCATGTCGGCCTATCTGTCGCGGCTGATCTCCTCGCGGCCCTTCCTTTCGCTGCGCGAGGTGATGGCCAAGGTCGCCCGCCGCTTCCCGGCGCCGCTGGAGCGCGCCGCCCGCCGCGCCGACGAGTTCGCGCGCGGCATGCTGACTGGCGGCACGCTCTTCGAGGAGCTGGGCTTCTACTATGTCGGGCCGATTGACGGCCACAACATGGACCACCTGCTGCCGCTGCTGCGCAACCTGCGCGACGCGGAGGAGGGTGCGCCCATCCTGCTGCACGTCGTCACCCGCAAGGGCAAGGGTTATGCCCCGGCCGAGGCGAGCGCCGACAAGTACCATGCGGTCAGCAAGTTCAACGTCGTCACCGGCACCCAGGCCAAGGCGCCGCCGGGGCCGCCGACCTATACCAAGGTCTTCGCCCAGTCGCTGATCGCCGAGGCGGAGCAGGACGACCGCATCGTCGCCGTCACCGCCGCCATGCCCTCGGGCACCGGGCTCGACGCCTTCGGCAAGCGCTTCCCGAAGCGCACCTTCGATGTCGGCATCGCCGAGCAGCACGCCGTCACCTTCGCCGCCGGCATGGCGACCGAGGGGATGAAGCCCTTCGTCGCGATCTACTCGACCTTCCTGCAGCGCGCCTATGACCAGGTGGTGCATGACGTGGCGCTGCAGAAGCTGCCCGTCCGCTTCGCGCTGGACCGCGCGGGGCTGGTCGGCGCCGACGGCGCCACCCATGCCGGAGCCTATGACATCGCCTATCTCGGCTGCCTGCCCGACATGGTGCTGATGGCCTCGGCCGACGAGGTGGAACTGGCGCATATGGTCGCCACCGCCGCCGCGCATGATGCCGGGCCGATCGCCCTCCGCTTCCCGCGCGGCGAGGGCTTCGGGCTGGAGCCGGTGCCGGCGCGTGGCACGGTGCTGGAGATCGGCAAGGGCCGCGTGCTGCGCGAGGGGAGCAAGGTCGCGCTCCTCAGCTACGGCGCGCGGCTGCAGGAATGCCTCAAGGCCGCCGAGGAACTGGCGGCCCGTGGCCTCTCCTGCACCGTGGCCGATGCGCGCTTCGCCAAGCCGCTGGACACCGCCCTCGTCGAGCGGCTGGCGCGCGAGCACGAGGTGCTCATCACCATCGAGGAAGGCTCCGTCTGCGGCTTCGGTGCGCTCGTCATGCAGCACCTGGCCTGGAAGGGCGCCTTCGACACCGGGCTGAAGTTCCGGCCGATGACCCTGCCGGACGCCTTCATCGACCACGATAGCCCCAAGGCCCAGTATGAGAGCGCCGGGCTCTCCGCGCGCTCGATCGTGGCGACGGCGGTGGCGGCGCTCGGCGAGACCGCCGGCGTTCAGCCGGCGCGCGCGTGAGCGCCAGGGGGCGCTGCCCCCTGGAACCCCCGCCGGGGGGATAGTATCCCCCCGGACCCCGCCTCTCGTTGGGCGCGGTCCTGGAGCGGAAGACATGCCCAAGCAACGTGCGGATGTGGCCCTGGTCGAGCGGGGGTTGGTGGAGTCGCGGGCCAAGGCCCAGGCCCTGATCATGGCCGGCAAGGTGTTCTCCGACACCAGGCGGGTGGAGAAGGCCGGGCAGCCGGTGGCGGAGGACACGCCGCTGGAGGTGAAGGGCCAGGAACACCCCTGGGTCAGCCGGGGTGGCATGAAGCTGGCGCATGCGCTGGCGCATTTCGGCCTCTCGCCGGAGGGGCGCATTGCCGTCGATGTCGGGGCCTCCACCGGCGGCTTCACCGACGTGCTGCTGCAGCACGGGGCCGCGAAGGTCTATGCCGTGGATGTCGGGCATGGGCAGCTCGCCTGGAAGCTGCGCAGCGATCCGCGTGTCGTGGTGCTGGAACGCACCAACGCCCGGCGACTCGACGGCCACTCGATCCCGGAGGCGCCAAGCGTGGTGGTCTGCGACGCCAGTTTCATCGGGCTCGCCACCGTGCTGCCCGCGGCGCTGGGGCTGACGATGCCCGGCGCCTGGGCGGTGGCACTGATCAAGCCGCAGTTCGAGGCCGGGCCGGAGAAGGTGGGCAGGGGCGGCGTGGTGCGCGACCCCGCCGTGCACGCAGAGGTCTGCGAGCGCGTGCGTGGCTGGTGGGAGGGTCTGCCGGGCTGGACGGTGCTGGGAATCGAACCCAGTCCGATCCTCGGGCCGGAGGGCAATCGGGAATTCCTGATTGCCGCCCGGCGCGAGGGCTGAAGGTCAGGCCGGGCGCGGCACCGCCATTTTGGTGGCGCCGGCGATCTCCTGCAGCAAGGACCAGACGCGGTGCGGATCCATCTGCACCTCTGGGTCATTCAGCAGCCGGTCAAGCTCCAGAAGCTTGGCTTCCATTTCACGCTCGGACATGCGGGGTCTCGTGTGCGGCACAGTGGTTGTAAGAACCATGCAACGCAGCATGAGACAAAAAGTGGCAGCACGACGTCAAAATCTTAAGGCTGAGCCTGCCAAGCCTTCACATTAACTTTAAGATTTGATCTCGGTTTCGTATTCGCGTCTTAGGTGAGTGACAGGATGGCCGGCTGAAGCGCCGGCAGCTTGGCGGACGGATGGGCCTGGTTGCGGAAGCGCAACTCGCCCTGCTCCGCCGCATCGGGCGGCACCATGCCGAACATCTCCATGCGCGTGGTGCAGGTGGCTGCCGTGATGGGCGACGCGCCGGACGTGGTGAAGAAGCGGCGCACTGCGCCCTCCAGTTCCAGTGTCTCGCGCAGGCTGCGCCATTCCGCGCGCTCCACATCCTCAAGGAATACCGAGACGATGCCGGCGCGGCTGCCGGAAAGACGGCTGGCGGCGGCAGATTCCAGCCGGCGGACGATAGCGCCGGCCACGGCATTCTCCCGCCCCGCCCGGGCTGCCATGACAAAGACGCTCCCTCCGGCGGGGTCGGCCGTCACCGCCAGATGGGCATCGGGGCCGAACTGGCTGCGCAGCCGCTCCGGCAGGCCCTGGCCGGCAGCCTGGATGCCGGCCAGCATCAGCGGATCGAGCTTCAGAACCGCGGCGGCGCTGGCATCCTGGCGCTTGCGGTCGGCCAGCATGGCGCTGATCCGCTGCTGCAGTTCCATGAGCTGTTCGGGACCCCGGATTCCGTCGGGAAGAGTCATCTTCAGCAGGTAGCGGCCTGGATGGGCGGCCAGCCAGGTCTGCAGGTCGGGGTTGATGCCGTCCATCAGCCGGCACCAATCGCCGCGGGGCACCTGCCGGCCTTCCTCGGCCGAGAGCGTCTCGCAGGCCAGTTCCGCCTGCACGCCATCCCGCTCCAGCAGCAGGTCGTAGGGCGTGTCCTCGGTCAGGCCGGTGAAGTGAACGGTGAAGCCGCGCTCGCGCTGGCGTGCTGCCTCGCGCAGCAGGTGGAACAGCGGGATCAGGGTGGCCTCGCCAGTCAGGCCCTGCAGCAGGCGCTCGCGCAGGCGGGTGCGGGAAGCGGAAGGAAGGGTGTCGGCCAGCGCCACGGCCTCGCGGGCCAGCGTCAGGACCAGGCGCTCGGCGCGGCCGAGGCGCGGCGCCTGCCGCTGGCTTGCGAGGCGTGCCAGGATCAGCTCCAGCGCGTGCCGCTGCTGGGTGGCACGCCCGCGCCAGGACTGCGGGGTGGCCTGTGCCGCCAGATCAGCCATGCGGCGCTGCCAGGACGTCTCCCCGGCAAGGGCGAGAAAGCCGCGGCAGGCGTCGTAGGTGTCATCGACAGCGCGAAGCATGGGGGATTCTCCGCCAAACGGACAATCCCGCTATCCGGACCTACTTTCAGGGGGTCAAGCTAGTGGGCAAATTTTACTCACGGGCCGCCATCACGGTCAGTTGCGCGGCAGGCGCGGGCGCTCCGGCGCATCGGGGTTCTGGGCTCGGTGGCGCAGCAGGTGGTCGGCCAGGACGCAGGCCAGCATGGCCTCGCCCACCGGCACGGCGCGGATGCCGACGCAGGGGTCATGCCGCCCCTTGGTCAGAACCTCCACCTCCTGGCCAAAGCGGTCCACGGAGTGACGCGGCGTCAGGATGGAGGAGGTGGGCTTCACCGCGAAACGGGCAATGACGGGCTGGCCGGTCGAGATGCCGCCCAGGATGCCGCCGGCATGGTTGGAGAGGAACGCCACCTCGCCATTCCCGCCCATGCGCATCTCGTCGGCGTTGCCCTCGCCATCCAGCGCGGCGCTCGCAAAGCCCTCGCCGATCTCGACACCCTTGACGGCGTTGATGCTCATCAGCGCGGCGGCGAGGTCGGCGTCCAGCTTGCCGTAGAGCGGCGCGCCGAGGCCGACCGGCACGCCCTCGGCCACCAGCTCGATGACGGCGCCCAGGCTGCTGCCGGCCTTGCGGGTGGCGGCGAGCTTCTCCTCCCAGAGCGGCACGGCACCGGGATCGGGGCAGAAGAAGGGGTTGCGCTCCACCTCGGCCCAGTCGAAGCGGCCGCGCTCGATGCCGAGCGGCCCCATGGCGACCATGGCACCGCGGATGGTCACACCGGCGCCCAGCACCTTCCGCGCGATGGCGCCCGCGGCGACGCGCACCGCCGTCTCCCGCGCGCTGGAGCGGCCGCCGCCGCGATAGTCCCGCACCCCGTATTTCAGGTGGTAGGCCAGGTCGGCATGGCCGGGGCGGAAGCGATCCTTGATCTCGCCGTAGTCCTTGCTCCGCTGGTCCTGGTTCTCGATCAGCAGGGAGATGGGCGTGCCGGTGGTGACGCCCTCGAAGACGCCGGAGAGGATGCGGACCTGATCCGGCTCCTGCCGCTGCGTGACGAATTTCGACTGGCCGGGCCGCCGCCGGTCGAGGAAGGGCTGGATGTCGGCCTCGGAAAGCGGGATGCCCGGCGGGCAGCCATCCACCACGCCGCCGATCGCGGGCCCATGGCTCTCGCCCCAGGAGGTGACGCGGAACAGGTGGCCGAAGCTGTTGTGGGACATGGATAGGGCACCGGCGGCAGCGATCAGGGCCGGTGGTTATGCGGGCCGTTGCCGCAAACGCCAAGGGGTGATCCCGGAATGGCGGGAGCCAAGATGGCAGTGTCACCTCGGCGGAGAGAGGTGGGGGAGGCTGCGCCTCCCCCGAAGGGCTTCAGGCGCCGGACTGTGGTGGCTTGCGGCGTCCGGCATTGGGAGACACGTCAATCGGCCCTCCCAGGGTGGAGGCGAGCTCGTTGGTATCCCCCGGCTGCACTTCCCCAGGCGGAATCGGCTGCCGGATGGTGCCGCTGGCGGTTTCCTGCTGTTCGGCCTTCCCGAGATGCGACTTGCGGATGGTGCCGCTGTCGTCCGGGTTCATCGCGTCACGGTTCTGCTTGTCGTTATCGGCCATCAAGGCCTCCTTCCGGGCCGCTCCCGCCTCAGGAGCGGCTGGTGGAATCGTGGGTGTGATGGCTGTCCCGCTCGCCACCGCCGCCGGAGACGCGGCTTTCGCGGCTGTTGGTCGGCGAACCGGGCACCGCCCCTTCCTTCGAGCCGCCGCCCTTGTGGCCGGTCGGGGCGGACTTGCTGGGGTCCTGGCGGTTCTGATGGCTGCTGCCGGGGCCGCCGTGGCGGCCGGTGTCGGGGTTGTGCTCGGGCATGCTGCCGTCTCCTCTCCCGCGGGCTCAGCGGTCCTGCTGATAGCCCTTGTTGGTCGTGTTCTGCTTGATGTCCGCGCTGCGGCCCTGGTGCTGCGGGATGTTGTTCTGCGGCCGGGCCTCGCGCTCCGCCTTGGCGTTGGGCGATTCCCGATCTCCGCCAGGTCCCGGAGGTTGGTTCGCGGGCGGGACGGGCGGCATATGCGCCTTACTCATGGCGATCTCCTCAATCCGTGGGATGGCACGCTGCGTTCAGCCGGCGTGCTTGGCGGCGGCTTCCGCGCGCTCGGCACAGTCATCCTGCTCGGCCTGAGCGGCAGCATCGGCCGCGGCCTGGTCGGAGCCGCCCTCGTCGCGCCGCATCGCCGCGGCGGCATCGCCCTCGGCGCCGGCGGAAGCCGCGCCGGTGCGTGACCCGGACATGGGCGTCGGCCCATGCGCCGCAGGCGGCAGCGGCGGTTGCTCGTGCTGGCTCATGCGCGCCTTCCCTCACGCGGCCCCGATTGGCCGCATGGGGAAGGAACGGCGGGAGAGGGGGGAGGTTGCCGCGCCGCACGGAGGCCGCAGCGCGGCAGGCGGCTCAGACGGTGGCGATGTCCGGCGCGTCCACGGCCTTCATGCCGACGATGTGGTAGCCGCTATCCACGTGCAGCACCTCGCCGGTGACGCCGGCACCGAGGTCGGAGAGCAGGAAGACGCCGGCGCCGCCCACATCCTCGATGGTGGTGTTGCGCTTCATCGGCGCGTTGTACTGGTTCCACTTCAGGATGTAGCGGAAGTCGCCGATGCCGCTGGCAGCGAGCGTCTTGATCGGGCCGGCGCTGATGGCGTTCACCCGGATGTTCTCCGCGCCCACATCGGCCGCCATGTAGCGCACCGAGGCCTCCAGAGCGGCCTTGGCCACGCCCATGACGTTGTAGTGCGGCATCACCCGCTCGGCGCCGAGATAGGAGAGGGTGAGCAGGCTGCCACCCTCGGGCATCAGCGCCACCGCGCGACGGCTGACCGAGGCGAAGGAGAAGCAGGAGATGTCCAGCGCCTGCAGGAAGGCCTCGCGCGGCGTGTCCATGTAGCGGCCGCGGAGATACTGCTTGTCGGCGAAGGCAATGGCGTGGAGCAGGAAGTCCAGCTTGCCCCAGCGGCTCTCCAACGCGGCGAAGACGGCGTCGATGCTGGCCTCGTCCGTCACGTCGCAGGGCAGGACCAGGTCGCTGCCGACGCTGGCGGCCAACGGACGGACGCGCTTCTCCAGCGCCTCGCCCTGGTAGGTGAAGGCCAGCTCGGCGCCCTGCGCGGCGACGGCGCGGGCAATGCCCCAGGCGATCGACTTGTCGTTGGCCACGCCCATGATGAGGCCGCGCTTGCCGGCCATCAGCGTGCCGGTGGCAGGGGTCGCGTGCGGGGCGTCAGCTTCCATTGTGAGGCAGGACCGTCTTATCAGGGTTGGCGGGGCCGGGAGATCCCCGTTGCAAGGGTCTGGCCGTGGTGGCACACCGCCCACGCCTGGGCAAGGGGGAGCTTATGTCTGCGGCCGATGCATCGACTGATCCGTTCACCCTGTTCCGCGGCTGGCTGGCCGAGGCGGAGCGGAGCGAGCCCAATGACCCCAACGCGATGTGCCTGGCTACCACCACGGCGGACGGTTTTCCCTCTGCCCGCATGGTGCTGCTGAAGGGCCTGGACGCACGCGGGTTCGTGTTCTTCACAAACCGGGAGAGCCGCAAGGGCGGGGAGCTTCTGGCCAATCCGCGCGCGGCCCTGCTGTTCCACTGGAAGTCGCTGCGCCGGCAGGTGCGGGTGGAGGGCGTGGTCGAACAGGTGACGGAGGCGGAATCCGACGCCTACTACGCCACCCGGCCGCGCCTTTCGCGCCTCGGCGCCTGGGCCTCGCAGCAGTCCCGCCCGCTGTCCGGCCGCACGGAACTGGAGGCGGCCCTGAATGAGGCGGAGGCCCGCTTCCCCGGCGAGGAGATCCCGCGCCCGTCCTACTGGGGCGGCTTCCGGGTGCTGCCGGCGCATTTCGAGTTCTGGCAGGACATGCCCTTCCGCCTGCATGACCGCCGGCTCTTCCACGCCCAGCCCGGCGGCGGCTGGCGCACCGAGACGCTCTTCCCGTGAGCATCCCGGCAGGGCAGCAGGACGCCGCGGCCCTGCTGTCCCGCCTGACCGGCGATGCGACGCCGGTGGAGACGCATATCTCCGCCGTCTTCGTTGGCCGGGACCGGGTGTTCAAGCTGAAGAAGGCGGTGGCGCTGGGCTTCCTGGACTTCACGGGGCTGGCGGACCGCGAGCGCTACTGCCGCCGTGAGCTGGCGCTGAACGCGCCGGCGGCGCCCGGCCTCTACCGCGCCGTGCATCCGCTGACGCGCGGCCCGGACGGCGCCCTGCGCCTCGGCGGGGAGGGGCCGGCCGAGGAATGGGCGGTGGAGATGGCGCCGCTGCCGCCGGAGAACTTTCTGGATGCCGTCGCGGCGCGTGGCGCGCTGGACGCGAGCTTGCAGGATGCGCTGGGCGATGCGGTGGCAGCACAGCACGACGCTTTGCCGCCGATCTCCGGCTGGGATGTCAATGGCGCGCTGCGTGACGTGATCGCTGGTGCGGAGGAGGCGGCCCATGAGGCCGGCCTGCCGCCGCTGCGCAGCGACGCCTGGGCGGCGGCGGCGCTGGCGCAACTCGCAGCCTCGGCGCCCGCCCTGGCGGCGCGTGCCGAAGCGGGCTGCGTGCGGCGCTGCCATGGCGACCTCCATCTCGGCAACCTCGTGCTCTGGCGGGGTCGCCCCGTGCCCTTCGACGCGCTGGAATTCGACGAGGCGCTGGCCACCGTGGATACCGGCTATGACCTGGCCTTCCTGCTGGCCGACCTCGACCTGAATGTCGGCCGGGCGGCGGCCAACCGGGTGCTGAACCGCTATGTGGCGCGGCGCGACGATGCCGGCCTGGTGGTGGGGCTGCCGCTCTGGCTCTCCCTGCGCAGCCTGATCCGCGCGCATGTGCTGCAGCGCGTCGGGCATGATGGGCTGCCCTGGCTGGCAGCCGCCGAGGCGGCGCTGCGCGCCTCGCCAGCGCGGATCGTCGCGGTGGGCGGGCTGCCGGGCTGCGGCAAATCCTTTTGGGCGCGGCGCTGGGCGCCAGGGATGGGGGTCGCCCCGGGGGCGCTCATCCTGCGCAGTGACGAGATCCGCAAGCGCCAGCACGGCGTGGCGCCGGAGGTGCGGCTGCCGGCCGCCGCTTACTCCGCCGCCGCCACCGAGACCGCCTATGCCGCCCTCTTCGCCGAGGCGGAGAAGGCCGCCCGCGCCGGGCATTGCGTGATCGCCGACGCCGCCTTCCTGGAGCCCGCGCAGCGGGCGGGCATCGCGGCCGCCGCGGCGCGCGCGGAGGTGCCGTTCCAAGGCCTCTGGCTGGAGGCGCCGATGCCGCTGCTGCGCGAGCGGATCGCCGCTCGACAGGGGGATGCCTCGGATGCCGATCTGGCCGTGCTGGAGCAGGTGGCGCGGCGCGACCCCGGGCGGCTGGACTGGCGCCGGCTGGACGTGAGTGCCCCGATGCCGAACGAGATTTAACGAGCGAAGGGCAGGGCTGAGGCTCTAGCCTGTCGGCCGAGGCCAGCCCCACTGGACGCAGGGGAACATCTTGGGCTTGGCCGTGTTACAGTGGGCGGCGCTCCGGAGCGGGGCGCCGGACTGGAGAGAGGAGACCAAGCCATGGCCTACCGCCGGCTGTTGCTGCCGCTGACTGGAACCGCCGCCGGCGAGGCGGCGCTGCACACCGCCCTGATGGTGGCCCGCACCTGGAACGCGCATGTGCACTGCCTGCATGTGCGGGTGGACGCCCGCGACGTGGCGCCCCTGGCCGGCGAAGGTCTCTCGGGCGCCATGATCGAGGAGATGATGGCGGCCACCGAGCGCGAGAGCGGCGAGCGTGCCAATCGCGTGCGCAGCCTCTTCGAGCGTTTCGTGCAGGGGCGTGACGTCACCATCGCCCTCTCCGCCGAGACGGCCGCCAAGACCGAGGGGCCGACCCTCTCCTTCGAATCCATTGCCGGACGGGAGGAGGATATCGTCGCCCAGCAGTCGCGCCTCTACGACATGGCGGTGGTGCCTCACCCCGAGGCGGGGGAGGACGTCTCCTCCTCCGACGCGCTGCATGCCGTGCTGTTCGATTCCGGGCGCCCGGTGCTGATCGCCCCGCGCGAGGTGCCGGAGACCATTGGCACCCGCGTCTGCTGCGCCTGGAACGGCACGGCGGAAAGCGCAGCGGCGGTGGCGGCGGCGCTGCCCTGGCTCCACCATGCCGACGCCGTGCGCATCCTGCACAGCGAGGACTACCAGCGGCGCGGCCCGACCGCCGAGGGGCTGCAGGCCTATTTGCGCTGGCACGGCATCACCGCCGAGGCGGCGGCCTTCAAGCCGCAGACGCGCGAGGTGGGCGCAGGGCTGCTTGGCGCCGCGCGCGACTTCGGCGCCGACCTGCTCTGCATGGGCGCCTACAGCCATTCCCGTCTGCGCCAGCTCATCCTGGGCGGGGTTACGCGGCATGTGCTGGAGAATGCGGAATTGCCCGTGCTGATGTGCCGGTGAAAGCCTAGGGGAGAAGTGTTCCTCGCCTCTGGAGGGAGGAGGCGAGGGGCACGGCTGGCGTCTCCCGCGAAAATAATCGGGTGCCCCCCCGTGCGGAAGACTCCCTTCTCTCAGTACCTAATCTCTTGCCCAGGTTACGTTTTTTGGCCGGAGGCACCCACCCTCAAGGCTGAAAATCAATAACTTGCGGGGGAACGATACCTCCCGTTAAGATAACGTAGTGCAACCGTCAGTGGCCCTTATGTTGATCGAAAAAAGCGCTTTTCTGGAGTTCGCAAAATCCTGGAAGTATGAGCGCGTCATACTTGTGGCCAATAATCCCAATACGTCTCCCCAGACACTTCTTGGCCTGAACATCACGAAGAATGACGTTGTTGTTCAGTTCAACAAGTGCATCTTTTTCGATGCGCTGGATGAGGTGTCGTGTCACAAGGTTTTTCTCTTCAACCTTTCCAAAGACAATAATCATTTTGGATTCGATGGCGGTGGCAAGCCGGAACGCAATTACGCTTCCGGAAACTTCGAGCGCCTTTCGTATCTCTTTCCTTACAGGATCGCCGATCGGGTGCAGCCTGCGGCCGAAGCTCTCGCCCACACAGCCGATGTGGCCGTCTTTGATCCGGGCGCGGCGCGCGTCCCGCTTCCTCTTCCGCCAGGGAAGGCGCCTTCGGCGGGATACAAGATGCTCTGCCTTTTCCATCACCTGAACACCCTCCGCCAGAAGGAGGGGCATGCGCCGGCGCCAATTCTGGCGGTGGGCTTCAATCCGGCGCAGGTGACGGGTCATCCCTCCATCCATGAGATCCACGACTTCAGCTATGAACAGGAAACGGCATTTTCCTGGCCAGAGGTGAGGCGCGTTCT
>Ga0182739_1002878_pt1 | contig 15661 bp, 15 predicted proteins | sample eDN5th30CBELigBY_FD_128873 | JGI IMG/M metagenome (GOLD analysis project Ga0182739, IMG submission 128873) | Enriched backyard soil microbial communities from Emeryville, California, USA - eDNA 5th pass 30_C BE-Lig BY (version 2) (version 2) | ecosystem: Environmental > Terrestrial > Soil >... | reverse complement strand
GACCGGGAAGGCGCTATTGGCATTTCAGCCGCCCGACTACATCGAGCATTACAGCAATTCGGTGCGCAAGCATACGGACAACACTCATGTATCGATTCCGGCGCTGAAACAAGAACTCGCAGATATTGCCCGGATCGGCTATGCCATGAATCGAGGCGAATGGCGCCAGGGAATAGGCGGTATCGCAGCCCCCGTCTTCAATGGCCTGGACAAGGTCGTCGCCGCACTCGGGATATCGGGGCCGCTCGAGCGGCTCACCAATCAAAAGATGGCGCAGTTCGCGCCGCTCGTGCAACAGACCGCGCGGGAATTATCCGCGCACATGGGTTATCGCGGTGGCTATTTCGGCCTTGCCGCGTAATAGGAGAATCAATGCAACAAGAGTCAACGCTCAAGGGCATACGTGTTATCGAGATCTGCAATGTGGCGGCAGGCCCGTTCTGCGGCCTGCTGCTGGCCGACATGGGGGCCGACCTCATCAAAATCGAGCAGCCCGGTGGCGGCGACACGCTGCGAAGCTGGGCGCCGATCACTGACGGCTACAGCGAAAACTTTGCCTCGCTCAATCGCAACAAGCGGTCGGTGACCCTGAATCTCAAGGACAAGCGGGATCAGGGAATCGCGGCGCAGCTCATTGCACAGGCGGATGTCCTCATTGAAAACAATCGCCCAGGCGTAATGGACCGCCTGGGCCTGGGTTATGCCGCGATGCGAAAGCTGAATCCGGCCCTGGTCTATTGCTCGATTTCGGCATACGGTCAAAGCGGACCCCGAAGTCAGGAAGGCGGCTTTGACCTGACGCTTCAGGCCATGAGCGGGCTGATGAGCGTTACCGGCGAGCCCGGCGGCGCACCGATCAAATGCGGGGTTCCCGTCTGCGATTTTTCGGCCGGCCTGTATGCGGCCTTCTCGATCGCGGCGGCGCTGCGCGGCGTGGCAAGCAGCGGGGAAGGCACCCATATCGACGTATCCATGTTGGGTGCCACGCTGGGTATCGCGGCTTTGCAGACATCGCAATACTTCGGCACCGGCGTCGATCCCGTCAAGCTTGGCTCGGCCCACCCGCGTAACGCACCCTATCAAGTGTTCCGATGCCACGGCGGCTATTTCGGCATGGCCGCGGGCAACAATTCATTATGGAAAGCCGTATGCACGGTGGTGGGCCGTGAAGATCTGGTCTCGAATGCCCTCTACCTCAATCCGACCGATCGCGCGGCCAACCAGGACGCACTCAGGGAAATACTTGAAGAAATCTTTGCGACAGCTGATGCCGACACGTGGCTGAAGAAGTTCCGGGATGCGGGCGTACCCTGCGCGCCGATCAACGATTATTCCGACGTCTTGGTGGATCCCCAGGTCGAGCACATGGAATGGGTGCAAGATCTTGAGCTGCCGAACGGTGCACGGACCCGCACCTTCGTCTCGCCTATCCGCTTCGATTCCCGAACAGCCGACGTAAGGCTACGTCCGCCCGCGCTCGGCGAACACAATGACGAAGTCCTCGCCGAATTGATGAAACCCCAAACTGCGGAGTGAACGACCATGCCAGGACAACTGATCATCGAACGCCAACCAGGACGCTGGACCTTCACGCTTGATCGCCCTGAAAAGCGCAATGCGCTCTCGCAGGAAATCGTCGAGGCGCTGATCGAAGGCATCGAAGCCGCGCATCAGGAAGGCGTGCCCCTTCTGGTCTTCTGCGGCGCCGGCAAGAATCTGAGCGCGGGCTTCGACTTCACGGACTACGAAGCCCAAAGCGAAGGCGACCTCGTCCTCCGCATGGTCCGCATCGAGACGCTGCTGCAACTCGTGGCGAACTCCCCTGCGCTCACTGTCGGCCTGGCGCGCGGGAAGAACTTCGGGGCAGGTGTCGATTTATTTGCCGCATGCAAGCTGCGCTACTGCACGCCTGATGCCAGCTTCCGGATGCCGGGCCTCAAGTTCGGACTGGTGTTGGGGACCAGACGCTTTCGCAATATCGTCGGCGCCGACAAGGCCATGTCCATCCTCGGTACGGCCAGGGCTTTCAACGCCGATGAGTCGTTGCTCATCGGGTTCGTCACGGCCATCGTGCCTGAAAACGAGTGGGCCGACATCCTGTCGGAAGCGGAAGCGGCTGCCGCCGTGCTCGACCCGGAAACCCGCATTGCCCTTTACGGTGCGCTGAATATGAATGAAGCCGACACCGACATGGCGGCGCTGGTGCGCTCGGCATCCCGGCCTGGCCTTAAGCAGCGCATCCAGCAATACCTGGCGGGATGACACTGCATCACGCCGTCTTCCTCAGGCGCTTCAAGAGCACGGGCAGGAACAGGAACAGGAAGGCCAGCAGCAGGAACGTAATCGAGATCGGCGTCTCGACCAGGACGGCCAGGCTGCCCTGCCCCGCGGCCAGCGCCGTGCGCAGCTGATTCTCGGCCAGGGGCACGAGGATCATGCCGATCAGCAGCGGCGGAATGGGAAACCCGTACGCCCGCATGACATAGCTGAGCACGCCCAGCGCCGCCATGAGGCCCAGGTCGAACACCGAACCCGATACGCCCCAGATGCCCATCATGGCAAAAACCAGGATGCCCGCATACAGTTGCGGCCGCGGAATGCGCAGCAGCTTCACCCATATGCCGACCAACGGAAGGTTCAACACCAGCAGCATGAAGTTGCCGATGTAGAGCGACGCAATCAGGCCCCAGACCAGCTCGGGATTGCTGGAGAACAGGAAGGGGCCTGGCTGCAGCCCGTAGTTCTGGAAAGCCGCCAGCAAGATGGCTGCGGTGGCCGAGGTCGGCAACCCAAGCGTCAGCAGCGGCACCAGAATGCCGGCCGCGGCGGCGTTATTGGCCGCCTCGGGTCCCGCGACGCCTTCGATGGCCCCTTTGCCGAACTCGTCCTTGTGCCGCGATAATTTCTTCTCGAGCGTATAGGACAGCATGGTCGGAATTTCGGAACCGCCTCCCGGGATGGTGCCTATCGGAAAACCCAGCGCCGTGCCGCGTAGCCAGGGCTTCCAGGAACGGCGCCAGTCGTCGCGCGTCATGAAGGCCTTGCCCTTGATGGGAATGATGTCGTCGCGTCCGGGCGCATAGTGGCTGGCGACGTACAGGATCTCGCCGACGGCAAACACGGAGACCAGCACGACGGTCAGTGCAACGCCGTCGAGCAGCGCCGGAATACCGAAGGTCATCCGCGGTTGACCCGTCATGGCGTCGATGCCGACCACGCCCAGCGCCAGCCCGATGAACAGGGAGACGAAGCCCCGTACGCGCGATGCGCCCATCACGACTGCGATCGACGTGAACGCAAGGACAGTCAGGGCGAAATAGTCGGCCGGCTTGAACAGGAAGGCGAGTTCCGCGACCACGGGGGCGGAGAAGGTCAGCAGCAATGTGGCAATGGTGCCGGCCACGAACGAGCCAATGGCCGCGGTCGCCAGGGCGGCCGCGCCACGACCTGCCCGCGCCATCTTGTTGCCTTCCAGTGCCGTCATCATCGACCCGGCTTCACCCGGCGTATTGATGAGGATGGAGGTGGTCGAGCCGCCGTACATGGCGCCGTACAGCACACCCGCAAACATGATGAAAGCGGAGACCGGGCCCACTGATACCGTCACCGGCAGCAGCAGGGCGATGGTCAATGCGGGCCCGATGCCCGGCAGGATGCCGATGGCCGTTCCCAATACGGATCCGACAAAAGCCCACATGAGGTTGACGGGTGTCAGCGCCACCTCGAAGCCATGCAGCAGCAAGATCAAGGTATCCATCACACACCTGCCAGGGGAAAGAAACCGCCGAGCTGGAGCCCAAGAAAACCAAACAGGAACCAGCACAGGGTGGCCAGCACGAAGCCGGTTACCAGATCGGCGACGACGCGCCGCGAGCCAAACGCGCGGGCGACCAACATGAATGCCAGCATGGCCGCCACGGGCAAGCCCAGTGTTTCAATGGTGAGGGCGGGCACGATGGCCCCGAGCAAGGCCGTGAAGAAAGCGCGCTTGTCCATGGCCTGCCCCGGAATGGCGTTCTCGGCCTCTTCCGGTTCGAACACTTCGCCACGCGCGATCTGGATCAGCAGCAGGACGCCCAAGCCCATCAGGCCGAGGCCCACCACGGCCACGAACATACCCGGGCCAATGGCAGCATATTGGGCCGTCGCAGAAAGCTGGGTCGAGGCATAAAAGCAGACTGCCCCCATGAATATGACCGCGAGCCCCAGCCACCACGGACCCTTGCGCAATAACGACATGGACCTTCCTTCAAGGATGCGACACGATTATTTGGCGAGCCCTGCGTCCTTGAGGATTTTATTGATGCGGCTGCTTTCGCTTTGAATGAACTCGCCGAAGGCTGCACCCGGCAGGAAGTAGGCATCCCAGCCTTGTTTCTGCAGCACCGCCTGCCAAGGTTTGCTGTCGTTCAGTTTGGTGAAGCGCTCGACCCATTCCTTGTAATTGGCCTCGGGCATGTCGACCGAACCCAGGACACCTCGCCAGTTCGCGATTTCAACATCGTAGCCGGCCTCCTTGAACGTCGGGACGTTGTCCAGCCCCTTCATGCGCTCGGCCGTCGTAATGCCCAGGATGCGTATCCGTCCCTGGTCGGCAAACTGCTGGAACTCGGAAATACCGGAGATGCCCGCCTTCAGGGTGCCATTGACGATGCCGATGACCGTGTCGGCGCCGCCCGCCTGCGGAATGTAATTCAGCGATGGCACCGGAACGCCTGCGCTTTGTGCCAGGAGCGCCAAGGCGATATGGTCTACGCCGCCGGCCGAGCCGCCGCCCACGGCTGTGGCGCCGGGGTTGCTTTTAAGCGCGGCCACGAATTCGCCCAGCGTCTTGTAGGGCGAATCTGCCTTGACCGCTATGACCAGGTACTCGGCCGTCAAGCGGGCAACGGGTCTGAATTTGCTGAGGTCGACGGGCGATTTGTTGAGGGTGATCGCGCCCACCGTGATGGCGCCGAATATCGCCAGCGCGTCTGGCTTGCCTTGCTGTGCGCGCTGGAACTCGGCCAGGCCGATCGTGCCGCCCGCACCGCCCTTGTTGGTGAAGCTGACCGGCCCGGTATAGATGCCCGCTTCCTTCATGGCCTGGAACGCCTGGCGACCCGTGGAGTCCCAGCCGCCGCCCGGGTTCGCCGGCAGCATAACGCTGACCTGGGCCTGCGCCGTACCCACGCACAGCGCGGCCATGACAGCAAATGATTTCAGTAACTGCTTGACTTGCATTACGGTCTCCTCGAGTTCTTTGTGGTTGCTTGGCGTTCGCTCACGCTTGACGGCAGATTAAGCCGCAGCCTACCCAGTGTCAATGCGCCCGATGCCGAGAGCGAGCCCGATGGACGGCCGAACAGGTTTTATGGGGCCGATAGCGACTTCGGCTATCCGTCAGCTTCGATGATGACGCTGGTACACCTCGGGCCCCATGGCCTCGATCTGTTGTTCAACCAGCACGTCGAACGGCTTCAACAGGGGCTTGAAATCCTGATCTGGCTCCAATATGGATAAGCTCCGCATGATCGCTTCAATGGTGGACACCGCAGCAGGTTCGCGTGCCTTGCGAACCCGATATTGCGACGGCTCGCCAAGAGGCAAAGTCAGATGCGGAAGCGTGCTCAGTATGGGATTCACCTGCACGATTCTGCGCGCGTTGCGCCACGTTCCGTCCGGGACAACCAAGAGCGATGATTCGCCTGTCGGTAGCGGCGCCAAGGATCGAGCGAGGCTCGGGTCCTTGCCCGGAAACAGCAAGTAGGCCGACGCCACGGATGCAACAAGGCCGTTCAGTTGCGGGAAATGTTCCCCGACCCACAAGTCGGACTGCTGCAATCCCAACGCGGCGAGTCGACCCGTGTTCAGCGGATGCTTGCTTTCGTCGGGATGCTGCAGGATCAGGACGCGCGTACGATTCGCCACTTGCTCGATATGAGCACACAGGCAATGCGACATCGGCCGCAGGCAGCGACTGCACCGGGATCTGGTCATACTTCTTTCGTTGGGCATCGCATCATCATACCGGCCATGCCCGCGCGGCCGTGGCTAGGCGCTCAGCCGACTGCGCGTGCGCCGCGCCACATCCTTCAGCCATGGATACTGCCTCCAGTGCTGTTCTGCAAACGCGTCGATCCGGCTCGCGTGCGCCAGCGATGCGCCGATGGAATCCAAGCCCTTCATGAACATATCGCGATGCCGCGGCGCCAGCTCGAAGCGTGCCGAACATGTCGCGCTCTGCACGGTCATGGCGGCCACATCGATCGTCACCGCCGCCCTTCCGGGCGGTTCGACATCGGCGATCAGCGCAGCGACTTCGTCCTCGCTCAGCATGACCAGCAGCAAGCGGTTGTTCATGGCGTTCGAATAGAAGATCTCGCCAAAGCTGGGCGCGATGACGGCCTGGATGCCAAATTGCTGGAGACCCCAGACGGCATGCTCGCGGCTGGAACCGCAGCCGAAGTTCGGGCCGGCCACCAGGACGCGCGCCCCGGCATACTCGGGTCGGTTCAGCACGAAGTCGTCGCGCAACGTGCCTTGCGCGTCGAAGCGCATGTCGTGGAACACGCCCTCGGCGAGGCCGCTCTTGTCGATCCCGCGAAGAAACTGCTTCGGCATGATCTGATCGGTGTCCAGATTGGCGAGCGCCATGGGCGCCGCGATGCCTTCGATACGGTGATGATCAGTCATTGACGGCCTCTTGCTTTGCAAATGTTCTTACATCGGTGATGGCGCCCGTAACCGCAGCGGCTGCCGCCATGGCGGGGCTCATCAGGTGCGTGATGGCGCCGCGGCCCTGGCGACCCTCGAAGTTGCGATTCGTGGTCGATGCACAGCGCTGCCCTGCCCCGAGGACGTCGTCGTTCATGGCGAGACACATGGAACAACCCGGCTGGCGCCATTCGAAACCCGCTTCGATCAGGATGTCGGCAATGCCTTCGCTCTCGGCCTCCCGTTTGACCGCGCCGGAACCCGGCACGACCATGGCCCGCACATGGGCGGCCACTTTCCGGCCCCTGGCGACCTCGGCCACGGCGCGCAGGTCTTCGATCCTGCCGTTAGTGCACGAGCCGATGAAGACGTGTTGCACCGGGAGTCCCTGCAGCGTTGCGCCTTCCTTAAGGCCGGTATAGCCCAATGCCCGCTGCGCCGACGCGGGGTCGGCGACACCCGGCCCATCGTCCAGTCGTATCACCGCATCGATAGCGATGGCCTGATCGGGGCTGGTCCCCCAGGTGACATAGGGGGCTACGCCATCGGCGCCGAAAAAGTACTCTTGATCGAAGCGCGCATCCGCATCGCTGAACAGGCTGGCCCAATGCGCCAACGCTTGCTCACGAACCTCCCCGACGATATCGGGCGCCCGCTCCAGCACGTATTGAACAGCCGTGGGCCCGGGCGCAATCAAGGCACCGCGTGCACCGGCTTCGACCGCCATGTTGCACAGGGTGAACCGCGCCTCGATGGACAGCGCGTCGATGGTCGATCCACAGAATTCGATCACATAGCCGCGTGCACCCTGCGCGCCGATCCGGCTGATGATCATCAGGACCAGATCCTTGGCCGTGGTGCCCAGTGGCAGCACTCCTTCCACACGGATGCGCATGGTCTGCGCAAGCCGGTAGACCAGTGTTTGCGTGGCCAGCACGTGTTCGACTTCCGACGTGCCGATGCCGAAGCCCAAGGCGCCCAGCGCGCCATAGGTGGTGGTATGGCTGTCGCCGCAGATGACCACCATTCCGGGCCGTATCATGCCGTGCTCCGGTGCGACGACGTGTTCGATCCCTTGCAAGGCGTCGTTCGTGTCGAACAGCGGGATGCCGTGCCGATCGCAATTGCGCTTCAGGTTGCTGGCCTGCAGCGCCGATGCCGGATCGGCGATGATCCGCACTTTCACGGGATGCGTGGGGATGATGTGACTGACGACCGCCACGTTCTGTCCCGGCGTATGAACGGCCCTGCCCTGCTCGTGCAGGCCGGCGAATGCCTGCGGACTCGTGTATTCGTTCATCAAGTGAAGATCGGCATACAGCAGTACGTTCTCGTCATCGAGACGCAACACTGTATGAGCATCGACTAATTTTTGGTACAAGGTCCTAGCTGACATAAAGCCTTCCTGCATGACGGGTGTTGACGAGTTGCTTAGTCGGCCTTGATGCCGTTCGCTGCGATGAGCTTGCTCCATTTGGACAAGTCGTTCACCAACAGCTCGCGGGCCTGTGCCGTGGTCGAGGGGGCGGGATCATAGGCTTCCTTGATCATGCGTTCCTTCAGGGCCGGCAGGTTGAGGGTCTGGTTCAGCGTCGCGTTCAGCTTCTCCACCACGGCATCCGGCGTCCCCGCGGGTGCGATCACCATGAACCAGGTCTCGAAGTTGTAATCAGCCAGCCCGGCTTCTGAAATGGTCGGCACATCGGGCATCAGCGGCGAGCGCTTCGGGCCCGTGACGCCCAGCGCGCGCAGCTTGCCACCCTGAACCTGCTGCAAGGCCGCGGACAGCACGGGGAAGCTCATGTGCACATGTCCGCCAATGGTGTCCAGCATGGCCGGGCCACCGCCGCGATAAGGGATGTGGACGATATCTGTCTTGGACACGGCCTTGAACAGCTCGGCCGCCATATGGAAGGTGCTGCCCGTGCCTGCGGAGCCATAAATGAGGTCGCCCGGCTTGGCCTTCGCCTGGTTGATGACGTCGCTCACCGACTTGGCCGCCAGATCGTTGTTGACCACCAGGACGTGCTGCGATGTGGCCACCGTACCAATGGGCCTCAAGTCCTTGAGCGTGTCATAGGGCATCGTCGCATAGAGCGCCGGGTTGATCGCAAGCGATACCGTCTGCAAGCCAATCGTGTAGCCATCGGCCTTGGACTTGGCAACGACATCGACGCCAATGTTGCCGCCCGCGCCGGAGCGGTTTTCGATGATGACAGGCTGACCCAGCGCCTTGGCCCATTCATCGGAAATCAGGCGTGCAGCGATGTCGGCGCTGCCGCCCGGCGCGTAAGGAACGACAAGCTTTACAGGGCGCTCGGGAAAGGCCTGTGCGGCACACGCCAAAGGCAGGGCAAGCGCAACGGCGAAAAGTGCCTTCTTCAGGACTGCTGAGGTCATATTGGTTTGTCTCCAGGAAAGATGAAATCACAACTCGGTCATCGAGATGGATGCATGGTAATACGGCTCCCATGCAAGATAGTGTCGTAAACTCCACTACATTATTTCCTCCAGCGACATAATCAGCGCTCCACCATGGAACCCGTCTCGGACCTGCGTTTCTTCGTATTGCTCACTCAACACGGCACCTTGGCCCGTGCCGCCCAGGAGTTGGGCATCACGCCCTCGACCGTCAGCAAGCGGCTGGCGGCACTGGAACATCGACTGGGCGTCAGGCTCATGAACCGCAGCACACGTCGCATCAGCTTGACGGCGGAAGGAGAGGCCTATCTGTCCGAGGGCGCCCGCATTCTCGAGGACATCGATGTGCTGGAGCACGGCATCGCCGGCAGCCGCGCCATGCCGCGCGGTCTTCTGCGCGTCCATGCCACGCTTGGCTTCGGGCGACGCCATATCGTTCCCGCGATCTCGCGTTTCATACAGGCCTATCCCGAGGTGGAAGTGCAACTGCACCTGAGCGACCGTCCGCCCAATCTGGTCGAACAGGGCTTCGATGTGGCAATCCGGGTCGGCGAGATTCCCGACTCCCGCCTGACCATGCGGACCATTGCCTTCAACCGGCGGCTGCTGTGCGCGGCGCCCGACTATCTGCGGTCGGCCGGAACGCCGATGCAGCCCAGCGACCTGGCAGTGCACCGCTGCATCGTCATCCGCGAAAGCGATGAAACCTACGGCACCTGGCATCTGAGTTCGGACGCGCGCTCCGAGAGCGTCAAAGTCCGGGGCAACCTGAGTACCAATGACGGCGGTTCGGCGTTGGCATGGGCCCTGGAGGGCCACGGCATACTCTTGCGCTCAGAATGGGAACTGGCGCCCTACTTGCGCTCTGGCTCGCTGGTCCACGTGCTGCCGGACTGGCGCCTGCCGCCGGCCAATATCGTGGCGCTCTATCCCACGCGGCGCAATGTCCCGGCGCGCACGCGCGCTTTCGTGGATCACCTGGCCGACTGGTATGAGGAACACCGATCGTCGCCCGGTCAGGCTATCAGCGCGTGGTGAAGCGCCCCACACCGCAGCCCGGGCATGTGCGTTCGACGCCCATCCGGCTCCCACGCGCTGACAGCACTGGCCCACGCCCATAGGGTTGATAACCCATAGCCCCTCATTTGATTCAAATCTTTTTTCTTGCCGGACTCCGATTGCAGGTATCCTCGACCTCGACCTCTCCGCTTCTGTAGCGATCGAGCCGCTGCAGGACGCAACGGCCGTGCCCGCCCATGATTGGGGTCGGGGAAGTGCACGGCGACGGACATCACAAAGACATACGGAGTTATCAGTGGCTTTATTCCTGGATTCAATCGATCAGTGCAAAACGCGACAGCAGGACGACGCATGGCGGGCCATCATGGACAGCCGGATGCATGCGCTGCGCGAGCACAACGAGGCGGTCAATGCATTCGTCCATATCGGGGACTCGCCCGCACACGACCCCGCGGCTCAGACGAACCCGGACGCGTTGTTGGCATGCGTGCCCATTGCCGTCAAGGACTTGATCGACGTCGGCGGCATGCCGACACGACTTGGCAGCAAGGCAGTGTCGCAAGTGCCACGGAACCATGCCGCCGTCATTGAGGCCTTGGTAAGCGAAGGCGCGATCATCGCCGGAAAGAGCCACACGACCGAATTCGCGATGAGTGGCTGGGGCGTGAGCCCTTTGGGCCGACCGCTCAATCCCATCAATGCAGACGATGTGTTTTTTTCCGGTGGCTCCAGCAACGGTTCCGCTTCCGCCATCGCTGCCGGGCTGGTGCCGGCCGCCTTGGGCACGGACACGGGCGGATCCGTACGCATCCCCTCTTCCTGGTGCGGCCTCACAGGATTGAAAGGCTCTCCGGGCTGGGTCAGTACGGAAGGCGTCGCACCACTGAGCCAGAGCTTCGACACCGTGGGACCGATGGCCCGGACGGCTTCAGAAGCCGGCCTACTCTACCGGGCCATGCTTCCGGCTCCCCGGCGGGCTGCATTGGAAAAGGCACTCGAGCAAGCGGCCGAACAGCCCTTGCCCACGCTGGCATTCCTCGACGATGAAAGCCTCGAAGCAGCCGATGCCGACATGCTGGGCGCGTACCGTGCCAGCCAGGCGCACTGCGTGGCATTGGGTTTCCCGGTTCAGACTGCCGCCATCCCATGCAGCTTCGCGGAAATGGCTGAAACCTGGGCCGGCATCTCAGCCGTCGAGGGGTACTTGAACAACAAAACGCTCGTCGACGATCCCGCTGCGCCGCTGGACGAGAACGTGCGCAGCAACTTCCTGAAAGGAAGCACGATAGACCTGCACGCGTACTTGTCGCTGCTCAACCAGGCGCGACGTATGCGCGGACAAATGGAATGCCTGCTCACGCCGGGCCATGTCCTGGTAGTGCCTACCACCGCCACGCCAGCGACCAGGCTGACAAATTTCGATCCATTGCGGACACTGGGCATCTACACGCGTTTCGTCAATTTGATCCAGGGTTGCGCGATTGCCGTACCGAACGGGTTGAGCCCGGACGCGCGCCCCACCTCGATGCAGTTCGTTGGATCCTACGGGCAGGACGCGGCGATCTTGCACACTGCCATGCATTGGCAAGCGCATACCGACTGGCACGAGAAGGTGCGCGCGCTGCACGCCAGGCAAATGCAGCGGCAAAAATGAAAACCCCCCCGAGTCGGACCGTGGGTCCGATTCTGGGGGAACGCTGTGTCACCCGGGACACCGCACTACGCTGCCCGGCCTAGCCGCCTGTGAGATCCGGGTCGCTGACCAGGAAACGGGTTTGATGCGTTTTCTCGAAATCGATGAAATCCGTGCGCTGGGGCCGAGGTCCGCCGGCCAGGTGGCCCTCGATCTCGCTTTGCGTGTCTTCGTCGGTGATGAACGCCAGATCAATGTAGTCGGCGCCCACGGGGAACCGCGCCAACGAGTGCCAGACGTTTTTCCATAACAGCACGCCGTGGTTCCCTTCGATGTAGAAGGCCTTTACATCCTGCGGCATGATGGGCTGGCCCGGGCTTTTGTCCAGCCCCACGACCATGATGTACGGCACCCCGCCCAAGGGGAAAAAGCACTGGGTCACCTGCAAGTGCCTTTCCATCACTGAAAATTCGCGGCCCTTGTCGTGATAGCGATTGAACATGATTTCGGGCGTCGATCCCGCTTCGAAAGGCAGGCGCCAGGACTCCACGGCGCCGGCCGCGAGGCTCGCCGCCGTGTGCTCGGGACGCCGCACGATCCGGCCATACGGCGCGAACGACCCATCGTCGGCCACTTCGCAACGCAGCACCCGCTGCTCCATCCCAGTCATTGCATCCATCTCATTCACCTCCAGGCATATAAATAAAGTTCAGGTTGATTGCAACGTGGCACCCGCCACTGTCTGCAAGATCAGGAAATCGAAAACAACGAAGGCAACCAAACGACCATCTCGGGCAGGACAAGCATCAGCACGAGCATGAGCAGCAACGCCCCGCAAAACGGAAGCGCTCCATACACCACGTCCATGAACTTGCCTTCGGCGCGTATGCTCTGCACGACGAACAGGTTCATGCCAAAAGGCGGCGTCAACTGCCCCATTTCGCAAAGCAGGATCAGCAGCACGCCGAACCAGATGGGATCGAAGCCCAAGGCCACGACGATGGGCACAGTCAGCGGTGCGGTCGTCACCAACATGGCCAGCGTGTCCATGAAGCAGCCGAGCAATATATAGAAGAGAATCAGGGCGACCATCGTCCCCATCGGCGACAGGTCCAGTCCGATCACAAAGTCGACAAGGGCCGTCGTGAGCCCGATCGACGACAGTACGAAGTTCAGGAAAAACGCGGACAGCGTGATCAGGATGATCATGCCGGTGGTGCGCATCGTCGACTCGAAGGCGCGGCGCAACGTGGCCACATTAAGCGCCCCCTTGTACCAGGCCAGAAGCAACGCAGCCAGCACGCCCAATGCAGCCGATTCACTGGCGGTGGCTATCCCGCCATAGATGACGCCGATGACCAAGGTAAAGATCGCCAGGGGAGGAAGCAGATGCGGAAAGCTTTCCACGCGTTCGCGCCACGTCACTGGCACGCGTTCGCCCGCCAGGCCGGGGCGAACCAGGCAGATACCCATGATCAACAGGACGAACAGGCTCGTCAGCACCAGCGCCGGCAAGGTGGCAGCCAGATATAGCTTGGGCACCGACACATTGGCGATCAGCGCATAGATGATCATGTTGATCGACGGCGGAATCAGAATACCCAACGTGCCGCCGGCGGCGATGGAACCCAGGAACAACGGGGCGTTGTAACCTGCCTTGCGCTGCTCCGGCAACGCAAGCGTTGAAATCGTGGCAGCCGTCGCAACGCTGGATCCGCTGGTGGCCGAAAACAGCGCCGATGCGCCAATGTTGGCGTTCATCAGGCCGCCGGGCAGCCATGTCACCCATTTGGACACCGCGCCATACATGCGTCCGGCCACGCCGGAACAGACCAACAGTTCTCCCATCAACACGTACAAGGGAATGGCGACCAGCAGGAACTCGGCGCTCGCGCCCCAGGCAAGCTCTCCCAGGGCATTGGATAGCGGCAGAGGCGAATACAGTTCCGCCAGCGAAAGCCCCAGGATGCCGACGCTGCCCGCAGCGGTAACGCTCAACGCCAGCAGGCCCAACAAGACCACGACAGTGAAAGACAACATGACTATTTCTCCTGAGCGCTCGCGTATTGAGCCCCGGTCAATGGCAGGTCTTCGATACCGACCTCTTCATTGATCTCTTCTTCGACTGAATTGATGCCGATCAGTCCGTCGACCTCACGCGAGCGTCGTTTGATGACCAAGTACAGGGCGCAGGCCAACAACACGATGATGGTCAACAGGAAAAAGACGTAGCCGCCGAACCACATCGACTGTGGGATCCACTGAGGAATCTGCAGTGGCGTATTGGACACGGACTTGAAGGAAATGGAGTCCATCAATACTTGCCAGGCATGCCAGGTGAGCACGCCGATGAACACCCCCAAACACGACAGGGCGAACATATCGAGGACCACGCGTACGGGGCGCGACATATGCGTATAAAGGACATCCACACGAATGTGCGAACGGCGCAGCAACGTGATGGGAAACGCCCAGGCGCTGACGATCGCCAACACATAGCCGGCGACTTCGTCGGCCCCGCCCATCGACCACCCCAGGAACTTGCGCATGCCCAGGTCGATGGCAATGAGTACGGACGCCAGGAGCAAACAGATCCCTCCCACCCAAGTGCCGAAGTTGGCCACCCTGCCCAATATGCCAATGGGCACCAATGTTTGAGATTTCATGGAAGCATCACTCCTGGTGTCCAGCCCGGTCAGCGGATGCTGATGGTGATGCCGGCTGCCTTGCCGGCGGTTTCATTCCATTGCTGGACGCAGTCAGCACCGCAGCGCTTGCCCCATTGCTCCGCAATGTCCTGTGCAATGCCGCGCAACGCTTCCTGTTCCTTGGCAGTAGGCGCGGCCGCATTCATGTTTGCCTTTCCATGGATCTGGCAGTCGCCTTGGCCGGTATTGCAGGCCAGCGCAAAGTCGTTCTCACGCTTGGTCTCGGTCCAAAGTCGCTCTTCGAGCTCCAGAGCCTGCTTCTCGAGCAGGGCCTGCACCGATGGATCGAGCTTCTGCCAGCGCTTCAGGCCGATTCCGTAGAAGCCTACCGACCAGTCTATGGGCAGGTTGTACAGGTTGTTGGCGACTTCATACCATTTGGCCGCGTTGCCCGAACCTATGCCGGTCACCGCGCAGTCGATCACACCGGTTTGCAGCGCTGCCACGACTTCGGCAAACGGCAAGGTGAGCGGACTAGCGCCCAGTGCGCTCACGTAGTCGGCCATGTTGCGGCCGCGCGTGCGGATCTTGCGTCCTTTCAGGTCCGCGAGTTCCTTGACGGGCTCGCGGCAGAAGAACACCTGTGCCGTGTACGACACCGTGGCCAGCATCTTGATGCCATGGCGCTCGCGCATCCGCTTGTCCAGCACCGGCCGATACGCCTGCGCGACCTTGCGGGCACTGTCGATGTCCGGCGCCATGCCGGGCAGGTCGACGCCTTCGAACATGGCATCGTCGCCGCTCACATAGGCAAATACGCCCATGCCCACGTCGAGCGCGCCGGCACGCATCAGGCGCACCACTTCCGGCCCTTTGAGGCCGCTTTCCGCCAACCCGGCCAGGTCGGCTGTGACGCGTCCACCCGACGCCTCGGGCAGCGTCTTCTCCCAAAAAGGCTTCTCGACAGCCCCGAACGTGTAATTGTGGCTGCCGCCCCCGACCACCTTCAAATGGGTCTTCGGCAACTCGGCTGCGGCGCTCATGCTCGCCGCGGCCATGACGAACGCCAATATTGTCTTTTTCATGGTCCTCTCTCCTGATTCGATGGGCCTAAAAAACGAACGCAAAGTCAACGCATTTCAAACTTTCCAGCGTGTACTCACGCAGAAACCGGGCTTCACGCGGCGGTGGCAACCGTATTGCGGTCTATCACGGCGCGGGATCCGACAACGTCGGGGAATTT